>MRWG01001355.1_pt1 | contig 16180 bp, 15 predicted proteins | sample 1013341 | NCBI WGS metagenome assembly MRWG01 (sample SAMN06117577, study PRJNA244670) | biofilm metagenome | biome: Water; feature: Cathode Biofilm; material: Biofilm; isolation source: microbial consortium enriched at the cathode of a solar microbial fuel cell | place: USA: District of Columbia ... | reverse complement strand
AGGATTTTAATCTTAATTGAAGATATACCGCACGCCGAACTGCGCCCTCCATCGCGAACGGGCATCTGTGGCGGCCGTAAAGGTACTGGTCCTGTTCGGGTCGAATGTGTAGGTAGGGTTGTTGTCAGCATCCACTGACACTCCGAGCAACTGGTTGAAACCGGGCTCTTCCACCACACCCCAATCCGAATTGATCAGGTTACCGATATTCAATACATCCACGCTCAGTTGGATGACGTTTTTCTCGGCTATTTTGATGTCCTGCAACACCTTCACGTCCCATCGGCCTTTCCAGGGGGCCAAAGCCCCGTAACGCTCGGCATACTCACCCCTGTTCTCACTGAGGTAGTCATCTTGCTGTATAAAGGCTTCAAAAGCTTCTGCCTGCCCGGGCCCGCTAAATGTCATCTGACTCACCTCATTGCTAGTCGGGATGTACATGAGGTCGTTGATGCTGGAGCCATCGTTGTTGATGTCGCCCCCGTAAATATAGTTGAAACGGTTACCGCTGGCATATTCAAAAAAGGTCGATATGGTCGTGCCAAAGGTAAATTGTTTGGAAAGCACCCCGATAAAGCGATGGGTATCCCCATACCTTGAGAACGACAGCACATCGTCATTCGCATTGCCGGCGATGGCATTCCCTGCAAAGGCGTCCCCGGTGATTTCCGCTTCTATGGAGTTTACCTCCTTGGCGTTCAGGTAACTGTAGGCGAGCATGGCATAGAAACCGTCATCCCACGTTTTCTGGGCCTTGGCACTGGCATTCCATATCCTCCCCTGGTCCGAATTGGTAAAGACATAGGCATTGGTCGGGCCTCCAAATATCTGCGACTTGTCGTCATTGGAATATACGGGTCGGTTGTCTACCCCATTCAGGGTTTCTGAAGGCGTATCCAGCCCCCAGTTCTGTACGTGGGCCGCATTGAGGTCTTTGGTATAGGACAGGTCGGCCGTAAGGATCAGCCCGTTTTCCAGGCGTTTATCCACGCCCACATTGGTCCGCCATACCTGGGGCCACTTGAAATCGGGGTCTACGAGTTGGTAGAAAAAGAAATCGACCCCCTGCACCTGGTTCCCCAGCCATACGAATGGGAAACGGCCTGTAAAAACCCCGGTACCGCCACGGACCTGGAGGGTGTTGTCATCCTGCACGTCCCAGTTAAAACCAAGGCGGGGTGAGATCAGGAAGTCATTGCTGGGCATCTTTTCCGAATCGAGCAATACGCTTTCCCCGGTTTCGGGGTCAAAATATTCAATGGAAGGGATATAGGTACCACTGGCGCCTCCTTTGCGCTCAATGTTCTCGCGCACTTTATCGGCGGTATCAAAATACAGGGGTTTGTCAAAACGCACCCCATAGGTAAGCTTAAAATTTTCGGTAAGGTTCCATTCATCCTGGAGGTAAAAGGCGAGTTGCCCCACGTTGGTCTCCGCAAGGGCCCATCCACCCGGGGCTCCCACGCCGGCAGCATCAAATGCCTGCCTGGTCGCGATCGCCTGGTCAAAAGCCGCCTGCAGGTCGCCCGAACTGGCAAAAGCAGGGAAGTCCGTAATCGTGGTGGTGGGAAAGAAGACCCCCTGTGCCCCATAAGCGCCCAGGTTAAAGGAGTTATCAAACTGGAATTTCTCGAAAGAGAAGCCCACGGTGTAGGTATGGTCTCCCTGGAAGAAGTTCAGGTTATTGGTAATCTGGAATACTTTCTGATCCAGGAGGTTGTTGATGGAAAACGGTTCATGCCCCGCAATAATGTAGTTAGAACTTCCACTGGGGTCCAGAATGGTGATCGTGGGGGCCGGGCTCGAGAGGGGGTTCCTGAAGTCGTCAAAATGGGTATAGCCCACCTGCAGCTTATTGGTTGCCTGGTCAGAGAGCGTACTGTTTAATTCGATCTGTACGGAACGGATATTGTTGTTGATCTCGTATCCGGTATTTTCAAATTGAAGGGTAGCCGCATTGGGGCCCCTGAAACCCAGGGCCGACGGGTGCGCTGGTTTTTGTTTGGAAGCATTCAGGAAATTGTAGATTATAGCCAGGCGGTTATTATCATTGATGTTCCAATCCAGTTTAAAGATGCCCTTGGTAGATTCCTGGTCGAAATTAAACCCTTCGAACCGCCCGGGGTTATAGAAGATATCGTTGCCCTGGGCGTCCTGCCCAATGACCACCTGCCTCAGGAGGTTCTCCACCAGCTCAAAATCGGAGGCCAGCACCCGGGATTCGTTAATGGCCCCGCTGCCGCGGTTGGGCACAAAGCCGGCCGTTCCCAGTTCCGTAAGGTCGTCCCTTTCGAAGTTCATAAAAAAGAACAATTTGTTCTTGACAATAGGGCCCCCGATGCTAAAGCCGTACTGGTATTGCTCCAGCCCGGTCTTAAATACGTCTTCCCCGTTTATTTTCCCTCCGGTGAGGTCATCATTGCGGAAGAAACCGTAGGCCGTACCGTAAAATTCATTGGTGCCGCTTTTGGTCACGGCATTCACCGAGGCTCCCGTAAAACCGGATTCCGTAACATCATAAGGCGCTGTAGTCACCTGTATCTGGTCTATTGCATCCAGGGAGATGGGCTGGGCGCTGGTCTGCCCGCCGGGCGTAGCGGCATCCAGTCCAAAAGGGTTGTTGAAGATGGCGCCGTCCAGTGAGAAATTGTTGTACTGGTCATTGCGCCCTCCGAAAGAAGTACCTGAAGCCCCTGAAGAAGCGGTAGGGTCCAATCGGGTAAAATCCTCTGCCGACCTGGAGATGGTGGGCAGGCGGGTTAATTCCCTGCGGCCCACACTGGTTTCAGCCCCGGTACGGTCGCTTCCAAAAGTCCCTCCCCTGTCGGATACCACTACTACTTCTTCCAATTCCTGGCTTTGGGCAGACAGGCTGGTTTCCAGGTTAAAGGTGGTACCCAGGGCGAGGAAGACATCATCCACGGTCTGAGTCGTAAACCCCACATAAGACACGGTCACTTCGTAAGGCCCGCCTACCCTGAGGTTGAGCAGGTTAAAACGTCCATCTTCATTGCTGATAGCGCCATATTTGGTGCCTGTAGGGGTGTGGATTGCCACAATATTGGCGCCCAATAGGGGAAGCCCCTGTTCATCGGTAACGGTACCCCGGATGTTGGAAGTGGTCACCTGGCCCATGGCCGTGGTGCCAAAACCCAACAGGAGGAGCGTAAAGAGTACAATTTGTTTCATAGAGTTAGTATTTCGTTAGTCGTTTGCGGCGTTAAATATAGCATAAAAAAAAAGAGCTATGCACGCATAGCTCTCAATTTTTGATGGTGGGCACTTTCCCGATCATTTCTTTTCGGGAACTACCTCAAAGGGAAATTCGATGATCACTTCCCGGTGTAGCCTGATTTCGGCTTCATAAGGGCCCGCCCTTTTGATGGCACCCCCCTTTATTCCGATGTATTTCTTATCGATGGTATGTCCTTCACCTTCCAGCGCCGCGGCGAGATCAATGTTGGTGATAGATCCGAAAAGCTTATCGGCGGCACCCACTTTGGCAGTGATTTTCACCTCAAGCTTTTTAAGGGCCTCGGCGGTTTTCTTGGCCGCCTCAATCACCTGTTTCTCTTTATGGGCCTTCTGCTTCAGGTTTTCGGCCAGCACTTTTTTGGCAGAGGGGGTGGCCATGGCAGCCAACCCCTGGGGGATAAGGTAATTCCTTCCGTAGCCGTTTTTAACAGTTACCACATCATCCTTGAATCCGAGGTTCTGTACATCTTCTTTTAAAATAAGTTCCATGGTCCGCTACTTTTTATTTTAATAAATCACCTACATAAGGCATCAGTGCCAGGTGGCGTGCCCGCTTAACGGCCTGGGCCACTTTTCGCTGGTATTTCAGCGATGTGCCGGTTAGCCTCCTCGGTAAGATTTTACCTTGTTCGTTTACCAGTTTCATCAGGAAATCCGGATCTTTGTAATCGATATACTTGATGCCGGATTTCTTAAACCTGCAATATTTCTTTTGAGTGCCGGTTTCGATATTCAAGGGGGTCAGATACCGGATCTCACCATCCTTTTTTCCTTTAGCCTGTTGTTGTAATGTTGCCATCTTCCTTACGCTTTAGCTTTTAATCTTGTCCTTCTTTTTTCTGCCCACTCAATAGCGTGCTTGTCCAGTTTCACGGTGAGGAAACGCATAATGCGTTCGTCCCTTTTGAATTCCTGCTCAAAAGGCCCGATTGCCTCTCCGGGAGCGGTGAACTCGAACAAATGGTAAAAGCCACTTTTCTTGTGCTGTATGGGATACGCCAGTTTTTTAAGGCCCCAATTCTCTTTAGACACCATCGCGGCGCCATTCTTGATTAAGAAATCCTCGAATTTCTTAACTGTTTCCTCTATCTGGGTTTCAGATAGAACGGGATTCAAAATGAAAACAGTTTCGTAGTGATTCATAAATATTTACATTTTTTAAGGAGCGCAAAAGTAAGAATTATTCCTTCGATTCACAAGAAATCAAAAAAATCTTCGTTATAGGTAGAACAATCGCATAAATAAACTTAACCTAAAACTTTAAACCAGGATCATTGCCAAGTACACAGTTATTCATACAATGTTTACAACTTTAGTTGTAGTTAAACGTGTTTTTTCGGTACTTTGCTAGTGATTTAACCCCACAAATCAACCCATTTATGAAATTAAGAAGTATTGTTGTTGATGATTCATCAATGCAACGGATGGCAGTTGCGAAATTGGTGAATAATCACCCAAACCTAGCCCTGGTCGCCGAGTATAGTAATGCTATCGAAGCGAAAAACGGCCTCAAGAACAATGAAATCGATCTTATATTTCTTGATGTTGAGATGCCGATCATCAGTGGATTCGACCTACTGGAATCCCTGGAAAACCCTCCACAGGTCATCCTGATTACCGGAAAGCCTGATTACGCACTCAAAGCCTTTGATTACGATGTAACCGATTACCTGCACAAACCCATCACCATGGCGCGTTTTGACGCTTCTGTCAAAAGGGCCGTCGCCAAATTCGAGCAGCAGCATCAGGTGAATGAGGATGAAGAACATATTTTTGTCAAGAGCAATCTCAAGAAGCGCAAAGTGATCCTGAATGAGATCAAGTGGATTGAAGCGTTGGGCGACTACATCAAACTGGTTACCGATGAAGCGAACATCGTTATCCTCTCCACCATGAAAGCCTTTGAAAAACAACTGCCTTCAGATAAATTCCTCCGGATACACAAATCCTATATTGTGAACCTGGAAAAAATAGAAAAATTCAACAGCAAGAATGTAGAAGTAAGCGGCCGGTCCATTCCCCTGAGCCGAAACAAGAAAACAGAGTTAGCCGAGGCGTTGAGCAATGTCTGACGACCCTATTCATAATCCACGTTGTAAATAACGCGGATCGCCCGGAACTGAGAAATAGCATTAAAGGAAGTCTCCAGCCTTTTAATGCTATTTTTTGTTTTTGACAATGATTGGTTCCTGGGGATCTTCAACAAGATGTTTTTGATGTACTGTTTCCTGATCCTGGAGACCGGAGGGAATTCCGGGCCCAGCACCCCCTTTTCAAAAATGTTCCTCAGGCCCCGGCCAAACCATTCGGCCCCTTCGTTTACCTTGTTGTAATCGCGGTGCTTAAAGCTTATCCTGATGATACGGTTCGTCGGCGGGTACTGGTATTGCTCCCTTTCATAGACCTGCTCCTTGAACATCTCTTCGTAATCGCCCGTGGTGACCTGCTTCAAAATTTGGTGGTAGGGGTTATAGGTCTGGATAATCACCTTTCCGCGCTTCTGGGTGCGGCCCGCCCTCCCGGCAACCTGGGTGAGCAACTGGAAACTCCTTTCGTGCGCCCTGAAATCGGGGAAGTTTAAAAGGGAATCGGCATTCATGATGCCCACCAGGGCCACATTCCTGAAGTCGAGCCCCTTCGTCACCATCTGGGTGCCTACCAGGATGTCGATGCGCTCCTCCTCAAAGGCATGAATGATTTTCGCATAACCGTGCTTGCCCCTGGTGGTGTCCAGGTCCATCCGGCCCACTACCGCTTTGGGGAACAGGTTTTGTACTTCCTGTTCTACCTGTTCGGTACCAAAGCCTTTGGTATCGAGGGTGGCGTTCCCACAGGCCGGGCAGGTTTCCGGCAAAGGGACAGAGTGCCCGCAGTAGTGGCATCTGAGCTGGCTTCTGTACTGGTGGTAGGTGAGGCTTACATCGCAATTGGGACATTGGGGGGAATGCCCGCAACTGGTACATTCCAGGATGGGCGCAAAACCGCGCCGGTTCTGGAACAAAATGACCTGCTCCCCGGTTTCCAGGGCATCGGCCATCGCTTCTATAAGGCGTTCGGAGAAGTGCCCCTTCATCCTTTTCTTCCGCCATTGTTCTTTTAGGTCCACCAGTTCCATGTCGGGCATCAGCACATTGCCATACCTGCGAGCGATTTCGGCATAGCCGTACTTGCCGGTTTTTACATTGTAATAGCTCTCGATACTGGGTGTGGCCGAACCCAACAATACCCTGGCATTGTGCAAGTTGGCCAATACGATGGCGGCATCCCTTGCATGGTAGCGCGGTGCGGGGTCGTATTGCTTAAAACTATGTTCGTGCTCCTCATCCACCAGTACAAGCCCCAGCCTGGAAAAAGGCATGAAAAGGGCCGACCTGGCCCCCAGCACGATACTTGCCTTCTCTTGGCCCTCCAATATGTTCTGCCAGGCCTCGACCCGTTCCTGCAGGTTGTAACGCGAGTGGTATACGGTTACCTTCCCGCCGAAGTACGCCTGCAAACGCTCTATGAGCTGGGCTGTCAACGCTATTTCCGGTAACAGGTAGAGCACCTGCTCGCCGCGTGCCAGGGCTTCTTCCATCAGTTTGACATATACCTCGGTCTTGCCGGAAGACGTCACCCCGTGCAGCAGGCAGACCCGCCCAGCTTCAAAATTCCGCCGGATCTCTTCCAGGGCCTGTTCCTGGTATGCGTTCAATTGCTTTGATGCGGTTTCCGCTCCCCCACCCTCATACACCACCCGGTCTGTGCGCAGGGCGAATTCCTCCAGGACCCCTTTCGCCACCAATGACCTGATCACCGCCCTGGACGTACCGCTTTCCTTCTCCAGAGCCTTCAGTTTTACAGGCTTTTCACTTTGTGCCTGCAACTGAAACAGGGACATGACCGCCAAACGTTGTTTGGGCGCCCTCGAAAGCTCTGCCAAAAGGGATTCCAGGGCGGTTTCATGAGCATAGCCCTTCCCCAGCCGTATATAAGGGACCATCCTGGGGGTGTATTGTTCCTGCAGCACTTCCCGGATGCGGATCACCCCTTTTTGGAGCAATCGGTTAAGCAACTGCAACACCTGTTTCCGGTCTACAATATCCATGATATCTTCCACCCTCAGGCTCTCCTGATGTTGGAGGGCCTCGTACACCAGGAATTCGTCATCACGGAGGTTGGCTTCCTCCACGGCTGATTCCGGATTCTTGACGACATAGGTTTCACTCTCGAGCAACAGGGCCCCGGGCACGGCCGTCCGGAACACTTCGCCCAGCGTACACATGTAATAGGAGGCGATCCACTGCCAATGCTTTAACTGCAAGGCGGTTACGGTGGGGGTATCATCGAGCAACTGGTATATTTCCTTGGCCTCGTAGGCCTCCGGGGCATGGTGATGCAACTGGTATACCAGGCCCGTATATATCTTGGATTTGCCAAAGGGAACCGCAACGCGCATCCCGGTTTTGAGCACGGCGGCTTCCCCCTCGGTAACGCGATAGGTAAATAGCCTTTCCAGAGGAACGGGAAGTACGACGTCTATAAAATATTCCATTCGGTGTTACATAGGATCGGGGAGCCTTCTCCAGGTCTGGGTGCGGTAAAAAAGCATCCAGTACCCCCTTACTTTTAAAATGTCGGGCGCTCCGGGGTCCATCCAAATCCTGGATCGGAATGACCTTCCCTGCTCCGGGTCAAAAAGGGAATCAGCATCGCCCTTCCAACTATAGGTTCCTGTTTTTTCAAGTCCATTGATGATCCGCATCCCCGAAATGGGCTGTCCTTGCCTCTCCCCGTTGCATTCGGTGCATCGGGCATCCTTCTTTTCCGGGTCCAGAATCTCCCGGATATACCCGTAAAGCCGCCCCTCCTTCTCATAGATCGCCACCACGGCCCTGGCCTCCCCGGTCAGGTCGTCTATAGTCTTCCAGTTCCCCGAAACGGATTGCCCCAGAAGGGGGAGGGCGAAACACAGGAAAAAGGCCGATGCCGGTATCCTACTTCGTATCTTCATGGTTGCGCATACTTTTCTTCAGGAAATTCAGGGTGGCATTCAGTTCAAAGCCCAGGAGCAGGATATTGCAGTTGAGCCATATGTAGACCATGAGGATGAGCAGCCCCCCCAAAGCCCCGTATAATTCATTGTAGCGGGCAAATTTTTCAATATAAACACCAAAAATATAGGAGGTCAGTAAAAATAGCAGGGTAGTCATCAGGGCCCCGTAAGAGAAGAACCTCGCCTCCTTCCCTTCGGCGGTGCCAAAGTAATAGAGGATAGCGGTGGTTAAATACGAGAAGATGATGAGGAATAGTATTTTCCCTACCCTCGCCCCTACGATATCATTCTCCGAAAGGTCATAACCCCGGGTTTTGGCCGCCCAAACACTAAGGTAATCCAGGATATAGAATTCAAAATACCCGTATATCACAGCACCCAGAAGCAACAGGACCGAAAGGATGAGGCCTACCATGAGGGCATAGGCATATTGCTTGAAAAAGTTCCGTGTCAGCTCTATATGGTACGAGTTCTCAAAGCCCCCGAAGATCGCGTTTACGCCATTGGCCATCAAAAAAATGGAGATCAGAAAGGCCGATGAAAGCAACCCGCCGCTTTTCTGATCCTTGATCTGGTTAAAGATCTCGGCAAAATATTCACTGGTAGCCGAGGGGAGGAAAGATTCGAGGAAGAGCAGGAACTGGGTATCAAAATTCTCATTGCCAACGCTCACGTACGGGATGATGAATGGGATCAGGGTAATGACAAAGATGAGCAGGGGGAACAGGGCCATAAACAGGCTAAAGGCAATAGAACTGGCCCGGGAAGACAATGCGCCCTGCACGATTCCCAAAATGTACATGCGTACGATATCGTATAGCGACAGCCCCTCAAAAGCTTCCAGTTTTGTGCGTTTCAATAACCTTACAATGTTCCTGATTACAGGGATCTTCTCTAATTGCTCCTCCAGTTCTGTCGCCATTTACACCGCTTTAAGGCTGAGGTCCATATTCTGCACCGCATGGGTTAGGGCCCCCGAAGATATATAGTCCACACCGCACTCGGCATAGAGGCGCAGGCTGCGCTCATTGATCCCGCCGGAAGACTCTGTTTGGCACCGGCCCCCTATGAGCTTTACCGCCGTACGGGTATCTTCATGGTTGAAGTTATCTAGCAGTATGCGGTGGATGCCGCCGGACTCCAGGATTTCCCGGACTTCGTCCAGGTTCCTCGCTTCCACGATTATTTTTAGGGGCTTTTGTAAGTTGTCCAGGTATTTTTTAGTTTTTGCAATGGCCCTTGTAATACCGCCGGCAAAGTCTATGTGGTTATCCTTGAGCATGATCATGTCGTACAGGGCAAACCGGTGATTTTCACCTCCCCCGATCTTCACGGCCCATTTCTCCAGCGCGCGAATGCCGGGGGTGGTTTTACGGGTATCAAGGACCCTGGTCCGCGTACCTTCCAGCAAACGGACGTACGAATGTGTTTTCGTGGCAATGGCACTCATGCGCTGCATCGCGTTGAGCACCAGCCGTTCGGCTTTCAGGATGCTTTGGGAACTACCTTCCACGTAAAATACCTCATCCCCGTATTGCACTGCCTCCCCATCCGGTTTCAGGATCTGGACCCTGAGGTCGGGATCTACATAGTGAAATACCCTTTCGGCAAAATTAACGCCTGCGATAAGGCCGGTATCTTTCACCAGCAACCGGGCCTTTCCCCTGGCCGAAGCCGGGATACAGGCCAGGGAACTATGGTCTCCCTCCCCTACATCTTCCCGTATGGCATTTTCTATGATGCGCTGTATTTCCTCCTCGAATTGTTCCTTTGAGATCATAGCCCTAATATTCCCTGCTAAAATACTAAAAACAAACCCCATTCGGGAACCGGGGTCTACCGAATATTTTATCTTTGAGGTATGACCATCAAGTTGCTCGCCATAGGGAAAACAGACAAAAGGGAACTGCAGCACCTGGTTGCCCTTTATACCAAACGCCTGGGCCATTACGTGCGTTTTGATATGGAAACCCTGCCCGATATTAAAAACACCAGGAACCTTTCACAACCCGAACAACAAGAAAAGGAGGCAGAAGCCCTGCTTAAAAAAATGACGCCCTCGGATGCGGTATACCTGCTGGATGCCCGGGGCCAGGACTACAGCTCGGAAGAATTTGCCGGATTCCTCCAAAAACAGATGAATTCAGGATTGCGGCAACTGGTCATGGTCATTGGCGGGCCCTATGGCTTCAGCCAACGGTTGTACGACAGGGCCAACGGTGAGATCAGCCTTTCGCGCATGACTTTCTCGCACCAGATGGTACGCCTTTTTGTGGTGGAACAACTCTACAGGGCCTTTACCATCCTCAGGAACGAACCCTATCACCACCAATAAGCCCATACCTATGAAACCCATCCGCGACCGGTTTTCGGGACATTCTGACCTTTATAAGAAATACCGGCCGGAGTATCCTGAAGCCCTTTACAGGGCCATCCTCGAATTTTGCCCCGGGCGGCAGAACAGCTGGGACTGCGCTACCGGAAACGGGCAGGTCGCCCGGGAGCTGGCACGGCACTTTAAAAGGGTTTACGCCACCGATATCAGCCCAAACCAGCTTAAGCACGCCCCGTTTTTGGATAATGTGACCTATGGGGTACAACGTGCGGAAAGCACTTCTTTTGACGCCCACCTATTTGACCTTATCACGGTGGCCCAGGCCATCCATTGGTTTGATATCCCGGCATTCTTCGAAGAGGTCAAACGGGTAAGCCGGCCCGGCGGGGTGTTGGCTGCCTGGGGCTATGGGCTGGTATCCCTGGGGCCGCAAATAGACCCCGTGATCGCTCATTTTTACCGGGAAATCGCAGGGCCCTACTGGGATGGGGAACGCCGCATCATAGACGAGCAATACCGATCCATACAATTCCCGCTGGAAGCAGGTATTGACCTGGGGGCATTCTCCATTGAAAGGCGATTTGACCTGCCGGGCCTTCACGGCTACCTCAGCTCCTGGTCCTCCGTGCAGAAGTATATCGGGAAGCACGGTGCGAACCCTGTGGACGAGCTGGTCAGCGAGCTGAAACCGCTCTGGCCCAAGGACACCATGCTAAGGGCGGTATTTCCCCTGTTTGGGCGCCTGGGACACATCGTACAGTAAGCAACCTAGTAGAGTACCCTGAACTTAATGGTATTCTCCACCTTTTTGAGGGCCTGGATAAGCTCTTTGGGGTACTCTTTGTCGAGATCGGTGATCACATAGCCCACCTCACTATCCGTAGACAGGTATTGGCCCGAAATATTCATCTCGTACTTGGCCAGGACTTCGTTGATCCTCGCCATGATCCCGGGTACGTTCCTGTGGATATGAAGGAACCGGTGTGCGTTGCTTTGTTTTGGCAGGCGGATATTGGGGAAATTCACCGCATCCACCGTATTTCCAGAATTGATGTAGTCCATGATCTTGTTGGGGACAAAGTCGGCTATATTCCGCTGTGCCTCTTCGGTACTACCCCCGATATGCGGGGTGAGGATCACATTCTCCAGCCCCTGCAATTCTGTACGGAACTCCCCGTTGCTGCGGGGTTCCTCGGGGTATACATCTATAGCGGCACCTCCCAGTTTATTGGCCTTAAGGGCATTGACCAGGGCCTGGATATCTACCACAAACCCCCTGGACAGGTTGATGAGCAGGGCACCATCGCGCATCTGCCGGATTTCCCGTTCACCGATGAAATTTTTATTGGCAGGGTTGTCATCTATATGTAGCGAGACCACATCCGAAACGTTCAAAAGGTCTTCCAGGGTACCGCACTGGACGGCGTTGCCCAGGGCCAGGGTATCTTCAACATCGTAGTAGTAGACACGCATGCCCATGGCTTCGGCCAGTATGGACAGTTGTTTACCTATATTCCCATAGCCGACAATCCCCAGGTTCTTTCCACGTACTTCCCGCGAATTGCTAGCGGTTTTGTTCCACTGCCCGCTATGGATCTCGGTACTGCGGGGGAAAATGCTCCGCATGAGCATAATGATCTCTCCAATGGCCAGTTCCACGACGGAGCGGGTATTGCTGTAGGGGGCATTGAACACCACCACCCCCTTCTTTTTGCAATAATCCAGGTCGATCTGGGTAGTCCCAATACAAAAAGCGCCCACCACCAATAATTTATTGGCAGCATCCAGGACCTTCTGGGTTACCTGGGTCTTGGAGCGTATACCCAGTACATGCACCCCCCGGATCTTTTGGATCAGCTCTTCTTCAGACATGCTGTGTTTTACCAGTTCTACGGAGAACCCGTCTTCTGAAAGGTTTTCAAAAGCAGCGGGGTGTACGTTTTCGAGCAAAAGGATCTTGATACGGTTCTTGGGGTACGACAGGCTGCGAGGCAGGTCGTTCACGAATAGGAATTCATCGAGGTTGGGGGCCACATGGTCGGCCTTGTTGGCCGCCTTCTCCCGATGTACATTTTCGGTATAGGCAAAAAACTTGTCGGCAATCCCGGCTTCGCGCATGACATAATCGCTATAGCCATCCCCAATCACCTGCACTTCTCCTTCGAGGTTCAGGTTCTTAAGGCATTCTATTTTCCCATTGTGTGTAGCCAGTACGTTCTCCTCGTCAAACCCTGTGATATTGCCCTCCTCATCAAACTCAAAGGTATTGGCAAACACCCTTTCTGAGGGGATGTTGTACTCGGCGACAATAGGATCTATGAATTCCTTGAAACCACAGGAGATTACGTAGATATCATCCGAGAACTTTTCAAAAAACTCCTTGTTGGCTGCTATGGACCTGGAGATCTTCTGGCGCAGTTCGTCCACCAGGGCCGGCAAGTGGTCCCTATGGGCATGCAAGAGGCGGATGCGCCGTTCCAGCGATTCGGTAAAGGAAATATCGCCATCGATGCCCAGGTTGGTGATCTTCTGTATTTCACGGGCTACCTCCTCCCGGTCAGATTTGCCCTTCAGGGTCATATCAGCCAACACATCCAGTGCTTCAACCCGGGTTAGGGTACTGTCAAAATCAAAAACATACTTTCTGCCCACCTCGATCATACTTTAAAAAATTAGGCTGTAAAATTAAACATTAAATCCATCTCCCGGTATTTGCGTCCGGGAAAAGTAAGTCCTTTGCTGAATTATAACAGATTTTAAGGAAATGTTATGGATTCCAGGCCCTGAAAACAGGAATCCCGCAAACGCCACAGCCCTACCTGCCGGGGGAGGTGGTAGCGGTCATCTGTTTAAGGAAGCGCACCTCCTCCTGTGAAAAAGGCGTTCCATCCTTGCGAAAAATATCGTGGTGCCAAAGCTCAGGTTCGCCAGTGAAGGCAGAATCCCAGCTGACCCAGGGGTAGATGGTATTGGTTTTACCGGAGACGAGCCCCCAGTTGATGGCGGCGATTTGCTCCTCCTTAAAGACAGGCAGCAAAGATTCAAAGGTATTGCCCGCTGCCCGGGCAAGGTATTCGGTACATAATAGTGGCCGGCCATAGGCCTTCAGGGCCTCTATTTTCTTTCGCACCTCCCTTGGGTCCCCATCATAGGCATGGAACGAGATCACGTCGGAATGCTCCAGCATGTAACGATCTAGCGGCGGCAGGCTGTCGGCAAGGCCCCAGTGGTCTGTGTTGCCCTTCCATATCCCGATGGTGAGGGGTTGGGACGGATTGACCTCCCTGGCCCAGGCCACCACTTTTTTCAACAGGGCCAGGGAATACACATGCTTGTTTTTGACTTCCAGCGCCGCCCTTCCCGGCTGCGAGGCAACATTGTCCGGTTCGTTGTAGAGGTCCCAGGCCAGGACCCTTTCGTCCTCGGCAAAGCGGGTAAGCACCCCTTTGATATACCCCTCCAATTCCCTGTGCCGTGCCGTATCACCCAGGATGGCGGCCCCGGGTGCCTGTACCCAGCCCGAGTTGTGTACATGGGGCACGGGTTCGGGTTGTTTCCCGGCAGATGGGAGCGGGTGCCAGACATCGTCTAACAATACAAACATCGTCTTTATCCCATGGCCATCCGCCAGGCGCAGGTACGTATCCATTCGTTCGAGGAACCCCCCCGGGTCTTTTTCCCACAGGAGGTTGTGCAGGTATACCCGGTGCAGGTTCATCCCCAGTCCGGCAGACCACCCGAGTTCACGCGCAATGGTTTCCGGGTCAAAAGTCTCCTCCTGCCAAAACTCAAGCTGGTTGATCGCTGTGCTTGGATTAAAATTGACCCCCACCAGCCAGGGGTGTTGCCCATGCCATTGCCAGGCCCGTTCACTGGTCCAGCGCCCGGTTTCCACGGCGCGGGTGGCAGGAGATGCTTTCTTTTCCCCGCAACCGAGGAGGATGGCGAAAAGCAAGATGCCCAAACGATATTTCATAACCCGGCGCTTTTTATTCAGAAAGAAAGATACACCAGCCCCGTAAGAATTGCAATGCCAAAACTCAACAAGGTCCCTATGAGGATATACTCGGTGAGCTTACGGTTATTGCTGGCTTTGAGGTCGTTGAACCTGAATACCGATTTGGCCGTGATAAGCAGGCCAATGGCGTCCCAGCGTCCAATCAAGATAAACAACAGTACAAACAGCCTTTCTATCATACCGATATACTTACCCGCATTGGGAAGCGATTTATGGTCCAGTTCTATTTGGTCCGACATCCGTTCGAGGAGGCGGGTCATGATGATGGCTGCGGGAAAGCTCAAAAAGACCACAGCCGTCAACAGGGGCCAATTGACCTGGCCCATGAGCATGCGGCTGTGCTCCCATAACTGGGTATGGTAGGAACAAACGTAGAGCACCGCCAGGTGCAGGAACTGATCGGCAAAAAAGGGGATGCTCTTATACCGGAACAAAGGGTTGGCGTAGAGTTTGCCCAGGTCAATGGCATAATGCAACACCGCAATAAGCAATGCCAGTTGCCAACGGGAAAGGTCCCATAGCAATAACAGGATCAGCGAAAAATGTACCAGGATATGGGCGTAGAGAAACCCCGACCGCACTTTGCGGGCTTCCTTGTGGATCACCCAGCGTGTGGGCTGCAATAGGAAATCGCCAATGAGGTGTGCCAGCAATAGTTTGATAAAAAGGGTCATAGGGCAGGTGGTTTATAGGTATATTGATAGTACTCAAGCAGTTTGGCTACCAGGTCTTTACGGGCCCTTTTGAGCCGTTGGCTCACCGCTGATTGGCGTATATGGAGTTCCCTGGCCAGCGCATCCTGGGACGCTTCCGGCCAGGCGAGGACCAGGGCCATGACTTCTGCGGAAACAGGGCTCCAGCCATCCATAAAATCCAGGGCCAGTTCCAGCATGAGGTTCAGGCCGCGGTCATAAACGTCCCTACCACTATCCATACGAAGGTTGCAGGAGTGTTGTTTCAGGGATTCGAAGGACTTGCCCGAGCGCTGGTAAGCGGTGCCGTTAGACTCCCCTATGCGTGTGCTTTTAAAGGATTCTTCCCCCAAACCTATCCCGAGGCGTACATCCAGGGCTTCCTCCTGTTTTACCAGGGCTTTGATCTGGATAGCCGTTTTAAGGGCAGCCTGCTGTGGCAGGCGCAGTTGAAATTCATCGCCCCGGTAAATCTCCCAATCCATGGGCGATTTGCCAAACTGATGGAACAAAGGTTTTAAACGGGAGATCCAAGTGGCCGCGGTATCGGCCCTGGAATTGATGATATCACCCGTGATAACGGCAATGGCAGCCATAAGCTAGATAACTTTTTCAATGCGTTTATTAGCTAATATAGTAATATTTTTAATTATTAACTAAATAACTTATAATTTATTGTGATAAGTAAATATGCTAATATTAAAACCATCGCCGGGACTGCAGGCAGTATTGCTGGTATTCCTTACCAAAAAGGCGTTCCAGGGCCTCTTCCTCGGGTGCGATTTGAAAACGGTTCATATAGGCCACAAACAAAGCCGCCAGCAGCGTGTTAAAGGCGTTTCCCA
>MRWG01001354.1_pt1 | contig 16213 bp, 15 predicted proteins | sample 1013341 | NCBI WGS metagenome assembly MRWG01 (sample SAMN06117577, study PRJNA244670) | biofilm metagenome | biome: Water; feature: Cathode Biofilm; material: Biofilm; isolation source: microbial consortium enriched at the cathode of a solar microbial fuel cell | place: USA: District of Columbia ... | reverse complement strand
ACGGCGAACCATGAACAGGGCCGGGTCGGCGCCGGCCCGCGCGCCGAAGCCGGCGCCGACCCGGCCCTGTTCATGGTTCGCCGTCGCCGCCTCGCAGGCGGCGCGGGCGAGCGCGGGATAGGGCGGCGTCTCGCCCCATCGCTTGTCGCCGCCATTGGCGAGGTCGTAGAGGATCGCCGCCGGCACGATCGGCACGTGCGCCGCGCCCGTGTCGAAGCCGCGCTCGCGCGCCGCGAGCCAGCCCATCACCCCGTCCGCGGCCGAAAGCCCGAAGGCGGAGCCGCCGGCGAAGACCAGCGCGTCCGCGTGCTCCACCAGCCGGCCGGGGGCGAGCGCGTCGGTCTCGCGCGTGCCGGGGCCGCCGCCGCGGATGTCGCAGGCCGCGACCCAGCCCTCCTCCGGCAGCAGCACGGTGACGCCGCTCACGAGAATGTCGTCATGCGCCTGGCCGACCGACAGGCCGGCGACGTCGGTGATCAGGTTGCGCGGACCGGGCTGCACGCTCATGGGAAGGTGGCCTCCGCATCCAGCGGATAGATCGGCCGGCGGATCTTCTCGTAGCGCAGCAGATCATTGTCCGACGTCGTCACCCCCTCGCCATCGAGGGTCAGCGTATGCTCCCCCAGATCGCCGAAACCGGCGCGGTAGTGGATGCGCGATTTCAGCATCAGGTAGCGGATGGTCTCCGGCTTCAGCCCGACCATGCGGAAGATGCCGAGATCCCACGGCTCGTGATGGTGCGAGGTGACGATGATCCGCACCCCGCCCACGCGCAAGAGCGCGGTCGGCCCGCAATCGACCGTGACGCCGGTATACATCGGCCCCTCCACCGTGAAGGTGCCGTCGACCAGCCGTTCGACCGTGCCGCTGACGGTGAGCGGCCGGCCCTGGAGCCCGATCGAGGGCATGTCCGTCTTGCCGCCGAGGGGCAGCGTCACGCTGGCGCCTTCGCCGGCCGCGCGCATCGCCTGCACGGCGCCGGGGTCCCAGACGGTCGCGACCGCGACGTCGTCGAGCCCGGCCTTCAGCACCGCGGCCACCGCCGTCATCACGTCCTGCGTCGCGCCGGAGCCGCAATTGTCCGCGTGATCCAGCAGGATGATCGGCCCGCGGTTGAGGCGCGCCGCCTCCGCCACCGCCGCTTCCAGCGGCCGGCCGCGATAGACGAAGGCCTCGCGCGCGGCCCAGGCCTGCTCGGCCAGTGCCTTGGCGCCGGCGTCGGCGGCGTCGGCCGCGCCCTCGCGCTTGGCGTCCGCGACCAGGATCGCGGAGGTGCCGGCATCCGCGATGTCGGCCAGCGGAAAACCGCCGAACAGCGTCGCGGCGAGGCAGCCCGGCGCCTCCGCCTCCAGCCGGCGCGCTTCCGCGATCAGCCCCTTCATCGGTTCGTCGTCGGTTCCCTGGCGAAGGGTCTGGGAGAGCAGCGGCGGCCGCGCCCAGCGCATCACCGGCGCGACCGTGCCGTCGACGGCGTCGAGCACGATGCGGCCCACCTGCTCGGCCACCTCGTACATGTCGACATGCGGATAGGTCTTGTAGCCGATCAGCGCGGTGCAGTTGTCGACCATGCGCTGGGTCAGGTTGCAGTGCAGGTCGAGGGTGACGGCGATCGGCAGGTCGGGCCTGAGCGCGCGCAGCCGCTCCAGGAGCGTGCCCTCGCCGTCGTCGGTCGTCTCGCTGACCATCGCGCCGTGCAGGTCGAGCAGCGCGACGTCGCAGTCCGCCGCCGCCTCCAGGATCGCCTGCGACAGGCGTTCATAGGCCGCTTCCGTCACCGGGCCGGCGGGCATCGCCTCGGCGGCGACGGGGGTGACGATCTCCGCGCCGCGTTCCTCGGCCAGTTTCATATAGGCCGCCTGCGGCATGCGCGTCCCGGCCATGGCGCGGGCCGCGTCCGCGCCGAAATGCAGGCCCCATTCCTCGAACCGCGCCAAGTCCGTCACGATCGGCGAGAAGGTGTTGGTCTCGTGCTTGAAGGTGGCGCAGAGGATCTTCATTCGGAAAAGCGGCTCCCGGCTTGCAGGCGATGGCTAGGCCGCGAGTGTAGAGACTGTCGCGCGGCGCTCAAGCTTCCGGCGGGGTCACCGGCAGGACGAGGCGGAAGCGCGTGCCCTCCGCGCCGGTGGTGGCGAGCGTCAGGTCGCCCGCGTTGCCGCGCGCGAGTTCGCGCGCGATGGCGAGGCCGAGCCCCGCCCCGCCGGCCCGCGCCGAGCCTTCGAAGGGCTGGAACAGCCGCTCCATCGCGCGCGGCGGCAGGCCGGGTCCGTCGTCGGTGACGCTCAGCGCGACGGCGGGCGTTTCCTGGCCGTCGGAGAGCACGCTCCATTCGCTCTCGACCGACAGCCGTTGCGCGCCGGATTCGGCGGCATTGCGCAGCAGATTGTTGAGCACCCGGGCGATCTGGTCGCGGTCGGCCGTCACCTGCGCCTTCTCCGCCACCCGGTTCTCGAAGGCGACGCCCTCGGGCAGCGCGATGGCCGCCTCCTCGACCAGCGGCCTCAGGGGGAAGCGCTGCGGCTCGCGCGGCGGCTGGTCGCGCCCGACATAGTCGAGCGTCTGGCTGCACAGCTTGACCGCCCGGTCGATCGACGAGATCAGCGTCGGGGTGACGCGCCGCACCTCCGGGTCGGCGGAATTCTCCAGCCGGTCGGACACGACCAGCGCCGAGGAGAGGATGCCGCGCAGATCGTGCTGGATCTTCGCCACCGCCGTGCCCAGCGCCGCGAGATGCCGGCGCTGGGTCAGCGTGTCCTGCAGCGCCGTCTGCATCAGCGCCAGTTCGCGCTCCGCCACGCCCAGCTCGTCGCCGCGTCCGCTCGGCCGCATGATGCGGCTGGCATCCTCCGGCCCCTCGCGGAAGCGGACCAGATGGCGCGTCAGCCGGCGCATCGGGCGCACGAACTGCCAGCGCAGCACCAGGAAGACGAGTCCGGCGGTGATCGCCGAGATCACCAGGCTGAGCGCCAGGATACGCCCCGCGAAGCCCAGGATCGCATCGCACAGCGCCGATTCCTCGAAGATGATCTCGATCGTCGCCGCCGCGTCCTTGGGCGAGGGGCCGACGACGCGCACCACCGCCTCCCCGTCCTGGCCGAGCAGCGCCAGCGCGTTCACGATCATCTCGGCCGGGGATTCCTCGGCCAGCGCGAAGCTGGCATCGACCTCGGGCGGCATGTCGTTGAGCAGCGCGATCTTCGCCCCTTCCCGGCGCATGGCGATGGCGCGCACGCCGACGAAGGCGAGGAGCTGCTCCTCCAGCTCCTCCGAGACCATGGCGTCCGGCGCCGCGTCGAGCGTCAGGATGGCGAGATGCGCCGCCCCCAGCTTCTCGGTGAGCCACGAGACCCGATAGCGCGCGACCGACGGCAGGAAGATCATCACCTCCGCCAGCATCACGAAGACGATCGTCAGGATCAGCAGGCGGGCGGAGAGGGACTTGTGCAAGGACGGCCTCGCTTGACGCAACGCGGAACGGACGCCCGCCCAGGGGCGCTGCCGCCACTCTACGCCGGATCGGGGCCCGCGGTCACGGCGTGAGGGAGGATTTCCCCTTCCACTTCTTGTAGAGGACGGGCAGCAGCGCGATCACCGCGAGGCCGACGAGCGCGGTCACGATCTCGGGCGTCAGCACGGACGCGACCGAGAAGCTCTCCCCCCGGTCGAAGATCGCGCCGATACCGGCGCCGAAGCTGGCATAGACGAAGGTGCCCGGCACGATGCCGATGGCGGTGCCGAGGATGTAGGTGGCGGGCCGCACGCCGAGGAAGGCCGGCACCAGATTGACCACGAAGAAGGGGAAGGCCGGAATCAGACGCAGGAACAGCATGTAGCTGAGCGCATTCTCGTTGAAGCCCGTGCGCATCTTGCCGAGCCAGGGTCCCGCCTTCGCCGCCAGCTGGTCGCCGAGCGAGGTCTTGGCCGCCAGGAAGACCAGCGTCGCCCCGATCGTGGCGGAGACCACGACCGCGGCCGTCGCCCCGACCTGGCCGAACAGGAACCCGCCGGCGAGCGTCATCACCGCCCCGCCGGGCAGCGAGAAGGCGACGACCGCGATATAGACCAGACAATAGGCGAGCACGGCGAGCAGGCCCCAGCGCGCGACGAGGTCGAGCAGCATCTCGCGGTTCTGCTGCAGCTGCTCGAAGCTGAGATAGGAATCGAGCCCGGCCGCCTTGGCCGCGACCAGCCCGACCAGCAGCAGGGCCACCGGCCACAGCCGCCGCCAGCGGAAGCCCGCCGGCTTCGCCCCCGTCTCGTCGGGGCCGTCGCGCTTGGAATCCGCCATCGCCCCCTGTCCCGTCGTCTGCCGCATGCGTCCCGTCCGCTCTATAGCCTATTCGTGCCCCGACGGCGACATAAGGCCGCGCGCGTCGGCCGCCCAATCAAGCCTGCGTGAAAGCGGCGCGAGCGGGGCCTCGCGGCGGGTCCGGCCCGTGCGCCGCGACGCGTTGACTTGCGCGGTCTCAGCCCCTATACAGCGCCGGCGATTTTCCGGGGTCCGCGAGAAGGGCCGGACCCCGCCATCAGGTCAGTCAGGAGACGGTCCCGTGAAACGTACGTTCCAACCGAGCCGCCTGGTTCGCAAGCGCCGCCACGGCTTCCGCGCGCGCATGGCGACCAAGGCCGGCCGTCAGGTCATCAACCGTCGTCGCGCCAAGGGCCGCAAGCGTCTGTCCGCCTGACCCAGGCAGGCGACGCCGAGCCGCCATGGCGCCCGTTCTCGTGCGCCTCAAGCGCCGCGCGGATTTTCGCCGCGCGACGCGGGCCCGCAACAGCGCCGCCGCGCCCGGGCTGGTCCTGCAGGCGCGCGCGTTGAGCGAGACGGACGCGGCCGAGGCGGCGCGCGAGGCCGGCCTGCCGGCCGACCGCGCGGCGGACATGATCCGGGTCGGCTTCACCGCCAGCCGCAAGGTCGGCAACGCGGTCAAGCGGAACCGGGCGAAACGACGATTGCGCGCGCTGGCCGACGAGGTCCTGCGCGCGCAAGCGCGTCCAGGGACCGACTATGTGCTGATCGCCCGTGCGGCGACGGCCGAGCGGCCCTTCGGCAAGCTGCGAGGGGACCTGCTATCCGCGCTGAAGCGGCTGGGCCGGTCCCGAGAGGACAGGGGCCGGGAAGCGTCGAGCGGCGTCCCGCCCGAATGACAGTCGATCAAGGGGGCCGGCCGACGCGCGCGCCGCGCCGCCCCGAGAGCGAAGGCGGAACGGAGCCGCGATGAACCAGGATAACCGGAACCTCTGGCTCGCGATCGTCCTGTCGGTCGCCATTCTGATCGGCTGGCAGGTCGTCTTCCCCGAACAGTCGCTCTTCCAGCAGGACGCGCCCCAGCAGCAGGCGCAACAGGCGAGCGACGGCACCGGCGCGCCCGCCCAGACCGGTGGCGGCACCGCGCCCGGCGCCGGCAGCGCGCCGTCGGCGCCGGGCAGCGCGCCAGCCGCCGCGCCGGGCGCGACGGGCCTCAGCCGCGCCGACGCGCTCGCGCAGGCGCCGCGCATTGCGATCGACACGCCGAGCCTCACCGGCAGCATCAATCTGCGCGGCGCGCGTTTCGACGACCTGACGCTGAAGGACTATCACGTCTCGGTCGACGAGAGCTCGCCGCTGATCGACCTGCTGCACCCGTCGGGCAGCGCGCGGCCCTACTATGCCGAATTCGGCTGGGCCCAGGTGGACGGGCTGGAGACGCCGACGGCGGAGAGCGTCTGGCAGACCTCGTCCGATCGCCTCACGATCGACAATCCGGTGACCCTCTCCTGGAGCAACGGCACCGGCCAGCGGTTCGAGCAGGAGATCGCGATCGACCGCAACTACATGGTGACGGTCACCCAGCGCATCGTGAACCAGGGCGAGAGCATGGTGAGCGCCGCGCCCTACGGCGTGGTCTCGCGCACCGGCACGCCGGAGACGACCCAGCTCTACATCCTGCATGAGGGGCTGATCGGCGTGCTTGCCGAAGGGCTGGAGGAGATCGACTACGACGATCTGCGCGACGCCGAGGGCGGGCGCGAGGCCTTCGAGACCACCGGCGGCTGGATGGGCATCACCGACAAGTACTGGCTGGTCAGCCTGGTGCCGGACCAGTCGATTCCCGTCGACGTGCGCTTCACCGCGACCAGCCGCAACGCGCAGGATCGCTATCAGGTCGATTTCCTGAGCCCGACCCAGGCGATCCAGCCGGGCGAAAGCGTCGAGCGCACGAACCGTCTGTTCGCCGGCGCCAAGCGCACCCTGCTGCTGGACGAGTACGAAGAGAAGCTCGGCATCACGAATTTCGACCTGGCCGTCGATTTCGGCTGGTTCTACTTCCTGACCAAGCCGATCTTCTACGCCATCCACTGGCTGCACGGGATCCTGGGCAATTTCGGGCTGGCGATCCTGGCGCTGACCCTGGTCATCAAGATCGCCTTCTTCCCGCTCGCCAACAAATCCTACAAGTCGATGAGCAAGATGAAGCTCCTGCAGCCGAAAATGCAGGCGCTGAAGGAGAAGTACGGCGACGACCGCGCGAAGATGAACCAGGAACTGATGGAGATGTACAAGAAGGAGAAGGTGAACCCGATGTCCGGGTGCCTGCCCATCCTGGTACAGATCCCGGTCTTCTTCGCGCTCTACAAGGTGCTCTACGTCACCATCGAGATGCGTCACGCGCCCTTCTTCGGCTGGATCGAGGACCTGTCCGCGCCCGATCCGCTCGGCCTGCTGACCGCCTTCGGGCTGCTCGACTATCAGGTGCCGGAGTTCCTGGCGATCTTCAACATCGGTATCTGGCCGGTCCTGATGGGGCTTTCCATGTTCCTTCAGCAGAAGCTGAACCCGGCGCCGTCGGACCCGATCCAACAGAAGGTCTTCGCCTTCATGCCGCTGATCTTCACCTTCCTGCTGGCGCAGTTCCCGGCCGGGCTGGTGATCTACTGGGCGTGGAACAACACGCTCTCGATGGCCCAGCAGTACGTCATCATGCGCCGCATGGGCGTCGCGGTCGGCGGCGGCAAGTCGAAGAGCTGACGGTGGTGGCGCGCGAGGGCTCAGCCGACCTGCCGCCCGCCTACGCGCCGGACGCCGACATGCTGGAGGCCGGCCGGCGGCTGTTCGCGCAGGAGCCGCGCTTCATGCTGGGCTGCGTGGCGATGGAGCAGCTGCCCGAGCCGGGCGTGCCCGAGGTCGCCTTCGCCGGACGCTCCAATGTCGGGAAATCGAGCCTCGTCAACGCGCTGACCGGCCGCAAGACGCTGGCCCGCACCTCCAACACGCCGGGCCGTACGCGCGAGATCAATTTCTTCGACCTGGACGGCCGGCTGCGCCTCATCGACATGCCGGGCTACGGCTTCGCCAAGGCGCCGAAGACGGCGGTCGAGGGCTGGACCGAGCTGATCCGCGACTATATCCGCGGCCGCGCGACGCTGCGCCTCGTGTGCCTCCTGATCGACGCGCGCCACGGGCCGAAGCCGTCGGACGAGGGGCTGATGGCGCTGATGGACCAGGCCGGCGTCGCCTACCAGCCGGTGTTGACCAAGTCCGACAAGCCGAAGGCGGGCGAGCTCGCCAAGATCGACCGGAAGATGAGCGAGGCGGTCGCCAAGCGCGCCGCCGCCGCCCCGCGCGCGATCACGACCAGCGCCGTCAAGGGCTGGGGCGTGGACGATCTGCGCGCGCGCCTGGGCGAACTCGCCCTGCCGGGCTGATCCCCTCGCCGCGCACGACGCGCCACGCCAGGAAACCGGAAGCGGCGTCTCAGATGCTTCCAAATCGGCGCGTCATGCTCTAGACAGGCGTCGGTCGATGAATCAGAAGAACGTCCGAGGGAACCCCCGCATCATGACTGTCGACAAGGCGCGGCGGCGCGTGGAATGGCTGGCGCAGGCCGGCATCCTGACCGAGGCGCTGCCCTTCATGCGGCGCTACAGCGGCAAGACGCTGATCGTCAAATATGGCGGGCACGCGATGGGCGACGCCTCGCTGGCGCAGCTTTTCGCGCGCGACGTGGTGCTGCTGAAGCAGGTCGGCGTCAATCCGATCATCGTCCATGGCGGCGGCCCGCAGATCGGCGAGATGCTGACCCGGATCGCCAAGGAGAGCGAGTTCGTCGACGGGCTGCGGGTGACCGACGCCGAGACCGTCGACATCGTCGAGATGGTCCTCTCGGGCCGCATCAACAAGCAGATCGTCGCCTCGCTGCAGGAGGCCGGCGGCTACGGCATCGGGCTTTCCGGCAAGGATGCCGGGCTGATCCGCGCGAAGAAACTGAAGCGCACGGTGAAGGACCCCGAAAGCAACATCGAGCGCCATCTCGACCTCGGCTTCGTCGGCGAGCCGACGGCGATCGACCCGACGGTCCTCGACACGATCAAGGACACCAAGCTCATTCCCGTGATCGCGCCGATCGGCCTCGGCGAGGGGGGCGAGACCTACAACATCAACGCCGACACCGCGGCCGGCGCCATCGCCGGCGGCACCGGAGCGCAGCGCCTGCTGCTGTTGACCGACGTGCCGGGCGTGCTCGACAAGCAGGGCGAGCTGATCCGGGAATTGACCGTCAGCCAGGCGATGCGCCTGCAGGAGGAGGGGGTGATCCACGGCGGCATGATCCCCAAGGTGCAGACCTGCATCGAGGCGGTGCGCGCCGGGGCGGAAGCCTCCGTCATCCTCGACGGGCGGGTCGCGCATGTGATCCTGCTCGAGCTTTTCACCGAGCACGGCTCCGGCACCATTATCCGTCCCGACTGAGCGATCCCCGAACGGGCCGCCATCCGGCGGTGGAGGAGTTCTTTCCATGTCCGGCGCGTCCGGCCTGAGTACCGGTGGGGCCCTGAAGGCCTACGCCCTGCTGACCGGCACGATGATGTGCTGGGGCATGAACGCCGTCCTGGGCAAGCTCGCGGTGGGCGAGGTCTCGCCGATGGTGCTGGTCAGCGCCCGCTGGCTCGGCGTGCTGATCCTGATCGCGCTGTTCCTCGCCAAGGGGGTGAAGCGCGACTGGCCGGTGCTGAAGCGCCACCTGCTGTTTCTCGGCCTCATGGGGGCGGCGGGCTTCACCTGCTTCAACGCGCTGTTCTACGTCGCCGCCCACAGCACGACGGCGATCAATATCGGCATCCTGCAGGGCGCGATCCCGATCTTCGTGATGATGGGGGCCTTCGCGGTCTATCGCGACCGGATCACGCCGCTGCAGCTCCTCGGCGTGCTGGTGACGGCGACGGGCGTCATCGTGGTGGCGACCGGCGGCTCGCTGGAGCGGTTGCTCGCGCTCGCGGTCAATGACGGCGACTTCCTGATGATCGCGGCCTGCTTCCTCTACGCCTCCTACGCGGTCGGGCTGCGCCGGCGGCCGAACGTGCCAACCTTGAGCCTGTTCGCCGTGATGGCGGCGGCCGCCTTCGTCGTCTCGCTGCCCTTCCTCGGCGTCGAGGCCTGGCTCGGCCAGCTGCAATGGCCGACGGCTCTGGGCTGGCTGGTGATCGGGCTGGTGACGCTCTTCCCGTCCTTCCTGGCGCAGATCTTCTTCATCCAGGGGGTCGACATCCTGGGGCCGGGACGCGCCGGGGTCTTCGCCAACCTGGTGCCGATCTTCGCCTCGCTCTTCGCCGTCGTGGTGCTGAGCGAGGATTTCGCGATCTTCCAGGCCGCCGCGCTCGCCCTGGTGCTGAGCGGCATCTGGACGTCGGAGCGCTTCAAACGCCAGACCCCGCAGCCCGTTCCCAGCCATTCGGGGGACTAGCGGGACCGGCCGCATCCGCGCTAAGAGGGCGCCCATGCTTGAGGAGCATCTGCAGGAACCGCAATGGTGGGTCGGCGCCGTCCTGGTGCTCGGCTTCTTCCTGCTGATGTGGCGCTATGCCCGCAAGCCTCGGGTGACCGCGCTCGACTGGGACTATTGCTACGATTATGTCGCGGAGCCGGCGGCGAGCCCCAATCCCGAGCTCGCCGAGAGCTTCGCGGACATGCTGCGCGAGATCCCGGAGGCGGAACGCGCCGGCGCGACGCTGGTCCGCCTCGCGGCGATGAACCGGGGCGGGCTTTCGATCCGGGCGGCGGATCATCTGCGCCCGCTCACCATCGCCTTCCCGCCGCAGGCGCGGCTGCTCGCCGCGCGCTATGTGGAGCATTTCGGCCAGGCGCCGGACGAGGCGCCGGCGATCACCACCTACGAGCGCGGGGTCGAGATCCAGCCCTTCGACCTGCCGGTCAATTGCGCGCTGGTCTTCCAGCTGATCGTGGCCGGCGCCGACGGGCCCAGCCTCGTCGATGGCGGCATTGAGGGCCAGCCGGCGATCGGGAAACTGAAATGACGGACCAGCCCGCATCCGGCACGACCCTGATCCTCGGCGGCGCGCGCAGCGGCAAGACGGCGCGCGCGCTGGCGCTCGCGGAGGCCGCGCACGCGGCCCGGGGCCTGACGCCGATCTATCTCGCGACCGCCCAGGCGCACGATACCGAGATGGAACAGCGCATCGCCGCCCACAAGGCCGAGCGCGGGGCGCATTGGCGCGCGGTCGAGGCGCCGCTCGCGCTGGCCGACGCGATCACGGAAGCGGCCGCGCCCGGGACCGTGCTGCTGGTCGATTGCTTGACCCTGTGGGTCACCAACCTGATGCTGGCCGAGCGCGACGTCGAGGCGGCGGGCAGCGAGCTGCTGGCGGCGCTCGCCCGCGCACGGGACGCCGCCGCGGGGCCCGTCCTCGTCGTTTCCAACGAAGTCGGGCTCGGCATCGTTCCCGACAATGCCCTCGCCCGGTCGTTCCGGGACGAGGCCGGGCGGCTCAACCAGCGCATCGCCGCCGCGGCCGGCCGGGTGGAATTCGTGGCCGCCGGCCTGCCGCTCGCCCTCAAGGGCTAGCCGGACCAGAGACAGAGCAAAGGACGAGTAGAAAGACATGGCCGAACGCATCCCCGCGACCGTCGTCACCGGCTTCCTCGGCGCCGGCAAGACCAGCCTGATCCGCCATATGGTGGAGCGTAACGACGGACGGCGTCTCGCCTTCCTGATCAACGAGTTCGGCGATCTCGGCATCGACCGCGAGCTGCTGCTCGGCTGCGGCATCGAGGGCTGCGGGGAAGAGGATGTGGTCGAACTCGCCAATGGCTGCATCTGCTGCACGGTGGCCGACGATTTCCTGCCCGCGATCGAGGCGATCCTGGCCCGTCCGCAGCCGCCGGAGCATATCCTGATCGAGACCTCCGGCCTGGCGCTGCCGAAGCCGCTGGTGAAGGCCTTCGGCTGGCCGGAAGTGCGCGCGCGCGTCACCGTCGATGGCGTGGTGACGGTGGTCGACGCGGCGGCGCTCGCCGCCGGACGCTTCGCCGACGACGAGGCGGCGGTCCAGGCGCAGCGCGAGGCCGATCCGGCGCTCGACCATGAGAACCCGCTGGAGGAGGTGTTCGAGGACCAGCTCTCCTGCGCCGACATGGTGGTGCTGAACAAGACCGACCTGCTGGATGCCGCCGCGCTTGCCAAGGTCGAGGCGGAGATGGCCGCCACCCTGCGCCCCGGCGTGCGCACCGTGCGCGCCCACAACGCGCAGGTGGACCCGGCGGTGCTGCTCGGCCTCGGCGCGGCAGCCGAGGGCGATCTGGACAGCCGGCCGAGCCATCACGACGGCGTCGGCGACGACCACGACCATGACGATTTCGAGAGCTTCTCGATGCGGCTCGGCCCGATTGCCGACGTGGCGGCGCTGGAGGCACGCCTGCAGGCCGCGATCGCCGATCACGACATCCTGCGCATCAAGGGCTTCCTCGACCGGCCCGGCGCCGAGCGGCGCGAGGTGATCCAGGGCGTCGGCCCGCGCCTCAACCGCTATTTCGACCGGGCCTGGAAGGATGAGGAGGCGCGCCGCTCGCACCTCGTGGTGATCGGCCGCACCGGCCTCGACCGCGCCGCGATCGAGGCGACGATCCGCGGCGCGGAAGCGGCGGCGGCGGAGTAGCCGCTTCGGCGCCCATGCCCGGTCCCTTGAGATCCCCCGGGTCGCGCCCGGCCATCTCGTGAATAGGGCAAGGGAGGACCACCCCACAGCCTCGTCCTGACGAAAGTCAGGACCCATTCCGCTTGCCGTTGATCGCAGCGCCGTCGGGTGCGTGGGGCCTGGGCCTCCGGCATGGACCCTGACTTTCGTCAGGGTGTGCTGTTCGGGCGTGGACGGAGTAAAGCGCCCTCTCGCAGGAGACGGCTGGTGCCTAGTCAGGGAGATCTCCGGGGCGCGCCCGGGGATGACGGGGATGCCGGGGCGAATGGGTCCGTCATGGCCGGGCCCGACCCGGCCCTCTTTGCGGGCCCGCGCCGCGCCGTCAGTCGCGCACGAAGATCGCCGTGTGCTGGCGGATGTTGGCTTCCATCTGTCGGTCGAGGTCGCGGGCCAGCTTCTCCGTCAGCTCGTACCAGATCTTCTCGCGCTCGTTATAGGTCAGCCCCTCGAGCACGGTCTGGGTGCGGCTCACCTGGGCACGGGTCTGCGCCGCCTTCTGCGCGTCCGGATTCTCGAGCGCGAGTTCGACCACGATCCGCGCGTCGTATTCCTCCGCCTGGTCGGTGGTGAAGAGGCCGGTGACGCCGGTCTCCTTCTCCAGCGGCTTCTCGACGACGCTCGCCTCCAGGATGCGGTAGGTGGCGGTGCCGCTGTCGCCCACGGCGGCGAGCCGGTCGGCCGCCCAGCGCGCGGCGGTATCCAGCGGGCTCACCGGGAACTCGGTCTCGACGTTCGGCGGCTGGCCCGTCGGCTGGTAGACCTTGACGATGCGGATCTCGGCCACGTCGAGCGGGATCGCCGGCTGGTGCTGGAAGGTGATGTCGGCATAGCGCGGCACCTCGACGTCGGACGCGCAGCCGGCGAGCAGCAGCGCGGCGCCCGCGAGCGCGGCGAAGGGGGATCGGATAGGGGTCACTGCGGCTTCTCCTCTGCGTTTTCCTCCGCCGCGATCTCGGCCTCGAACGCGTCGAGATCGGCGTCGGTGAATCGTTCCGAACGGTTGCAGAACTGGCAGGTGACCTCGACGGTGCCGTCCTCCAGCTTCAGGTCTTCGAGCTCCTCGCGGCCGAGCGCGATCAGCATCCGGCCCGAGCGCTCGCGCGAGCAGCGGCAGCGGTCGTCGAGCCGCCGGGGCTCGAACACGCGCACGCCGTCCTCGTGGAACAGCCGGAACAGCAGCTGGTCGGGCGTCAGCTCGGGGTCGAGCAGCTCGGCCTCCTTCGCGGTCGCCATCAGCATGACGGCGCGGCGCCAGTCGTCCTCGGTCTCCTCGCGCGCGGTGGCGCCGGTGCCGCCTTCGTCCGGCAGGCGCTGGACGGAGAGGCTGGCCGCCCGCCATCGGCCGTCGCGCGCGGTGCCGGCGGACAGCTTGATGGCGGAGGAGAACTGCTCCGACTGCTCGAAATAGTGATGCACGCAATCCTCCAGCGTGCCGCCGGACAGCTCGACGATGCCCTGATAGCGGTCCATGTCCGCGCCCTGGTCGACGGTGAAGGCGAGATAGCCCTCGCCCAGGAGCTTCGGCACCGGGGCGTCGCCGATCGTCTCGGGCGCCGGGGTCTCGCCCGTGACCTGGGCGAAGCCGCGCACGGCGCCCTCGGAGGTCACGTCGGCCACCATCATCGGCACCGGCCCGTCGCCCTTGGTCTGCAGGGTGAAGACGCCGTCATATTTGAGCGCCGTGGCGAGTCCGGCGCCGAGCGCCAGGAACTCGCCCAGGAGGCGCTTCACCGGCTCGGGATAGTCGTGCCGGGTCAGGATGCCGTCGATCGATTCACCGAGGCGCACGAGCCGGCCGTTGACGCCGCTCGCGTCGATCAGGAAGGGCTGGACGCAATCGTCCGTGAGCGCGGGCGCGGATTGTGCCGACATGACTGTACATCCTCGCGCCCGGGCGATGGCGGCCCGCGCGCTTTCTAGGGAACCGTGGTGTTGGGCGTTCGACGCGCCTGATATAGGCGGCGCGACCCCGCTTGTCAGCCCGTCGCGTCGGCGCGGTGCGCCGGCTCAGCCCTCCAGGCACCAGAGCAGGATGCCCTTCTGGGCGTGCATCCGGTTCTCCGCCTCGTCCCAGACGACGGATTGCGGGCCGTCGATCACGCCCGCCGTCACCTCCTCGCCGCGGTGGGCGGGCAGGCAGTGCATGAAGATCGCGTCCGGCTTGGCGAGGGCCATCAGCCGCTCGTCCACCTGATAGGGCTGCAGCTGGTTGTGGCGCACCGGCGCGTCCTTGTCGCCCATCGAGACCCAGACGTCGGTGACGATGCAGTCGGCGTCCGTCGCCGCCTCGGCCGCGTCATGGGTGATGCGCACGTCGCAGCCTTGCCCGAGCGCCCAATCGACCACGTCGCGCGGCGGCTCCAGCTCCGGCGGGCAGGCGATCTTCAGCGTGAAACGGAAGCGGGCGGCGGCGTGGATCCAGCTCGTCGCCATGTTGTTGCCGTCGCCCGCCCAGGCGACCACCTTGCCGGCGATGGAGCCGCGATGCTGCTCGTAGGTCATCACGTCGGCCATCAGCTGGCAGGGATGGGTGCGGTCGGTCAGGCCGTTGATGACCGGCACGCTGGCATGCTCCGCCAGTTCCAGGAGCTTATCCTCCGCCGTGGTGCGCAGCATGATCGCATCGACATAGCGCGAGAGCACGCGCGCGGTGTCCGCGATGGTCTCGCCGCGGCCGAGCTGGGTTTCCGCCGGCGTCAGCACCACCAGTTCGCCGCCGAGCTGCTTCATGCCGACATCGAAGCTGACCCGCGTGCGGGTCGAGGGCTTCTCGAAGATGCAGGCGAGCACCTTGCCGTCGAGCGGCTTCTGCCCGCCCGGCTTGAAATCCCGCACGGCGTTGCCGCGATCCAGCATGTCGCGGAGCTGCGCCTCCTCGAACTTGTCGAGGTCGAGGAAATGTCTAGGCGGCATCGCGCGCCTCCTCGACCTCGCGCGCCACGGTCTCGAGGATCGAGAGCGCCTCGTCGACATGGGCGTCTTCGATGGTAAGCGGCGGCAGCAGGCGGATCACGTTCTCCGCCGCGCCGACCGTCAGCAGGCCATGCTCGCGCAGCTTCGCGATCACGTCGGTGTTCACCGTGCCGGCCTCGGCGTTGCAGACGATACCCAGCATCAACCCGGCCCCGCGCACGCGCTGGAAGACGTCCGGATGCGCGGCGCAGAGATCTTCCAGCTTCCCCCACAGGCGCCGGGCGACCCGGTCGACATGCTCCAGGAACCCGTCGGCCAGCAGCACGTCCAGGACCGCGTTCCCCGCCGCCATGGCGAGCGGATTGCCGCCGAAGGTGGTGCCGTGGACGCCGGGCACCAGGCCCTTCGCCGCCTCGTCGGTCGCCAGGATCGCGCCCAGCGGGAAACCGCCGCCGATGCCCTTGGCGGTCGCCAGCGCGTCGGGGGCGATGCCGGCCCATTCATGCGCCCACATCTTGCCGGTTCGCCCGTTGCCGCACTGCACCTCGTCCAGAATCAGCAGCAGGCCGTACTCGTCGCACGCCGCGCGCAGGTCGCGCAGGAAGGCGAGGTCGGCCGGGCGGATGCCGCCCTCGCCCTGCACCGGCTCGACCAGGATGGCGGCGGTCTCGTCGGAAATCGCGTCGCGCACCGCGTTCATGTTGCCGAAGGGGACGGTGTCGAACCCCTCCATCTTCGGGCCGAAGCCGTCGAGATACTTCGGATTGTTGGCGGCCGAGATGGTGGTCATCGTCCGGCCGTGGAAGGCGCCCTCGCAGGTGATGATGCGGTATTTCTGCGGGTTGCCGCTGACATGATGGTAGCGCCGGGCGAGCTTGATCATGCCCTCCAGCGCTTCCGCGCCGGAGTTGCAGAAGAAGACCACGTCGGCGAAGGAATTCTCGCAAAGCCGCGCCGCCAGCCGCTCGCCTTCCGGGATGCGGTAGAGGTTGGTGACGTGCAGCAGCTTCGCCGCCTGCTCCTGGATCGCCTTCACCAGGACGGGATGGCTGTGGCCGAGCGCGCTGACCGCGATACCGGCGAAGAAGTCGAGATAACGTCGCCCCTCGGTATCCTCCAGATAGACGCCGTCGCCGCGCGCGAAAGCGATGTCGCTGCGGGCGTAGGTGTTCATCAGGTGGGTGCCGTCGGGAGCGGTCATCGCCTGGGCTCCTTCTCCAGTGCTGTCTTGGCCGAAAGCCCGGGAATCCGGGAAAGGCGGACAGTGCCCAGGATCGCACGCTTCGTCAATCGCGCTGCCGCCCGGAAAAGGACGGGGCCGGGAGGGGGCCAAGGC
>MRWG01001353.1_pt1 | contig 16224 bp, 17 predicted proteins | sample 1013341 | NCBI WGS metagenome assembly MRWG01 (sample SAMN06117577, study PRJNA244670) | biofilm metagenome | biome: Water; feature: Cathode Biofilm; material: Biofilm; isolation source: microbial consortium enriched at the cathode of a solar microbial fuel cell | place: USA: District of Columbia ... | reverse complement strand
AAAATGCTTTCAACCCGGATATCCTTGTTTCTGAGCTTGCCTTTCGCTTCTTTGGACAGGCTTTCGATCAAGCAGAAGCTCCAGGATATCGACCTTGCCGAAACAGTAGGTAACGCCCCTACGGCCTGAACCAACAGCAACCTCGGAACACCTTTTCATGACAGACACGACCGCGCCCGCAAAGCCAGCTATGAGTATCTTCGAGCGCTGGCTAACCCTTTGGGTGGCCCTGGCAATTTTAGGCGGATTACTGCTTGGCAGCATCGCGCCCGGACTGGTCGTAGCTATCGCGGCGGCGGAATTCGCATCGATCAATCTTGTGATGGCTGTCCTGATATGGGCAATGGTCTACCCGATGATGGTTGGCGTGGACTTCGCGGCAGCGGCCGGTGTTGCCCGGCAACCGAAGGGACTGCTCATTACGCTGACGGTGAACTGGCTGGTCAAACCCTTCACCTTGGCGTTGTTGGCGGTCTTGTTCTTCGACCATATCTTTGCGCCCTTGATCGAGCCTGCGGACGCCGCGCAATACACAGCGGGCCTGATCCTGCTCGGAGCGGCCCCCTGCACGGCCATGGTCTTTGTCTGGTCCCAACTCACACGCGGCGATGAAACCTACACGCTGGTGCAGGTTTCAGTGAACGACCTGATCATGATTGTCGCCTTCGCGCCCATCGTCGCTTTTCTGCTCGGTGTTACGGAAATCTCAGTGCCCTGGGAGACACTGGTCTTGGCGACGCTGCTCTATGTGGTCATGCCGTTGCTGGCCGGGTTGCTGACCCGCAAAGGGCTCCGTACGCCAGAACGTATCGCTGGCTTTACCGCCCGCATAAAACCCTGGTCCATGGTCGGGCTGATCACGACCGTGGTGATCTTGTTTGGACTGCAGGGCAATGTCATTCTGGACAAGCCGTTGGTCATCGGCTTGATCGCCGTGCCGATCGTGATCCAGAGCTATGGTATCTTCGCGCTCGCTTACGGCGCCGCCTACGCCCTCAAGGTGCCCCATCGCATCGCCGCCCCTTGTGCGATGATCGGTACGTCCAACTTTTTCGAACTGGCGGTTGCCGTCGCAATCAGCCTGTTCGGGCTAAACTCGGGCGCAGCCCTCGCTACCGTCGTCGGCGTCCTTGTCGAGGTGCCGGTCATGCTGTCATTGGTGAGTTTTGCCAATCGCACCCGCAACAAATTCGCCGGGGCCTGATTGCCGGAAACACCGCTCACGCCCGCTCCGGCATTTGCGTTGCGCCGGGAGTTATAGGTTGGTGCAAACCAAGCCACCGGTTCAGATTGAGTCGAACAGTGCCGGGAGCCGATAACCGCACTTGAAGCTATGTTTCGATGTCGCGGCCAACGACCAAAGCCTGCCGAAGCGCCGGGTCCAAGTCGTTGTAGGCCTTGTCCGGCAAGGTCCCCAACGCATCCAGGGTTTTGCTGAAAAAACATCTGACGGCAGCCGCCGATGCGATGTCAAAAATTTCCGCGTCCGAGAGCCCATGCTTGCGCAAGCCTGCGACATCCTCCTCCGTGATGGCTGACGCATCGCGCACAACGGCGCGCGCAAACTTCATTATCGCTTCGTCAGCGGCACTCAAGACGGAGGCTTCGGGCGTTTCCAGAATCTCTCGAAGCTGCCGCGCATCGTAATAGCGTTCAGCAAGCACGGATCCATGGGCCAGCATACAGTAGGAGCTTCGAAGCTCTTGAGCAGCCGCAACGGTGACCAGTTCATAGCGCCGGTCATCCATGTTTCTTTTGATACTGTTCAGCAATTCGTTCCAGCCGGCCATAACCTCCGGTCGATGCGAAAAGGCTTTAACCATGTTCGGCAGGTAGCCGCAGCTGTCTCTCACTCGGTTATACATCTGGGATGTGGCAGCGGTTGCTTGCTCTTCTGGAATTACGCTTATGAAAGACATTGCCCCTCCTAAGGATAGGTTGCCTCGCGTGGCAAACATCGCTGTGCCGGCGATTTCGGTCCGTTACGGTTCACGCGAGAAGCCCTGAACGACCAGCCTGCAAGAACGCCTCGGTCCTATCAAGTCCAAGTTCCAAGGTAACAGCGGCAATTAGGCGGCCTACGTTCACTCTCTGAGGATCGCGGGAAAGCCTCGCATGATGCGTAATTTGGCACCAGAAAGAAGGCCCAATCCAAGGCCTGAATTTCAGGCCTTGATCGTCGCCGATGTCCTGGTGGCAGACTGGGCTCCTCATCACCACCTAGAAATTCTATGATTGGCAGGACTAAGCACGGTTCACGTACTATGTTTCATCGACCAGGAGGATCTAAAGGTGACCCAGACCAAAGATCGCAAGGCCAAGGCCGTAGGCATCAACCATGTCGCCCTTGAAGTCGGCGACATTGATCAGGCGCTCGCGTTCTATGGTGCCTTTCTCGACTTCGAGGTCGAAAGCAAGAGCGAGAAAGCGGCTTTCATCTATTTCGGCGATCAGTTTATCAACTTCGCATTGGGCCGAACGCAAGGACCTGACGCGAACCGGCATTTCGGCATCGCCGTGGATGACAAAGATCAGGTGCGACGGACTCTCGAAAAGATGGGCGTTGAACTGCTGGGCGGGCGCTTTCTCGATTTTCTCGACCCCTGGGGCAACCGGGTGGAAATCACCACCTACGCCAACATTCAGTTCTCCAAGGCCGACCACGTGCTACGGGGTATGGGCCTGGGCCACCTCCAAAAATCCGAAAACGCGATTGCCGAGCTTCGGCAGAAGAAGATGGCCCCGCCCGACAGGGATCAGTAAAGAATCGAAGGCATGAAGGCCCCTGCTGGCTCATTGTAGAAGCCCTGGCTCATCAGGGTCATAGGTTGCACGATCTTCAAGCCCTGCTCCAGACACCACCGAAGAAGCGCCGTGTTCCGCGTTGGTAGTAAAAAGCCCGGGCCCGCAAATTCAGGCGCAGCGCAGATCAAGGCTTTCAGATCCTCATTGCTCTCGCCGACTGCATGGCCAAAAAAAGCAATCTGGGTGGCATACCCCGAGATACGACCATCGTGCTCGACCACCAAAGCGGTGCCTTGCGCGATGGCATTACGCAAATCGCCTTCACGGCTGTAGCCGTTTAGGTGCTGGTGGAGCGCCGTGCAGGCCGCAACATCGGCTTCTGTCGCAGCGCGCGCCTTGTAACCGGGAACCGCCACTCTTGGAACGGACCCCTGCATTGTCGAGAGCGGTTCGCGCGCGACGAAGCCCATCTTCGTATAAAGGGCTAGCGAGCGATTGTGGTAGGCCGCCTGGACAAGACGAACGCTGCTGACGCCGGCGTCGCGGGCCGTGTCCAGCGCCCAGTCCATTAACTGCCTGCCAACTGTTACGTTCTGGCAAGCCGGATCGATCGTGATCGGTCCCACGCCGGCAACCGTCCCGTTTATCCAAAGGAAATTGCTGCCGACAACCTCGCCCGCCATTTCAGCCACGACCGAACGGATCGCCGGATTGCTTAGCGTGTAGGCGAGAAGTCCCTGCGCAACATCTATTGACGGGAAATCAGGCGGAAAATCGTGGCGTTCCGCGATCGCCTTGAATGCGTGATAGCAAATCCTCCCGCAAGCCGCCGCGTCATTTGGTTGGCCGGGCCTCAAGGTAAACTGATGACCAGGTTGTTGATCGATGTGAAAGTTTGAACCTACGTCCATGTGATCCGCGCGCAATGAACGCGCCTCCCTCCAATTGATAACGAAAGTCGGGGATTATTGATGCAACGGTCAGCAGTTCGCATTCAGGAAATTTGCGATATCAGACTAGAAAAATGCATAAGCGGCCATGGTGTCCCATCAACTGGGCAGCAGACGTTGCAAGCGTCTATTTGGAGGCTTTCATATCATCGAGCGTCGCCAACGCGACGCAGGAATGCGCGTAGGCTCCCCCAGCCCGCATCTCCGCAGCGACCCAGATGGCTTCCATGACTTCCTCGGGGGATGCTCCTTCATTGGTGGCGCCTTTGACGTGCCCTTGGATGCAATAGGGGCATTGGGTCACATGCGCCACCGCAACAGCGATCAGTTGCTTGGTCTTGCGGGAAAGTGCGCCTTCCTTGAACACCGCCTGACTGAAGGCCCGAAAGGCAGCCTCCGCCTCGGGTGCAAGGCTCCGTCGCTGCTCTGCCATCTTTCGCGTCGGCTTCGGTAAAACTGTGTCGCTCATGATCCCCGGCCTCCTTCACTCACGCCTCAAAGAGAGTCGCGGCTATACCTTTGACCCCGGCTCAACATCACACCCTGGCCCCCGGCAATTCCCAGTTCCAGGCTTTCCGCAATGCGTTCTGCCCGATCAATGAAATGCGCTTCTGCCGCCGGTGGACAGACTTCGCGCGCGGTCCGCCGGAACAAATCGAGCCAACGGTCAAAATGAAGTGAATCAACGGGCAATGGCAGATGCTTGACCATTGGATTGCCATGATAGCGCCCCGATAACAGCGCCACCGACGACCAGAAAGCGCACATCCGCTGCAGATGAGATTCCCAATCCTCAACCCGCGCGTCGAAGATCGGCCCTAGGAGGGAATCCTCCCGAACCTTCGTATAGAAGCGCCGGACCAAGTGATCAATCATCGTCTCGTCGATACCGGTTCGCGCAACGATCTCTGCCGTCGCGCGCGCCCTTCGCGCCTCGGCTTCCGTTGGTTCACTCATTGATCCATCCATCTATTGGCGGCCTTGATCTCGGATTATCTGATCATCTAAATAGGTATTTCAAATGTCAATTAAGGGGAGCGACAATGCGCCTCACCGCTTTCACCGATTATGGGCTGCGCGTCCTTATGCGCCTTGCCAGCGCGCCGAAGCAATCCCTCACCACCGACGAGATCGCCAGAGAATTTGCCATCTCAGGGAATCATCTGACCAAGGTTGTCCGCTACCTTGCAAAAGCCGGCTATCTTGAAACTAGGCGCGGCGCCGGTGGCGGTCTGTGTCTGGCTAGAACACCGCAATCGATCACTCTTGGTGAAGTCGTCCGCAGCCTGGAGCAACAGCAAGCGTTGGTAGAGTGCTTCCGCAGTGATGGTGGTGCTTGCCGACTGGCGCCCCTATGTGGCCTGAAGGCCCGCTTTGCAGCTGCACAGGAAGCTTTCTTGAGGGAGCTGGACAAGACAAGCGTCGCCGATTGCGCCTACCCAGCAAAACCTACTTATGGGAAGAATAATTAATACACTACATTAATATTTCACATTATTGATTTGTTTTACCAGTGCTTTCTATCGGATTCATGGACACGGATTTCGTCACTCCCCAGGAGGCGATAGAGACGCTTCTTACCAAACCCGCGCAAATCTCGTTCACCTATCTCTTCGAAGACGAAACCATCGGTCAGCTTCTGCCGCATTTCCTCAGCGAGAATGATTTCCATACTGTCGGCCTGTGCTTCCAACCGCGCGGCCAAGTTTATTCCCGGGCCAAAAACATCATAGACGTACTTCTGGATACCGACGATCGACCCAATTACCGGACCGCTATTGATCCCGATACGGCAAGCCCACTTTTGGCTGTGGGTTTCGTTGCGGCGACGTAGGAAATGGACGATGCGCAACGCGACACCGGCAATATTGTTTGCGTGGTCGGGCGTCGCTTCGGGTATCCCCGAGACTGCTATATAAGCGTCCCCTATCGTTTTCAGGCGCTCGCATCCGAACTGCTCGACGATGCGATCAAAGGCCGTGAAGATATCATTCAATTCTGAAATCAAAGCCGGCGGGTCTTCCGTGATGGCCATTTCCGTGAAGCCGACGAAGTCCAGCATCAACAGCGAGCAATCCTCGAAGCGCTGCGGCGTGGTCACACCGAACTGACGCCACTCTTCGTAAACCGTCTTCGGCATAATGTTCAGCAGAACCTTCTCGACCCGCTCTTTCTCCTTGCGCAAGTCGCGGTTCTGCTTCTCGATCATCGAGGAGTAGGACTGGATCATGTATTCCAGCTCGCGAATTTTAGTGATGTTCTGGCATTCCAACATCAAGACCGATAGGGATTCCGTCTCGCGGAGCGTTATCTCGACGGCCAATGATATTTTTCGAGTTCCGCGCTGGACCTCACTTGTAAAGGTGAACGCCCGGCCTGCCTCTAACCGCTTTTCCATCTTCGCGCGATCAAGCTGCGGAAAGAAGCCTTCCAGCGTTCGTGCGCCACCTGTCTGCTCGGAAAACCAGTGATCCATGCGATCATTGAGGAAAACCAGGTCAAGGCTTTTGCGATCAAAGACAGCAAGGCCAACCCCCACGGACTGCAGCAACAGCTTATTGAAACGGTCCATGTCCATGGCGCAGCGCTGCTCCCCGTCAGTTGGTCACAATTACGTGCCTGCGTTTCTTGATTTCATGCATCACGTAGTGGATATCGGCCGGATCGAACTCGAAGTCCTCCAAAGTCTCCTCAAGGATGGCGGCCATTTCGTCGAAGGCCTCGTCACTGATTGAGAGGTTGAGATGCACACGCCTCAAGACTTCATCCGTATAGGAGGCCGGACCGCCCATCAACGATGCGATGAACTTGGTCTGATGATCGATCAAGACCTTTATGTCGGAGCCAGCAAAATAGGGGGCCAGAATCTCCGAATCCCCGACCCGATCGTAGAAATCCAGAACGACCTTGCTAACAAAGCCGAAGCCGCCGTATCTGTCAAAAACGGTAGCTGCCATCCCGGCCCTCCCTCAGGCTAAGGATTTTCCCCAAGCCTCAAGAATAAGCCATTCACCCACTCGAATGTAATTTTTTGTCCTTGGGTTTGTGGTTTAGGAGATGGTCGGTGGCAGCGCGGGTTATCGACCCAATCGCAATTCTGAATGCGAGCGGCAGACTGGCGGCTGCCGCTCGCATTCCTAATAGTTCTGAAGCCCTCAGTTATCTGACTACTTCGAGTTCCGCATGGAATCGATACTCCAGGCACCGCCGCCCGCGGCCGCGATGTAGAGGAACGTGAAACTGTAAAGCGCCGCTAGCTCACCACCGTTGAGAAGCGGGTAAAAGCCCTGCGGTGCATGGGCGTAAAAATAGGCGACCGCCATGAGGCCGGACAGAATGAATGCGACGGGACGGGTGAACAAACCGACGACCAGCATAGCCCCGCCAATCAATTCGAAAAGGCCCGCTGCGCCGCCCATAGACGCCATAGGCACGTCGTTCATGGGGCTCACAGGGATGCTCAGATACTTTGTCGTGCCGTGCTGCAAGAACAAAAGCCCGGACATAATGCGCAGAACGCTGAGGAGCTGCGATGAGTACGAGGATAGAAAGTTCACGTTTATAGCCTCCGACAAGACATCGTAAAGACAACGCGTGCCCGTTACGATTGGTCCAAGACAAAAGCCGCAGCGAACAACACGTTGCGGCCATGCCCCGCAGCGGGTGCTGCGACGAAAATTCACGGTAATTTGCTTCTCAAAGCCTTGTCAACGAAAGGCCGTGAGCCGACACCCTGCCCTGTTACAACCTAACCCCCCGCAAGCGAAGTGCATTGCCCACGACTGAAACCGACGAGAAGCTCATAGCGGCGGCGGCGAACATCGGCGATATCAACAACCCCAGGAAGGGATAGAGAATCCCCGCGGCAATCGGTACGCCAGCAGCATTGTAGATAAAGGCAAAGAAGAGGTTCTGCTTGATATTGCGCATCGTCGCCAAGGCCAGGCGCCGGGCTCTGACGATGCCGTTCAGGTCGCCCTTGACCAGTGTGAAGCCAGCGCTTTCGATGGCTACATCGGCGCCCGTACCCATGGCGATTCCAACGTCGGCCTGGGCCAAAGCCGGAGCATCGTTGACGCCGTCACCCGCCATGGCGACCTTGTGCCCCTGGGCTTGCAGTTCCTTGACGATGCGCGCTTTATCCTCTGGCATGACATCGGCCCGAATATCGTCGATTCCGAGCCTGGCGGCGACGGCGCGCGCCGTGCGCTCGTTATCACCGGTGGCCATAACGATCCGCAATCCCTCCGTGTGAAGCGCCTTCAAGGCCTCCGGCGTGGTCTCCTTGACCGGGTCAGCAACCGACACAAGCCCTGCGATGACGTTATCGATGACAACGAACATGACGGTCTCACCTTCATCGCGACGGGTATTGGCCGCATCTGCAAACGGTGCACTGTCCAGTCCCATTTCGGCGACAAGCTTCGCATTGCCAAGCGCAACAGCCTTGCCGTCGACAACGCCGCGAACACCTTTACCGACCACGGCCTGGAAGTCCTCTGCCTTGGCGAGCGGTAATCCGCGTTCCTCGGCACCGGCAACAATGCTCTCAGCCAGCGGATGTTCAGACCCACGCTCCAAGCTCGCTGCAATCCGGAGAACTTCGCTTTCCTCAAACCCTGCCTCCGGCACCACTGCCGTCAACTTGGGTTTGCCTACCGTCAGCGTACCGGTCTTATCGACGATCAAGATATCGACCTTAGCGAATCGCTCTAATGCCTCGGCGTTCTTGATCAGTACGCCGACCTGAGCCCCACGCCCAGTGGCCGTCATGATCGACATCGGCGTCGCAAGGCCCAGGGCGCAGGGGCAGGCGATGATCAGCACCGCGATTGCTGAGACTAGGGCATAAGCAAAAGCTGGCGAAGGACCCCAAACCGCCCAAGCGACGAACGCGATAGCAGCAACTGCAACCACCGCCGGAACGAAGTAACCAGCAACGGAATCCGCTAGCTTCTGAATGGGCGCCCGGCTTCTCTGGGCCTCCGCGACCATATTAACAATTTGGCTTAATACTGTATCGGAACCAACTCTTTTTGCTTCAATAATAAAGCTTCCCGTTCCATTGACTGTGGCGCCGGTCACGAGATCCCCTTCCGCCTTTTCCACGGGCAAGGGTTCGCCTGAAATCATCGACTCATCGATGGAAGAATGGCCCTCGATAACAACTCCGTCGACGGGCACCTTATCGCCCGGACGAACGCGCAGCCGATCACCAACCTTGACCTCTTCGAGCGGGACCTCCTCTTCGCGGCCGTCCTCCCGGATGATGCGCGCAGTCTTGGCGGCCAGATCCAATAGCGCGCGAATGGCCGTGCCGGTCCGCTCGCGTGCGCCCAGTTCCAGCAATTGCCCTAACAGGACAAGCACGACGATGACCGCACCCGCTTCAAAGTAGACCCCGACGTTTCCCTGGGCGTCCTGAAAGCCGGCCGGAAAGATTCCCGGTGCCAACACCGCCACGATACTGAAGCCGTAGGCGGCGGCCACGCCAATCCCAATAAGCGTGAACATGTTGAGATTGCGGCTAATAAGGGATTTGACGGCCCGCACGAAGAAAGGCCATCCAGACCAGAGCACCACCGGTGTGGCCAGCACGAGCTCCACCCACAAGGCCTGCCGTTCGCCGAGCATGTCTCGTAAGAACCCAAGGCCGAGCATCGGGCCCATGGTCAGCAAAAGGATCGGCAGAGTCAGAACCACGCCCACAACAAAGCGCCGCTTGAAATCGACCAACTCCGGATTGGGACCCTCATCGCCGGTGGGAATACCCATGGGTTCAAGCGCCATGCCACAGATCGGGCAATCTCCCGGCTTATCCTGAACGATCTCCGGGTGCATCGGGCAGGTGAATTGCGTGCCCTTAGGAGCCTCTGACGCGGCCTTTTTATGAGCACCTGAAAGGAAGTGCTCCGGATCAGCCGAGAACTTGTCATGGCAACGCTGCGAGCAGAAATGATAGTCCTGCTCTTCGTGGGTGAAACTCGGCTTCCCCTTCCCCAGCGTTACGGTCATACCGCAAACGGGATCGATAACGCTTGGCCCCTCGCCCGCAGACTTGCCATGGCAGCAACTGCTTTGATGAGCGTCGTGATGCTTGTGTTCTTGCATGTTCGGCCTCTATTGCGATCGCGGTTGAAGCGCGACCAAAGGTGTTGCTCATACGTCTATTTCGCTATACATGGACCTTCCACTAACTGGAAGGTCAAGGGGTTTCATGTATAATTATTGCTTCCCTATCTTCCGGTAAGCGGAAGGTTTAGGCCCGCAGTCAACTCACTCGCTTTACCAACGACCCCTCGCTTCGCCACGAGTGATCGATTTTACAAAAGACAGACTCATCTCATGAGCACTTCCGACCCGACAACGAACAATGAAAGTCGCCCATCGTCTAAATGGTTGCTTTGGCTGAAGCATGCCATCGTGTTGGGTCTTCTCCTACTCGGTTGGTACATCCTGGACCATAGCGGAATTGTAGACTTCTTCATGCGAAGCGAAGGCGTCGAGGACGCCGTGAAGGAACTGGGCGCGGGGGGACCGATCCTGATTGTCTTCGGAATCGCCGTCGCCGTAGTCATAACCCCTCTTCCCAGCGCGCCTGTGGCTCTTGCCGCAGGGGCGCTCTATGGAATGTATTGGGGTACGTTTTATATCGTGCTTGGGGCACAACTAGGAGCAACCATCGCGTTTCTGGTCGCACGCCATTTCCGAAACGGCGTTCTCCGCCCCTTTGTCTCCAAGGCAGAAACTCTGCCACTTTTGGGAAGCCAAAATACCTTGATGGCTACGGTTCTTGTATCGCGGATACTGCCGTTCCTGTCATTTGATCTCATCAGCTATGCGGCTGGGCTCTCGATTTTGGGGTTCAACCGCTTTTTCATGGCGACACTGGTCGGCATCGTGCCAATGAGTTTCCTGCTTGCGCATCTCGGGATGTCGGTACGGGAGATCGACGGCGCAGGTGTTGCAATTACGTTGGTTATTGTTGTGGCCATGGTTGTGGCTGGATATCTATTAAACCGTATCCTTGCAGCAAGACAGCGGTAACCGAAGTCCATTCCGCTGGCGAGCTTCCCGGCTTGCCAGCGATCCTTTAGAAAGCCAATCTGTCTCACCTGCCAGCCCTCCCGCAGGGTGGAAATCGTTGACGGCTTTATCCAGCCAACTTTTTATGGATTGATCCTCTTTGGCTTACCTGCAGTTCATTGTCGGCAATATACGCAGCCTTTCCTACGGCTTCATGCTGTCGCTGTTTTCTACCTTCGGACAGACCGCTTTTATCGCTGTCTACGGCGGTCAGATCTTGGTGCTGTACGACATGACACCGGGTGAATACGGCCTGCTTTACATGCTTGCCACCCTTTCCAGTGCCGCCCTCATGATACAGGCTGGAAAGCTGGTTGACGATTTGCCACGGGTGCTTTTTACGGGCGCCGTGTTGGTCGGGATGACCGTTGCCTGTTTGGCGATGTATGCCCAAGCCTATATCCAGTCAATGCTGTTTCTATACCTGACGCTGCTCCTTCTAAGGTTGTTTGGCCAGGGTCTGATGAGCCATGCATCAATGACCGCAATGGCACGAGACTTCAATCGCAACAGAGGAAAGGCGCTTTCCATCGCTGCAATGGGGCACGCTCCTGGCGAAGCCTTCTTCCCATTGATCGCCGTCGGCTTGATGGCCTGGATCGGATGGCGTGAGTCCTGGCTTGCCTTTGCGCTTGTCTGCCTCTTCATTGTCTTGCCGCTCTCTTTGTGGCTCGCAACAAAACCGCGGCAGCCCCGCAGTAGCGCTGAGCCACAATTAAGCGATGCGGAGCGCTTGGCAGAAAGCCAAGGCTGGACTCGCAAGCAGGTGATACGAGATTCCGGCTTCTACCTTCTTCTGCCCGTGGTGTTCGCAGTTCCCTGCTTGGGGACCGGGCTGTTTTTTCACCAAGTCGTCCTCGTAAATGAGAAGGGTTGGGAGCTAAGCGCTTTTGCCTCCGGCTTCACGACCTTCGCCATTGCAACCACGACTTTCGGTCTGATTGGTGGAAGATTGATCGACGGACGTAACGCGCGCTGGCTGCTGAACTTTTCTCTTTGGCCGATGGCGCTCGGCTTCTTGTTGGTTTCGCTATCCGGCAGCCCTTTGATCGTCCACGCATTGATGCTCCTCGTCGGTATTACTGTTGGCTTCAATCACACAATTGGAACGGCCCTTTGGGCCGAACTTTATGGTCTGGCCCATCTGGGGTCGATCAGGGCGCTCACCTCATCGTTCATGGTTTTCTCGACTGCATTGGGGCCCGCTATGATGGGGCTCCTTTTAGACCAGGGGATTTCAATGGATCGGGTCATGTTACTTTCCGCAGTCTGGGTAGCGGTCACCGCAGCTTGCATACCCCTGATTCTGGCGACCATCCAGTGCAGGCGCCCGGACCTGGCGGCTATTTCCAGGCGCTGAGGAGGGCCTGATCAATTAGGGTGAAACCCATCAAATGCTTCGCGCCTAGAACCTGGCGCAAAGTTTAGGTCTGACGATGGTGCAGTGAATTAAACCGACGCGCTTTGATTCAATTCTAAGATGCTCAAGAAAAGGAATCTGGTAAACCCGCCCGTCGCAACCCTTCCACGAAACGCTCGATATCAGCGGGAATCTTGCTAGGCACCATCGCGGCATCAGCGGTCGTATGAGTGGGTTCGAGGGTGCGATAATCCTCAACCGCTTGTCGTGCTTCCTCCATGCGATCCTGCCAAGCCAGTGCCGAAGCCAACTGCCGGCGAAAGGTTGGGTTTCGAGGTGCTAGCCGAATTGCTTGCCTGGCGGTACTCGCTGCTTCCCCGTGACGCTCAAGGCTCATGTAGGCCCAAAAAAGTCCCATGAGCCAGAATACCACCATCCCGTCGCGGGGACTGAGGCGGATAGCCTGGGAAATAGAATCAATTCCCTTCTCGGCCTCTCCAAGCAGGGCAAGCGCCGCACCTCTGATCCCAATTGCTGAGGCAAAGTTGGGACTCAAGCCTATGGCCCGCTCGACCGGCGGCAACACCTCGTCCCATTGGTGCGTCACCACATTTGACCAAGATAGGATTGTCAGCGCCCAGGGATCCGTATCATCGATAGCAACGGCATCTTTGGCTGTCGATGCCATAGCCTGCAACGATGTCGCGGGATCATCGCTCCAGCGGTAATAGGATTCGAGAAAATGGACGAGAGCTAGATCGCTCATGCCAAACTCGCCACTTGGAACAAGGGATATCGCCCGCTCAAACAACAATCGCGCCTCGTTAGCATCTCGACGCCCCAGTTTCCAGAGGTGCGCACGCCCGCGCATCACGCATTCCCAGGCATCAAGCTGGGAGGCATCCTTGCGCTTGGCTTGCTGTGCTTCGACCAAAAGGAACTCAGGCGCAATGGCGCCGACGATAGATGCCGTCACCTCGTCTTGCACGTCAAAGATATCGGCAAGCATCCGGTCGAATCGCTCGGCCCAGACATGATTGCCCGTCGTCGCGTCGATAAGCTGGGCGGTGATCCGGAGACGTTCACCCGCCTTGCGGACGCTACCCTCCAGCAGATATTTGACGCCAAGCTCGGCGGATACCTGCTTCACATCCATCGAGCGACCCTTGTAGGTAAAGCTGGAATTGCGCGCGATGACAAAGAACCAAGGCATCCGCGATAGGGCCGTGATGATATCTTCCGTCATGCCATCGGCAAAAAACTCTTGCTCTGGGTCGCCGGACATATTGTCGAAAGGCAAGACGGCTATCGAAGGTTTATCTGGCCGCTTTGCAAGCCCAGCCGATAGGGGAAGCGCAGCTGCAATCGACGCTGCATCGGGAAGCCACCGCCAAACCCGGATAGGCCGGTCAATATTCTTCAGTACCTGTTCACCACCGTCCTCAAAGCCAAAGGGCAGTTGACGCTGGACCTGCTCGTAAACCGCGCCTGAAATGCAAACGCCACCGGGGTTGGAGAGCGTTTCGAGGCGTGCGGCGATGTTCACGCCGTCGCCATAGATATCGGACCCTTCCAGGATGATATCCCCCAGGTTAACGCCGATACGCAGGCGAATCTGCCGTTCATCCGGTTGTGATTGCTCCTGGGTTGTAAGAGTCTGCTGGATTTCGATTGCGCAGGTAACCGCATCAACAACGCTGCCAAACTCGACCAGCAATCCATCGCCCATCAACTTGACGACCCGCCCGTGATGTTGATCGATTTTAGGCTGCACGACTGTCTTGCGTACCTGCTTGAGACGCGCAAGCGTCCCGGTTTCGTCCACGCCCATCAGGCGCGAGAATCCCACCACATCACCAGCAAAGATGGCTGCAAGCCGACGCCCCATGGATCTCCTCCCAGCAGGAGAATAACCAGCAATGCCTGGAAAGACCAAGCGCCTAGAAGCAACGGGCAAATCACGGCAATAGCGATAGCGCCAGCGCTCCTGGAGCCTATAATGCCGCTATCACTTACTTCTGTTGAAAGTCCTACTCCTTGATACGACAGACCCATGATCGCCATCGGCCAAGATTGTTTCCGGCACTTTGGCGTTCCCTTATCGGCCGCTGCCCCAACTGTGGGCAGGGAAGACTGCTCGCGACCTACTTGAAACCGGTGGAATCCTGTTCGGTATGTCACGAGGCCTTCGGGCATATCAGGTCGGATGATGCAGCACCATGGCTGACGATTTTGATCGTGGGCCATATTGCTGGGCCGGTCATTCTAGCGTTTGAAAGCGACAGAACGTGGCCCGATTGGGTCTCAATGGCACTTTGGCCCGCTTTTGCGCTTGTCCTCGCACTGTTGGTCCTACCGCGCGCAAAGGCACTCTTCATCGGTGCAATTTGGGCAACCAAGGCCCCAGGCTCGGAACAGCCCTAACGCCCGTTCAGCCGGATCTGAGCCAGTGCTTGAGGTTACGTTCTCCCGCCTGAGAGAACTGCATGATCCTGGTGCCTTCAATGCGCTCGGCCCAGCCTCTGGCGCGAATGCCCGCCAACAAGGCCTGCCCCAAGCTGCCGCCGAGATGATGCCGGCGCATACTCCAATCGAGGCAACTGCGAGTCATCGTCCGCCGCTGCGCCGACAATGCCTGAACATCGATTCCAAAGCGGACAAAGGCCGCGCGACCGGATGCGGTCACGCTCAAGGCATCGCGGTCCATGGCCAGCCACCCCCTCTCCATCATCGTATCGTGTAAGAAAACGCCCATCTCGCCCGCCAGATGGTCGTAGCAAACTCTGGACTTCCTAAGTGCCGGGTCCCTGGGGCCGGTTCTTACACGCCTGCCGGAATGCTTCTGCGCCACACCCATCAGGGCTTCAATGGCGCCTGCGACCTCAGGCCCCTGAAGGCGATAGTAGTGATGGCGGCCCTGTATCTCCCGCGCCAGCAATCCTCCCTCCAGGAGCTTACTCAGGTGAGCACTTGCCGTCTGTTTGGAGATGCCTGCCTGGAAAGCCAGTTCACTGGCCGTCAGCGCCCGGCCGTCCATGAGAGCCGTCAGCATGTTCGCGCGCCCTGGGTCACCTATCAGCGCCGCGACGCGGGAAATATCGGGGCCTTCTTTCATAGTTCAATGATAAGCGTACCATTGACGTACAACAAGCTGCTATTCTCAGCGGTGTTCGGGAACCGGATACGAAAGGGATTGAGATTCATGCTTGCGGTTATTTTCGAAGTTCACCCCCACCCGGACTATCGGCAGGAATATCTGGATATTGCGGGCGAACTGCGCCCACTGCTGGACGGCATAGATGGCTTTATCTCCATCGAAAGGTTTCAAAGCCTGACAACACCGGACAAGGTTTTGTCCTTGTCATTCTGGCGCGACGAGGCGGCGCTTTCGGCTTGGCGTAACATGGGTGAGCACCGGATGGCTCAGGCCAAGGGTCGAGCGCGCATCTTCAAGGATTATCGCTTGCGCATCGCTTCGGTTGTTCGCGATTATGGCTTACAGGATCGCGACGAAGCCCCCAGTGATAGCCGTGGCTTCCACCGTCACTCCTAGGCCAACAGGGGCCACCTACCCCTGCAATCCATCGGGTCTTTCCCACTGCGTGGCCTTCCAGGCGACCATGAGATTTTTGTCCCTACCCAAACCTTGGGATACTGACAGCCCGAATTACACGGCAACTGCCAGTTGATCATTCTCTACGCATTGAATAATAAGGAAAATTCCGATTTTAATTTTTCTTTCTGCCACGCGCCGCTGAATACGTGGCAAAATACCTCAAAATAGATGCCGATAAATGCACAATTCGGAATAGAGATTAATGGAGTTGGATCAGAATGGCTTTTACCGGCAACATCGACGGCGCGCCCACGGGGAACCCCTGGCTGGATAGTTTGATCGCTGGTGGCGCCTGGAGCGACGACGATGGCGGCACCGTGAGCATCACCTACTACCTACAAAGCGGTAACGACCCGTTTAACGTATTTCCGAGCACGGGCAAGACTTGGGACAGCTACGAGATCGCCGGTATCGAACTGGCTTTTTCGCTTTGGGAAGCCGTCGCAAATATCGAATTTGTTGAAAAC
>MRWG01001351.1_pt1 | contig 16239 bp, 12 predicted proteins | sample 1013341 | NCBI WGS metagenome assembly MRWG01 (sample SAMN06117577, study PRJNA244670) | biofilm metagenome | biome: Water; feature: Cathode Biofilm; material: Biofilm; isolation source: microbial consortium enriched at the cathode of a solar microbial fuel cell | place: USA: District of Columbia ... | reverse complement strand
ATCAACCACCGCCTCCACGACGGGGTCTGAGGCCCCGGGGGTGCTGCGCCGGAGGGTTGCAGGCCGGGGCCGCCGCTGCCTCCTAACGAGCCTCGACCGGCGGCATTGGTGCGATTATTGTGCGGGGTCATTTTTCATTCCAGTGAGGGGGCGCCCGTCCCCTCGCTCTTTCCGAACCGGAGTTTCCGATGTCTGGTCTTTTGAGCCTCCCGAAGCTGAAGGAAGCCGTTGCCGACGGCAGCATTGATACCGTTCTCGTCTGCATGGTCGACATGCAGGGCCGCCTGATCGGCAAGCGCTTTCAGGCCGAGTTCTTCGTCGATACCGCCGAGGACGAGACCCACGCCTGCAACTACCTGCTGGCCAACGACATCGACATGGAACCGGTTCCGGGCTACGAGGCCGCCAACTGGGCCCAGGGCTACGGCGACTTCGTCCTCAAGCCCGACCTCTCGACCCTCAGGCTGCTGCCCTGGCTGGAGGGCACGGCCCTGGTGCTCTGCGACGTGCTGGACCATCACCACCACGCGCCCATCCCGCATTCGCCGCGCGCCATCCTGCAGGCCCAGGTCGAGCGCCTGGCGAAGAAAGGCTACAAGCCCTTCCTGGCCTCGGAGCTGGAGTTCTACCTCTTCGACGAGACCTACGAGAGCGCCCACCAGAAGCACTTTCAGGACCTCAAGACCGAGGGCTATTACATCGAGGACTATCACATCTTCCAGACCACCAAGGAGGAAGAGGTGATGCGGGCCATCCGCAAGGGCCTGCAGGGCGCCGGCATCCCGGTGGAGAACTCCAAGGGCGAGTGGGGGCCCGGCCAGGAAGAGATCAACGTGCGCTACGACGCGGCCCTGCCCATGGCCGACAACCACGTGATCCTGAAGAACGCCTGCAAGGAGATTGCGCACCAGAAGGGCAAGGCGCTGACCTTCATGGCCAAGTGGAACTACGAGCTGGCCGGCAACTCCTGCCACATCCACGCCTCGCTGTGGGACAAGGCCGGCAAGAAGCCGCTGTTCTTCGATCCCAAGGCCGACTACACCATGTCGCCGCTGATGCGCCAGTTCGTCGCCGGGCAGCTGAAGTACGCCGACGACATTACCTATTTCCTGGCGCCCTACATCAACTCCTACAAGCGCTTCCAGGCCGGCACCTTCGCGCCGACCAAGGCGATCTGGAGCCTGGACAACCGCACCGCCGGCTTCCGCCTCTGCGGCGAGGGCTCCAAGGCGATCCGCATCGAGTGCCGGGTCGGCGGCGGCGACCTCAATCCCTATCTCGCCTTCTCGGCGCTGCTGGCCGCGGGCCTGGCGGGCATCGAGGAGAAGCTGGATCTGCCGGAGCCTTACGCCGGCGACGCCTACTCCGGCGGCAAGAAGCTGCGCGACATCCCCAAGACCCTGCGCGAGGCGATCACGGCGCTGGAGAAGTCCAAGATGCTGCGCGCGGCCTTCGGCGACAACGTCATCGACCACTACGTCCACACCGCCAAGTGGGAACAGCTGGAATACGACCGCCGGGTCACCGACTGGGAGCTGAAGCGCGGCTTCGAGCGCTCCTGAGCCGTCTCCGAGGGGAGGGCCCCTGCGCGGTAAGGGATTGGGCGAGGTTATAACCTCATTTACTGAATTGCGCCCTTCATCGCCCCCTGCCATGCTTGCCCGCGACAGGGAGGTAAGTCAGCTGCGCATCACCATTCAGGATGTGGCCCGGGAGGCCGGCGTCAGCGTCGCCACCGTGGACCGCGTGCTCAACCGCCGCCCGGGCGTGCGCCCGGCGACGGTGCAGCGCGTCGAGGCCGCGGCCGACAAGCTGGCCTACCAGCCCGACCGCCTGGCCGCGCGGCTGGCGCGGGCGCGCGACTACCGCTTCTGCTTCATCCTGCCGACCGGCACGAACACCTTCATGCAGAACCTGCAGGCGGAGGTCGAGGCCGCGGCCGAGCGCCTTTCGGTGGAGCGTGTGCGCATCTCCGTCCACCAGGTCGACGTCTTCGACGCCCAGGCCCTGGCCGAGGAGCTGGAGTCCCTCGGCGACGACTTCGACGGCGTGGCCGTGGTGGCCCTGGACCACCCCCTGGTGCGCGAGGCCATCAACGGCCTGGTGGAGGCGGGGGTCAAGGTCGTGACCCTGGTCTCCGACGCGCCGGGCTCCAAGCGGGCCCACTACGTCGGCATCGACAACACCGCCGCCGGGCGCACCGCAGCGGTGCTGCTGGGCCGCTTCGTGGGGGCCCGCCCCCCAGAGAAAGGACCCGGCAAGGTCGGGCTGATCGCCGGCTCGCTCGCCCTGCGCGACCACGTGGAGCGGCAGTTCGGCTTCGAGCAGGTCATGGCCCGCGAGTTCCCGCACCTGGAGGTGCTGCCGGTACGCGAGGGCCGGGACGACTATGAAAAGGTGGAGGCAGTCACCAGGGCGTTGCTGGCGGAGACCCCGGACATGGTCGGCATCTACAACGTCGGCGCCGGCAACCGCGGCATCGTCAGCGCGCTGGAGGCGGCGGGGCGGGAGCGGGACATCGTCTTCATCGCCCATGACCTCACCCCCTTCACCCGTAAACAGCTGGTGCGCGGCACCATCGACGCCGTCATCAACCAGGATCCGGGCCACCAGGCGCGCAGCGCCGCGCGGGTGCTGCTCTCGGCCTGCGAGGGCTTCGACTTCGTCGCCGATCAGGAACGGATCCGCATCGACGTTTTTCTGCGCGATAACATTCCTTGAGGCCGAGAAAGCGGACTGCAGGCCAGTCCGGAGGGCCCCTGAATCGGCCCCGCTGCGCCCCGCCAAGGCCTGCGAAGCCCGGCCGGATCCGCCGCTTGTTTGCATCGCAATAAGGCAAGATTGTCGAGTGATGGCAGGAAGTTATCACTCATTATTTGAGAAGCAGGATCGCTTCTGTGGATAACTTCTTGGCGTCTTCATAACGGGATTCTTGTTGTCGGCCCCTGGTGTCTGGGCTAATGTATACCACGAACCACACGCCCTCGGGCGCACGCCGGTGCTGTCCTTTCTCGAAGCTCTTTAACGCTGATGGTCGCCATGCTGCCGAGCAAGCTCGAATTCAAGCCGATCGAAAACACCTTCAGCTTGAAGGGGCACATCTACGAAACGCTGCGTGACGGCATCACGTCAATGAACATCTATGCCGACGACGCCGAGCTGAAGCTCGACGAGCGGCAGCTCTCCGAACAGCTCGGCATCAGCCGCACGCCGATCCGCGAAGCGCTGGCGCGCCTGGAGCAGGAAGGGCTGGTCACCGTGATCCCGCGCCGCGGGGTCTTCATCGTGCGCAAGACGCGCAAGGAAATCCTGGAGATGATCACCGTCTGGGCGGCGCTGGAGAGCATGGCCTGCCGCCTGATCACGGAGAAGGCCAGCGACGAGCAGATCGCCTCGCTGCGCAAGATCTTCACCTCCTTCAACGACGGCCAGGTCCAGGCTCATATCGACGAGTACTCCGACCGCAACATCGAATTCCACCAGGCTATCCTGGAGATGAGCGGCTGCGCGCTGCTGAAGGAAACGGCGGACCGCCTGTTCCTGCACATGAAGGGCATCCGCGCGCGCACCATCAACGAGCAGGACCGCGCCAACCGTTCGATCATCGATCATCTGCACATCATCGAGGCGCTGGAAGCGCGCGATACCGAACTGGCCGAGCGCCTGGCGCGCGAGCACACCTTGAATCTGGCGGCGCATATCGAAAAGCACGTCGACTATCTGGATTAACGATTACCGAGCGGAAGCCGCAGCCAATAAGCGGTGAGCTTTGGAGGCAACATGGAACTATGGAGACACGCATGAGCGATCCGGCAATCGACACGCTCGCTTCGGGCGAAGACGCCGCACCGCAAGAGCTGACCGATGGCTTTCACCTGGTCATCGACGCACTTAAGCTTAATGGCATCAAGACGATCTACAACGTGCCCGGCATTCCGATCACGGACCTGGGCCGCTACATGCAGGCCGAGGGCCTGCGCGTTCTGTCGTTCCGGCACGAACAGCATGCGGGCTATGCCGCGGCCATCGCCGGTTTCCTGACCCAGAAGCCCGGCATCTGCCTGACCGTGTCGGCGCCCGGTTTCCTCAACGGCCTGACGTCGCTGGCCCACGCCACGACCAACTGCTACCCGATGATCCTCATCAGCGGCTCTTCCGAGCGCGAGATCGTCGACCTGCAGCAGGGCGACTACGAGGAGATGGACCAGCTGGCCATCGCCAAGCCGCTGTGTAAGGCGGCCTACCGCATTCTCCACGCCGAGGACATCGGCATCGGCATCGCGCGCGCCATCCGCGCCGCGGTCTCCGGGCGCCCGGGCGGCGTCTACCTGGACCTGCCGGCCAAGCTGCTGGGCCAGGTCATGGACGCCGAGGCCGGGCGCAAGTCCCTGGTCGAGGTGATCGACGCCGCGCCGGCGCAGATCCCGGGGCCGGAGGCCGTCAAGCGGGCGCTCGAGGTACTGAAGGGCGCCAAGAAGCCGCTCATCATCCTGGGTAAGGGTGCCGCCTACGCGCAGGTCGACGACGACATCCGCGCGCTGGTCGAGAAGAGCGGCATTCCGTACCTGCCGATGAGCATGGCCAAGGGGCTGCTGCCCGACGACCATCCGCAGTCGGCGGGTCCGGCGCGCTCCCTGGTGCTGAAGGAATCCGACGTCGTCGTGCTGATCGGCGCCCGCCTCAACTGGCTGCTCTCGCACGGCAAGGGCAAGCAGTGGGGCACGGAGCCGAAGAAGTTCGTGCAGATCGACATCGATCCCAAGGAGATGGACAGCAACGTCGAGATCGCGGCCCCGCTGGTCGGCGACATCGGCTCCTGCGTCTCCGCCCTGCTGAAGGGCATGGGCGACAACTGGACCGCGCCGCCGGCCGAGTGGACCAACGCGGTCAAGGAGAAGAAGGACGGCAACATCGCCAAGATGGCGCCGCGCCTGCGCAACAACAACGTGCCGATGGACTTCCACGGCGCGCTGGGCGCCCTGCGCGACATCATCGCCGAGCGGCCGGATACCGTGCTGGTCAACGAAGGCGCCAACACCCTCGACTTCGCGCGTTCCATCATCGACATGTACAAGCCGCGCAAGCGCCTGGACGTCGGCACCTGGGGCGTCATGGGCATCGGCATGGGCCAGGCCGTCGCCGCGGCGGTGGAGACCGGTTGCCCGGTGCTGGCCGTCGAGGGCGACAGCGCCTTCGGCTTCTCGGGCATGGAGATCGAGACGATCTGCCGCTACAACCTGCCGGTCTGCGTCGTCGTCTTCAACAACGGCGGCATCTACCGCGGCACCGACGTCAACCCCTCCGGGAGCTCCGACGTGGCGACCACGGTCTTCGTCAAGGACTCCCGCTACGACAAGATGATGGAGGCCTTCGGCGGCGTCGGCTACTACGCCACCTCGCCGGACGAGCTGAGCCGCGCCGTCAAGGAGGCCCTGGACTCCGGCAAGCCGGCCCTGGTCAACGCGGTGATCGACGAGAAAGCCGGCACCGAAAGCGGGCGCATCGGCAACCTCAACCCGCAGAGCGTGGTTTCCAAGAAATAAACCGGCTCCCAAGAGCCAGCTGTTAGAGATACAGGAGCACAAGATGAAAGCTCTAGAAGGCGTCCGTATTCTTGATTTCACCCACGTCCAGTCGGGGCCGACCTGCACGCAGCTGCTGGCCTGGTTCGGCGCCGACGTGATCAAGGTCGAGCGCCCGGGCGTTGGCGACGCCACCCGCGGCCAGCTGCGCGACATTCCCGATGTCGACAGCCTCTACTTCACCATGCTGAACCACAACAAGCGCTCCATCACGCTCAACACCAAGAGCGACAAGGGCAAGGAAGTGCTGACCAAGCTGGTGCAGTCCTGCGACGTGCTGGTCGAGAACTTCGCTCCCGGTGCGCTGGACCGTATGGGCTTCGGCTGGGATGACGTGCAGAAGATCAACCCGCGCATGATTTACGCCTCGGTCAAGGGCTTCGGCCCGGGCCCCTACGAGGACTGCAAGGTCTACGAGAACGTCGCCCAGTGCACCGGCGGCTCGGCCTCGACCACCGGCTTCCTGGACGGCCCGCCGACGGTGACCGGCGCCCAGATCGGCGACTCTGGCACCGGCCTGCACCTGGCCCTCGGCATCGTGACGGCGCTGTTCCACCGCGAGAAGTCGGGCAAGGGCCAGCGCGTCCTGGCGGCCATGCAGGACGGCGTGCTGAACCTCTGCCGCGTGAAACTGCGCGACCAGCAGCGCCTCGAGCACGGTCCCCTGAAGGAGTACAGCCAGTTCGGCCAGGGCATCGAGTTCGGCGACGCGGTGCCGCGCGCCGGCAACGACTCCGGTGGCGGCCAGCCGGGCTGGATCCTGAAGTGCAAGGGCTGGGAGAGCGACCCCAACGCCTACGTCTACTTCATCACCCAGGCCGCGGTCTGGGGCAACATCTGCGACCTGATCGGCAAGCCGGAGTGGAAAGAGAACCCGGGCTACGCCAAGCCGGAGGCCCGCCTCGACAAGATCCCGCAGATCTTCGACACCATCGAGGAGTGGACCAAGACCAAGACCAAGCTCGAGGTCATGGAAGCCTGCAACCCGCTCAACATTCCCTGCGGCCCGATCCTCTCCATGAAGGAGCTGGCCGAGGAGCCCAGCCTGCGCGAGACCGGTACCATCGTCGAGGTGGACCATCCGGAGCGCGGCAAGTACCTGACCGTCGGCAACCCGGTAAAGCTGTCGGATTCGCCGGCCGAGGTTAAGCGCTCGCCGCTGCTGGGTGAGCACACCAACGAGATCCTCAAGGATGTGCTCGGCCTCTCGGAAGAGGAGGTGCAGGAGACTTGGGCGAGCGGTGCGCTCGGCGACATGCCGAAACAGGCTGCCGCCGAGTGAATGTTAGGCGTCGCGGCGGGACCAGACGCCGCGACGCGAATCAACGCTCATCAGCAATCAAGACCATTGGTCTAAAGAAATACGGGGAATACGGGGATGCGGATAGTCGTCCACGGCCAGCAGGCCTTCGGTAAAGCGGTGCTCGAGAAGCTTCTCGAGCGGGGTGAGAACGTCGTCGGTGTGTTCTGCGCGCCGGACAAGGAGGGGCGGCCGACCGATCCCCTGAAGGAGTTCGCCCTGGAAAAGGGCCTGCCGCTGCACCAGCCGTCGTCGTGGAAGACGCCGGAGGCGGAGGAGCTCATGCGCTCCTTCGAGCCGGACCTCTGCGTCATGGCCTACGTTACCCTCTTCGTGCCGCAGCCGATCGTCGACCTGCCGACCAAGGGCACCATCCAGTACCACCCCTCGCTGCTGCCGCTGCACCGCGGCCCCAGCTCGATCAACTGGCCGATCATCATGGGTGAGAAGCAGACCGGCCTGACCATCTTCGAGCCCGACGAGGGCCTGGACGAGGGCCCGGTCATCATGCAGAAGACCGTGGAGATCGGCCCCGACGACACCCTCGGCACGCTCTACTTCAACCACCTCTTTCCCATGGGCGTCGACGCCATGTGCGAGTGCGTGGACCTGGTGCGCGAAGGCAAGGCCACGAAGACGCCGCAGGACCACAGCAAGGCGACCTACGAGAGCTGGTGCCGCAAGGCCGACGCCGAGATCGATTGGTCGAAGCCGGTGGACGAGGTCTACAACCTGATCCGCGGCACCAACCCGCAGCCCGGCGCCTGGACCACCTGCAACGGCAACGAGCTGAAGGTCTTCGACAGCCGCAAGGTCGAGGGCTCCGGCGAGCCGGGTACCGTGCTGGCCGTCGACGGCGACAGCTTCACCGTGGCCGCCAAGGGCGGCGCCATCCGGGTAGAGCGGGTGCGTCCGCACGACGACAAAAAGATTTCCGCCGGCGACTTTGCCGCGAAGGCCGGCCTTGCCGAGGGGGCAAAACTCGGCAGCTAGGCAGGGAGCGCCCCAGTTCGCCGGGGCAGACAGCAATCATTAGAAAACAGGCAGAATAGCGCTATGCCAAAGTCCGATATCCAAATCGCCCGCGAAGCCAACATGAAGCCGATCACCGAGATCGGCGCGAAGCTGGACATGCCGGCGGAGGCCCTGATGCAGTACGGGCCGACCAAGGCGAAGGTCAGCTTCGACTATCTGGAGTCCATCAAGAAGAACAAGGACGGCAAGCTGATCCTGGTGACCGCGATCTCGCCGACGCCGGCGGGGGAGGGCAAGACGACCACCACGGTGGGCCTGGGCGACGGCCTGAACCGCATCGGCAAGAAGGCGATGATCTGCCTGCGCGAGCCTTCGTTGGGCCCCTGCTTCGGCATGAAGGGCGGCGCCGCCGGCGGCGGCTATGCCCAGGTGGTGCCGATGGAGGACATCAACCTGCACTTCACCGGCGACTTCCATGCCATCACCTCGGCCCACAATCTGCTCTCGGCCCTGATCGACAACCACATCTACTGGGGCAACGAGCTGGGCATCGACGCGCGCCGCGTTTCCTGGCGCCGGGTGCTGGACATGAACGACCGCGCGCTGCGCGACACCATCACCTCGCTGGGCGGCGTGGCCAACGGCTTCCCGCGGCAGACCGGCTTCGACATCACCGTGGCCTCGGAGATCATGGCGATCTTCTGCCTGGCCGACGGCCTGGCCGACCTGCAGCGGCGCCTCGGCGACATCGTCATCGCCTATACCCGCGACCGCAAGCCGATCTACGCCCGCGACGTGAAGGCCGACGGCCCGATGACGGTGCTGCTGAAGGACGCGCTGATGCCGAACTTCGTGCAGACGCTGGAGAACAACCCGGCCTTCATCCACGGCGGCCCCTTCGCCAATATCGCCCACGGCTGCAATTCGGTTTCCGCCACCAAGACGGCCCTGAAGCTGGCCGACTACGTGGTCACCGAGGCCGGCTTCGGTGCCGACCTGGGTGCCGAGAAGTTCTTCGACATCAAGTGCCGTAAGGCCGGCCTCAACCCCGAGGCGGTGGTCATCGTGGCCACGGTGCGCGCGCTGAAGATGCACGGCGGCGTCGCCAAGGATGCCCTGGGTGACGAGAATGTCGACGCCCTGAAGAAGGGCTGCGCCAACCTGGGCCGCCACATTGCCAACCTGAAGAAGTTCGGCGTGCCGGCGGTGGTCGCCATCAACCGCTTCATCAAAGACAGCGAGGCCGAGCTGGCGGCGATCCAGGAATTCGCCCAGAGCCAGGGCGTCGAGGCGGTGATCTGCGAGCACTGGGGCAAGGGCTCCGAGGGCACCGAGGAGCTGGCCAACAAGGTGGTTGGCCTGATCGACTCCGGCGTGGCCAAGTTCAAGCCGCTCTACGACGACAAGCTGCCGCTCTTCGAGAAGATCGACACGATCTGCAAGGAGATCTATGGCGCCTCCGGGGCCATCGCGGACCAGAAGGTACGCACCCAGCTGAAGCAGTGGGAAGACGAAGGCTACGGCGAGCTGCCGGTCTGCATGGCCAAGACGCAGTACAGCTTCTCGACCGATCCGAACCTGCGCGGCGCGCCCAGTGACCATGCCGTGCCGGTGCGCGAAGTGCGTCTCTCGGCCGGCGCCGGGTTCATCGTGGCCATCTGCGGCGAGATCATGACCATGCCGGGTCTGCCGCGGGTGCCTTCGGCCAACAGTATCCGGCTGGACGATGCCGGCATGATCGAGGGCCTCTTCTAGGGACCCGCTTTTCGCCCTGGGCGGCCGGTAAAGGGGTAGGGACAAACCCCGGCCGCCGCAGGGCGCGTTGATACCTGAATGAAGAAGCCGCAACGGCCTTGTCCGGAACGGCCTTACAGGGAGGAAGCTGGATGACATTGCGTTCGATATTGGTGCCGGTACGCGGCGACGGTAAGGGCGAGGGCGTGCTGGATCACGCCTTGAGCCTGGCCAAGCGCCACAGCGCACACCTGGAAGTGCTTCACTGCCGGCCGAAGCCGGAGGACATGATCCCCTACGGCGTGCCGATTCCCTCCAGCCTCCGCAAGAGCCTCGTCTCCTCCGCCGGCAGCCTGGCGGATGAGCAGGAGAGCATGGTCCGCAAGCTCTTCGACGACTACTGCGCCGCCCGCGGCGTCCCCGAGGTCGACGATTCCCCCTGGCCCCAGGACAAGGTTACCGCCACCTGGCGGGAAGCCACCGGCAAGCAGGCCAACGTGATCGGCCTGCGCGGACGCCTGGCCGATCTCATCGTCGTGCCGCAGCCCGACCGCGAACAGGGCCTCGGCCTCAATACCCTGGAGGCGGCGTTGCTGGAATCGGGCAAATTGGTGCTCATGTGCCCGGCCAAGCCGGCAACCGACGTGGGCGCCAAGATCGCCATTGCCTGGAACGGCAGCGGCGAGGCCGCGCGCGCCATAACCGCCGCCCTGCCGATCCTGAAGAAGGCCGATGCGGTGGTGATCCTGGCGCCGGCGGAGAAGAAACTGCCGATCTCGGCGGAAGAGGCCAAGGTTTACCTGGAGACCCACGGTGTGTCCTGCAGCGTGCAGGGCTTTACCCGGACAGACGTCTCGGTGGGAGAGATCCTGATTACCAGCGCCAAGCAGGCGGGGGCCGACTGCCTCCTCATGGGGGCCTACGGCCAGAGCCGCCAGCGCGAACTGATCATGGGCGGAGTGACACAGTATGTTGTCGACCACGCTGATCTGCCGATCCTGCTCATGCACTAGGGATCGGGCTGTCCCCGGTTGCGCCCGGCGGTCGCCTTCGGTGGCCGCCGCAGAGGGCAGGTGATGCCGCGCCCGGGGCCACGCGTCGAAGCGCAACGTCCGGCAGCTGACGTGCCGGCGCCAGGGGTCCTGTTTCAATCAACCGCTGGTTTATTTTTCGGACCAAAACCACATCTCGCCGGTTTGTCCGAGGGAGAGTATGCTTGCTCTTGGCGCACTGTCGGAAAGTTGGATAGTGCGTGTGCGAACAGGGATGGCTGCCAAGTGAAAGCTCCGGCAGCAAGAAGAGCCGAAGTGCGACGCTTAAGTCTCTGTACAGCATCAAGAAAAGTACGAGGAGAGAATCAGGGAGATTTTCGTATCGTAGAATATTGCGCTGCAATAAATCGCTCTAATTTCTCTTTCGACAATAAGAAGAGTGGACCTGACGCGCGTCTCACGGTATTTTGTATACCACACACCATGGATGCTTATGACGTGCCTATGGAACGCAAAGAAGAAAGAAAAGGATAAGGTTCAAGGTTCAAATTGTACTGGGTTTTCAACCTTATGGGGAATACCCTGAAAGCCTATCCAAAAAAAACCACGGGAGGTAAATCAGCATGACAGTTACCAGAAGAGCTCTGACCGGGTGCGCGCTTGCGCTGGGCCTGAGCGTCGCGGTGTCGGGCGTTGTGACCCCGGCCCAGGCGTGGGAACCGAAGAAGCCTGTTGAGATGATCATCATGGCGGGCACTGGCGGCGGTGCCGACCAGATCGCGCGCCTCATCCAGGGCATCATCGACCAGAACGACATGTCCCCGCGGCCGTTCATTCCGATCAACAAGCCTGGCGGTTCGGGCGCCGAGGCCCTGCGCTATCTGCAGGACAAGGCCGGTGACGACCACACGGTTCTGGTCACGCTGAACAGCTACTACACCACGCCGATCATCAATGAAGGCCTGGGTGTGGACGTCAGCAAGTTCACCCCGCTCGGCCTCATGGCCCTCGACACCTTCGCCCTCTGGGTGACCTCTGACAGCGGCATCAATTCGCTGGACGACTGGGTGAAGAGCGTCAAGGCAGCCGACAACTGGAATGTCGGCGGCACCGGCAAGGGCCAGGAAGACTCGATCCTCTTCGCCATGCTGCAGGCCGAGTACGGCATCAACAACATCACCTACATTCCGTTCCCGGGTGGTGGCACGGTCGCCAAGAACCTGATCGGCAAGCATATTGCCTCGACGGTCAACAATCCGGCCGAGCAGCTGCAGTTCTACAAGGCCGGCCAGAGCAAGCCGCTGGTGCAGTTCACGGAAGAGCGCATGGATCTGTTCCCGGACGTGCCGACGGCCAAGGAACTGGGTCACGACATCGTGTACTTCATGCAGCGTTCCTTCAACGGACCTCCGGGCATGTCGAAGGAAGCTCAGGAGTTCTACATCGGCCTCTTCGAGAAGGTCTTCCGTTCGGACGAATGGCAGAAGTTCTGTGAAGAGGAGGGTCTGTTCTGCGAAGACTGGGTTGCCGGCGACAATCTCGCCTCCTTCCATGACAAGCAACTGGCCCGTCATAAGGCTCTGATCGAAAAGGTCGGCGCCAAAGCCATCACTGGCGAGTAAGCGTTACGGGGAAGGGGGGTGACGTCCGGATCACCCCCCTATCCTCCGCGTTAGGATTGCGGCGCAGGCCGCATCCGGACCTATCAGCACAATTTTTGTTCGTATTCGCAGCTGCGCGTTTTTAGGAGGCGCCGGTATGACGGTTCGTACTGCCGAGTTTCTGGTGGCGTGTGTACTCGCCATCATGTCCGCCGGGATCATGTGGAAGAGCACCGAGCTGAATGTCGGCTGGGTGACGGGTTCCGGCCCGGGCGGTGGCGCCTGGCCTTTCTGGCTGGCGACCGGGATGTTGATTACGTCCATCTGGACGATTTTCCGCTGGATTCGCGGGGTGACACCCCAGTCTCGCTCGAATGAGCTCTTCATGAGCGCGGACACCGTGGCCATCGTCGGCCCCGTCGTCATCGGCTTGGTGGTGTTGCTGCTGTTGACGCACTTCATCGGCATGTACATCGCGGTCTTCCTGTTCATGATCGCTTTCGTGCGCTTCCTCGGCCGTCACTCCTGGCCGATGACCATGTCGCTCGCGATCGGCGCTCCAATCGTCATGTTCTGCCTGTTCGAGTGGGCGCTGAGCACACCGCTGCCGAAGGGCATATCGGTACTCGAACCGCTCTACTACCCGCTCTACGACCTCATGTACTAACGCATCGGGAAACAGGGGCGGCGGCGCGTCACGACGGCGCCTTCAGGACAAGACTCAATCAGGAAATGCAGGCGGTAATCTGAAATGGAAACAATCATCGATCCGCTCATGGGCGGTTTGCTCGAGGCCATTCAGCCGATAAACCTGGCGATGATGATCGCCGGCTGCGTCGTCGGCCTCTTCGTCGGCGCGATGCCCGGCCTAGGGTCCGTGAACGGCGTGGCCATCCTGCTGCCGCTGACGTTCCTGGTGCCGCCCAATGCGGCCATCATCTTCCTGGCGGCAATCTACTACGGCGCCATGTACGGCGGCGCCATCTCGTCGATCACTCTAGGCATACCGGGGGCGTCGACAGCCGTGGCAACGGTCTTCGATGGGAGACCCCTGGCCATGTCGGGCAAGGGGGATCAGGCGCTGATGGCAGCAGCGCTCGCCTCTTTCATCGGCGGCACTGTCTCCGTCGTCCTTTTCACCCTGGCGGCCCCGCCGCTGGCCGAATTCGCTCTGTCGTTCGGCCCGCAGGAGGAATTCGCCCTGATGCTCCTCGCCTTTGCCACCTTCATTGGGCTGGGCGGCGACGACATCCCCAAAACTCTCTTCTCGATCTTCATCGGACTCGTCCTGGCGACGGTCGGCTACGACATCATTTCCGGAAAGCCGCGCCTGGTGTTTTTCGACCTGAACGCCTTCACCCGTGAGATCAGCTTCCTGGTCCTGGCCATCGGCATCTACGGCATCGGCGAGATCCTCTGGACCATGGAACAGTCCGGCGGAAAGATGCAGGTCAGCTACGTGAAGTCGAGCTTCAAGTCGATAGTTGAGAACCTTAAACGCGTGAAGGAGTACTTCGTCACCTCGGTCTTCGCCGGCGTGCTGGGCTACGTCGTGGGCATCCTGCCGGCTGCCGGCGCGACGCCAGGCTCGCTCATGGCCTACGGTCTGGCCAAGACCTTCTCCAAGGACCCGGACAGCTTCGGCAAGGGCAACGTTGTCGGTGTCGCGGCGCCGGAATCGGCGAACAACGCGGCCTCTACCGGTTCCATGCTGCCGATGCTGACCCTGGGCATTCCAGGCTCGCCGACCACGGCGATCCTGCTGGGCGGCATGATCATCTGGGGCCTGCGCCCCGGGCCGCTGCTCTTCGTCGAGCACCCCGACTTCGTCTGGGGCCTGATCGGTTCGCTCTATATGGCCAATATCTTCACGGTCATCGTGAACATCGCCTTCATCCCGGTTTTCATCCGGGTCCTGGTGATGCCCTTCACCATCCTGGCGCCGATCATCTTCGTGCTCTGCCTCGTCGGCGGCTATTCGCCGAATGCGCTGCTGTCGGATGTCTGGCTGATGGTGCTGTTCGGGGTCAGCGGCTACATCTTGCGCAAGCTGGACTACCCGGTGGCGCCGGCGGTGCTGGCCATCGTGCTGGGGCAGTTGGCCGAGCGCTCGCTGCGCCAGTCGCTGCTGTCCTCGCAGGGCGATCCGATGACCTTCGTCGAACGGCCGATCTCGGCGATCATCCTGGCGGCGGCCGTCGCGCTCATCCTGGTGCCGATCGTGCGCAAGATGCTGCCGAAGAAGGAAGCTGCGGCGGGCGCTTCGGAGGGCTGATTCTAGGTGGCGGGCCCGCGGTAGCGCGGGTCCGCCTCCGCCGAAGGCCTTATGGTTCCTGGCTTTGCCGATAGGGTAACCATGGGCCCTAGGCAGCGTCTGCGAGGAGAAAACGATTGCTGAGGCCTGGTCTCTGGTATACCATATGCCACAGAACTTGACCTTAAGGCCCTTTGAGAGAACGCTGTCTTAGTCATTGATTTTGCTTCCAAGGATGATGAGGCGGGCGGATCCATGAACCTCCACGAATACCAAGCCAAGGAACTGCTGCGGCGGCACGGCGTGAACAGCCCCGCCGGGCGGCTGGCGCGCAGCGCCGAGGAGGCGGCTGAGGCCGCCCGGGCCATCGGCGGCGACCGCTGGGTCGTCAAGGCGCAGATCCATGCCGGACTGCGCCAGGACGCCGGCGGGGTGCAGCTTTGCGACACACCGGACGCCGTGGCCGAAGCCGCGGCGGGGCTGCTCGGGCGTCGCCTCGTGACGCCGCAGACCGGTGCCAAGGGTAAGCTGGTGCGCTCGGTCTACGTGGAGCAGGCGGTCAGCCACGACCGCGAGATCTACATGGCCACCCTCATCGACCGCTCGGCCGGGCGGGTGGCGATCATCGCCGCGCGCGAAGGCGGCAACGACATCGAGGCGCGCCTGGCCGCGGCGCCGGACAAGATGCTCTCTCTGGTGGTCGATCCGGTGGAGGGCGTGCAGGACTCCGCCGCGGCGGCGCTGGCCGGTCAGCTCGGACTGGAAGGCGCGGTCGCCGACCAGGCAGTGTCCCTGATGAAGGCGCTGAACACGGCCTTCCAGGACTTCGACGCCAGCCTCATCGAGATCAACCCGCTGGTGGTGACCGGCGAGGGGCAGCTGCTGGCCCTCGACGTGAAGATGGTGCTGGACGACAACGCCCAGTTCCGCCACCCGGACCTGGCCAACCTGCGCGACGAGGAGGAGGTCGATCCGGCCGAGCTCGAGGCGCGGGACTACAACCTCAATTACGTGCGCCTGGAAGGCAACATCGGCGTCATGGGCAACGGCGCGGGCCTGGCGCTCGCCACGGTGGACCTGCTGAAGGAACACGGCGGCGAGCCCGCCGACTTCATGGACATCCGCCCCGAGGCGACGCGCGCCCAGGTGACGCACGGCTTCAAGCTGCTGCTGCGCAATCCGGAGGTGCGCGCCATCCTGGTGAACATCTACGGCGGCGGCATCCTGCGCTGCGACACCGTGGCCGAGGGCATCGCCGCGGCCTGCAAGGAGGAGGGGCTGAAGGTGCCGCTCATTGTCCGTGCCGCCGGCACCAACGGCGAGCTGGCGCGCAAGATCCTCATGTCGCAGAGCATTCCCGTAACCTTTGCCCAAAGCCTCGGGCAGGCGGCCGCCAAGGTGGTGGAAGCTGCCGGCAGAAAGGCCGCGTAATGGCCATCCTCATCGACAGCGACACCAAGGTCATCTGCCAGGGCTTCACCGGCGCCCAGGCGACCTATCACATGGAGCGCGCCATCGCCTACGGCACCAAGGTCGTGGGCGGTGTGGTTCCGGGCAAGGGCGGACGCGGCCATCTCGGCCTGCCGGTCTTCGACACCGTGGCCGAGGCGCGCGAGGCCACCGGCGCGACCGCGTCGGCGGTCTTCGTGCCGCCGCGCAACGCGGCCGACGCCATCATCGAATCGATCGACGCCGGCATGGAACTGCTGGTCTGCGTGACCGAGCGCATTCCGGTGCTGGACATGGTGCGGGTGAAGCAGCGCCTGGAAAGCTCCAACACCCGCCTTATCGGCCCCAACTC
>MRWG01001350.1_pt1 | contig 16245 bp, 16 predicted proteins | sample 1013341 | NCBI WGS metagenome assembly MRWG01 (sample SAMN06117577, study PRJNA244670) | biofilm metagenome | biome: Water; feature: Cathode Biofilm; material: Biofilm; isolation source: microbial consortium enriched at the cathode of a solar microbial fuel cell | place: USA: District of Columbia ... | reverse complement strand
CACGATCGCCAAAAGCGGCAATAACCGTTTCAGCGTCGGGGTCGAAGCCGTAGCCTTTGGGCTTTTCGGCTGGGTGTGCTGGTCGCTCCCGTGCATGAGGGCTTCCCGGTTCCGGTGTGTTTCCTCGTCAACCGGTAACCATACTGGTGGTTATCCGGCATTCCCCCGGCCGCCCTCTAAAGCGCGGCCACCAAAGCATTCTCGCCATCCTGTACGCGAGAGCAACCAACGTTCCGCTAACGCAAGCTCAAGTTCACGTGAACGACCGCAATGGCGTCCGAATTTTCACGCAAAATCCGCATCGCCATCGTTGACTTGCCAGCGCCAAGCCCGTATACAGCGGGCGATTTTGCAAGGAGAAGACCCGTGAAACGCACCTATCAGCCCAGCAAGCTTGTCCGCAAGCGCCGTCACGGCTTCCGTCACCGCATGGCGACGGTTGGTGGCCGCCGCGTTCTTGCAAACCGCCGCGCCAAGGGCCGCAAGCGCCTGTCCGCTTAAGGGCGGGCGGTCGTTTCCGCGTCCGCATGTCCCAGTCCCCTAAACAGCCCGGACACGTTCGACTGAAAAAACGGCGTGAATTCCTTGCTGCTGCCGGGGCGAACCGCAAATGGGCGACCCCCGGCATGGTGGTGCAGGTACGCAAGCGCCGTGTGGGAGAAGCCGGCGGAGACATCATTCGCGTCGGTTTCACAACGAGCCGCAAGGTCGGCAATGCGGTGGTCCGGAACCGGGCCCGGCGGCGGCTTCGCGCCTGCGTCGACGCGGTCCTGCCGGATCACGCCAAGCCCGGTCTCGATATTGTCGTGATCGGCCGTGCCGCAACGCCGGCGCGTCCCTTCGAAGCCCTGAAGGACGATTTCTTGAAGAGCCTGAAGAAACTCGATGCCTGCCGGAACGCCGATCATGGTTGAAAACGTCCTCCGCCATGGTCTCGCGATGCCGCTGCGCGCCCTGGTCGCGATTTACCGTTATGGCATTTCGCCCTTCGTCCCGGGCTCATGCCGGTTCCATCCGAGTTGTTCCGCCTACGCCGAGGAGGCACTGAGCACCCACGGCGCGTTGCAGGGCGGCATTCTCGCAATAAAACGAATCCTGCGTTGCCACCCATGGGGGGGTTCGGGCTACGATCCCGTGCCTGCCGCCAACCACACCTGTCTGGCAGACCGCAAAGGGAGCCCTGAACACCCATGACCGACCACAAGAACATGATCCTGGCGATCGCGCTCTCGATTGCCATTCTGGTGCTGTTCGAGACTTTCTTTAACACGAGCGCCGTGCCGCCGGAGCAGGCTCAGCAACAACAGACCCAGCAACAGGCGGGTCAGACACAGCAGCCGCAGGCCACACCCGGCGCCCCCGCCGACGGATCGGCGTCGCAGGCCCCCATGGTACCGGGCGGCGCGCCCGCGACGACCGAAGCCGTCGTCGAACAGAGCCGCCAGGCCGCGCTGGCCGGCGTCGAGCGCGTCGATATCGATGCCCCGCGCCTGCATGGCTCGATTTCGCTCAAGGGCGGCATTATCGACGACCTGACCATGATCGACTATCACAAGACCGTCGACCCCTCGAGCCCGGAGATCGTGCTCCTGTCGCCGCGCGGTTCGGTCAACGCTTATTATGCCGGATACGGCTGGGCCGGCGCCGAGGGGCAGACGACTCCGAGCCTGGACACGGTCTGGACCGCCGACAACGACGTGCTCTCCGCCGAAAGCCCGGTCACGCTCACGTGGGACAACGGCGAAGGCCTGATCTTCAAACGCAAGTTCAGCATCGACCGGAATTACATGTTCACGGTCGAACAAAGTGTCGAAAACACGACGGACCAGCCGCTGACGCTCTATCCCTATGGCCTGCTGACCCGCTACGGCACGCCCGAAACAACCGGGTTCTATATCCTGCATGAGGGGCTGCTCGGCGTCTTCGACGGACAACTCAAGGAGGTCGACTACGACGATATCCAGGAGGAGAAAGCCGGCATCTCCGCCGAAAGCACCGGCGGCTGGATCGGCATTACCGACAAGTACTGGCTCGCGACCCTGATCCCCGACCAGTCGGAGAAGGTGCAGACGCGCTTCCTGCACCGCAAGGAAGGTGTCGCCGACGTTTACCAGACCGACTTTCTCGGCAGCGCCGTGGTGGTGCCCGCCGGCGGCAGCGGCAAGGCGCAAACCCAGCTCTTCGCCGGCGCCAAGGAAGTCAATCTGCTCGACGGTTACGCCGAACAGTACGGCATCAACAATTTCGACCTCGCGATCGACTTCGGCTGGTTCTATTTCCTGACCAAGCCGATCTTCCTGGCGCTGTTGTGGATCAATCACGCGGTCGGCAACCTGGGCGTTTCGATCCTGTTGCTGACGGTCGCCATCAAGATCGTCTTCTTCCCGCTCGCCAACAAATCCTACGTGTCGATGAGCAAGATGAAGAAGCTGCAGCCGGATATGGTGAAACTGCGCGAGCGCTATGCCGAGGACAAGGTCAAGCTCAACCAGGAAATGATGGCGCTCTACAAGCGCGAGAAGGTTAATCCGGCATCGGGCTGCCTGCCGATCCTGGTTCAGATCCCCGTGTTCTTCGCGCTTTACAAGGTGCTGTTCGTGACCATCGAAATGCGTCACGCCCCGTTCTTCGGGTGGATCCAGGACCTCTCCGCGCCGGACCCGACCACCATATTCAACCTGTTCGGCCTGATCCCGTTCACACCGCCTGAATTCCTGATGATCGGCGTCTGGCCGCTGATCATGGGTGGGTCCATGTACATCCAGCAAAAGCTGAACCCGCAGCCGGCCGACCCGATCCAGGCCAAGATCTTCCTGTTCATGCCGCTGTTCTTCATGTTCCTGCTGGCACAGTTCCCGGCCGGGCTGGTGATCTACTGGGCGTGGAACAACGTGCTGTCGATCCTTCAGCAGTGGATTATCATGCGGCGCATGGGAATCACGGGTAAGCAGGCCATGAGTTGAGCCCAGCCGTATAAGGCCGAAAGCTGCCGGCATGACTGACAACGCTTACGATCCCGCCGAGATGGAAGCCGGCAGAAAGCTGTTCTCGGGTGACGTCGATTTCGTGCTCGGCGCGCGCTCGATGGCGCAGATTCCCACCGCCGACCTCCCCGAGATCGCTTTTGCCGGCCGCTCCAACGTCGGCAAATCGAGTCTCCTCAATGCCCTGACCGGCCGCAAGCAGCTCGCCCGCACGTCGAACACGCCGGGCCGCACGCGCGAGGTCAATTTCTTCAATGCCGGCGGCCGGCTGATGCTGGCCGACCTGCCCGGTTACGGCTATGCCAGGGTGTCCAAATCGGAAGTCGAGGCGTGGACGCGCCTGATCGAGGATTACCTGCGCGGCCGCGTTCAGCTTCGCCGCTGCTGCCTTCTGATCGACGCCCGGCACGGCCTCAAGGACAGCGACCGCACGGCGATGAAGATGATGGACCAGGCGGCGCAGAACTATCAGATCGTGCTGACCAAGTGCGACAAGATCAAACCCGGCCCCCTCGCGCGCCTGATCGAGGCGACGGCGGCGGAGACCGCCACCCACGGCGCCGCACATCCGCAAATCATGCGCACCAGTTCGAAGGACAACGCGGGGATCGCCGAGCTTCGCGCGGAACTGGCGAAGCTGGCGGATTAGGCTGGCCTAAGAGACCATCCCGGAATTAACGGTTGGGCTCTAAGTTTATTTTCTTGCAGATTTCATGTAACCCTGCGTTATTTCCGGGCTTTCCTAGGATAAATCGACGAACTGGTTTCCCGTCATGAGCAAGACACACGATGAAAACCGCGAGGCCAACCTCGCCAAAGCCTCCGTTCTCTCCGAAGCGTTGCCTTACATGCGGCGTTTCAACGGGCGCACGGTGGTGGTCAAGTTCGGCGGCCATGCGATGGGGGATCAGGCGCTTTTTGACCTGTTCGCACGCGACATGGTGCTGTTGCGCCAGGTCGGCATCCGCCCCATCGTGGTCCATGGTGGCGGCCCGCAGATCGGCGCCATGCTGGAAAAGCTGCAGATCAAGTCGGAGTTCGTCGACGGCCTGCGCGTGACCGATCAGGCGACCATCGACGTCGTCGAGATGGTCTTGTCGGGCTCGATCAACAAGCAGATCGTGGCCGCCATCAACAGCGCGGGCGGCACCGCCATCGGCCTTTCAGGCAAGGACGGCAACCTGATCCGGGCCGAACGGCTGACGCGGGTCAAGCGCGACCCGGACAGCAACATCGAGAAGGTCATCGATCTCGGCCTCGTCGGTCAGCCCAAGACGATCGCGCCGCACGTCCTCGAGTCGTTCGAGGGCAGCGACGTGATCCCGGTCATCGCGCCGATCGGTGTCGGCCCCGAGGGCGAAACGCTGAACATCAACGCCGACACGGCGGCCGGCGCCATCGCCGCGGCAACGCAGGCGTCACGCATGTACATGCTGACCGACGTCGAAGGCGTCCTCGACAAGGACGGCAATCTGATTTCCGAACTCAAGGTGTCGGAAGCACGGGACGCGATCGCAAACGGTGTCATTTCGGGCGGTATGATCCCGAAGATCGAGACCTGTATCGACGCGATCCAGGGCGGCGTCGACGGCGCCGCGATCATCGACGGGCGCGTCGCGCACACGGTCCTTGTGGAATTGTTCACGGCAGGCGGCGCCGGCACCCTGATCACGCGCGGCTGAGTCCGGACTCCGGACTAGAATTTCCTGATCGTTTCGATCTGCTCGATCATCTCGTTGTCGGACATCGGGTAGGCGCTACCCCGCGCCCGCTTGATTCTCGAAGGGTCGACCCCGGCCAGCTTTTCCTGAACGACCTCCGCGGTCTTGGCCGAAAGCCCGGCACGCCACGAAAGCGCGATGCTTCCCTTCACGCTCTGTGTCTCGCGCACCCACTCGACAACGCGGTACGGCACGTCCGCCATGACCGCGATAATGGCTTTCGCGAACTCCATGTCGCCGTGCGCCAGTTCCCGCAACAACGCGCCCTCGTCGAGCGAGCCCGCCGCCCACTCGCTTGCGGCGCGGTCAAATATCTCTTTGTCGTCGGGATGCATGCCGGCGGCATCGGTCCCGCCATTGGCGCAGAGCTCGGGCAGCAGGGCGACGCTATGTCCAAGCCGCTCGAGAACCACGTCGCGCACCGCCGAAGTCACCTCGTCGGGCAGATCATTGCGTGCCTGCATGCGCTTCAGCGCATCGTCGGCGACCACCCGGGCGATCTTGACCGCCGCCTTCGACGGCAGTTTCGGACGCATTGCCAAAGGCATATGCAGCAGGTCGATGTCGGCCGCGTCCGCGATGACCCGGTCCAAGGTCTCCTCGCGGATTTGCGCGCTCTCATTGGCAAGCAACAAGGCAATCGCCTCGATATCGTTGCTTTCGACGATTGCGTCACTGACGTCGCCGGAGACGCCGTCGCGCCCGGACACGGCGGAAACCGCGCCCGAAGACGGCCTGGCGATGATGATCTCGATCAGATCGCTGTCGTTCAGCACCGGTGAAAACTTGAGGATCGGTGTCGCGACGATGCTTTCCACGTCCCACGCCAGGCGGCGGATCACGTCCGGCGGCGCATGGGCGACTTCCTGCAGCGCTTCGGACAGGATCTGGCGGACCCGGACGATCTGGTCCTTGGCCAACAGCATCAACGCTTCGTTCGCCATGTCGCGCAGCCGCTCGCTTTCCTGCGGCCCGCCCCTGGCGGCCCATTCGGCGATCTTGCCGGCGAGCGCGGTGCGCACACCGGCGTCCCCGTCGCGCGCCAAAAGCAGATCGGCATGCATGGGCGTCGCCGGATTCGCCGCAACGGCACGGCGAACGGCAGCTAATTTGTCCTCGGCAAGATAATACAGCAGTTCGGGCGCGATATCGTCGCGGTTGGCCAGGGCCTCGCGGGCGGAATCGTTACCGTCGTGCGCAATGGCTTTGGCGTCTTCGTAGGATATCGTCATGCGTCGGGAATGCTCGAACAGTCCGGGTGCGCCTTTCGAATACAGTGCCTTTCCCGCGATAGCAACACCGCAGCCGCGCTCAGGCGCGCTCCGCCATGTTGGAGAAAAATTCGATATTCCAGTCGATGTCGTCCTCGGACATCGGGAAAGTTGAATCGTCTTCCGGCTCGATGATTTCAGATGGTGCAATGCGCCCCATCTGCTGTTGCACCATCATGACCATCGATGCCGGCATCTTGGCCTTTCCCAGCAAGGCAACGATACCCGACGGGTTCTTCTCGACAAAAATCTTGCGGGCAAGCGCGAGGTCGACACCGGCGCGCTCGATCATGGCCGCGAATACGAAGGCGTGATCGCCGGCCTGCAGCGCCTTGGTTACGACCTTGTCGTGCAGCTTACCGGCTTCGTTGAGCCTTTTTGCCGTATCCAGCGGCGGATCGACCTTGAGAAAATCGAATCCGGCATTGAGGGCTTTCTTGTCCGGGGTCGCCTCGCCGCCCAATCGCTCGCGGACCACCTCCTTGACCGCGGCCATCGTCGGCGCATCGAAATCGGCACGTTTCGAAAGTTCGTGCAGCAGGTTCTCGGCGATGAACCCCGCCATTCTTTGCGCCGCGCCGTCCGGCAATTGCTTGCGTGCCACCAGAGGCGGCTGCCAAAGCTCCTGGTCGGCGGAGCGATCGATCAGGTCGTCCAGTGCCTCTTCGCGAATTTGCGCGGAACCGTTCCCGAGGAGGTCGGCGATCCCTTCGACGTCGTCGGTGCCGATGATGGCATCGGCCAGGTTTTCGGAAACGCCGTCGCGGCGCGCGATCGCGGCAACCCCGCCGGCGGCCGGTCCACCTTCGATAATTTCGATCAGGTCCTGCTCGGTCAGAACCGGGGAGTACTCGAGAACCGGGCCGGAAACCTCGATCTCGATATCGTTGGCCAGCCGCCTGATGATATCGGCCGGCGCGTCGACCACGTCCTTGAGCGCTTCGGAAAGGATCGCCCGGACTTTGGTGATCTGGTCGCTGGCCAGGGTTTCCAGAGCCTCGTGGGTTTGCGCGCGAACTTTTTCGGAGGCTTCCTCGCTCAATTCGGGCGCCACGTGCGCAATCTTCTGCGCCAGGCTGCCGCGAACGCCGGCATCCGCATCCGTCGCGAGCAGCATGTCGGTTTGCCGCGGCGCGGCCTCGTTGATCGCGACGGCACGCCTGACATCCACGGAATCGTCCTCGGCCAGGAAGTACAGCAGTTCGGGAGAGAGATCCTTGCGTTCGGCCAGGGCCGCGCGCACGGCCGGATCGTCGCTTTGCGCGAGTTCCTTGGCCTTCTCGTAGGTAATTGCGCCGTCGCCGAGAATCCCGGTCATCCCAAACACGTTCCCCTACGGCAGGACAACGACCATACCCGCCGCCATATTTTCTATTCGGGCATTTCGAGAAGCGTACCGGGCGGTGGCGCCATCTCGAAGCCTCCCTTGCTCCGTTTCTTAACGGAATACATCGCCGCATCGGCACGCGCAAGAAGCTCGTCCAGGGACTCGCCCGATTTCGGGTCGAAGAACGCAACACCGATGGAAATACCGAGCGGATGATCCTCGTCCCCCGACATCGAGACCATCTGCTTACTGGTTTCGATCAGTTGCCCGGCGCGCTTGCGGCTAGTCTCCTCGTCGATCCCGTCCAGCCACATGGCGAACTCATCCCCGCCGAGCCGTGCAATCAAATCGCCCGGGCGCGAGAAGTTGATCAGCATATCGCGCAGGAACAGGATCGCGTCGTCCCCGGCCTGGTGACCGTGCACGTCGTTGACGCGTTTGAAGTTGTCCATGTCGACATAGAACATCGACGCCGTCTGATCCGAGCGTTCGAGCCGCGCAATACGCCGCGGCAACTCTTCCTCGTAAAATGCACGGCGGTTCAGCAGCCCGGTCATGCCGTCGGTGCGTGACAGCCTGACGATCCGTTCATGGTTCGCGATCTGCTCGTTGGTGATGCCAAGCTGGTTGGCGACATCGGTCAGCATCAGCCGGTGGTCGTCATCCCAGGCTTCGTCCTTCTTCGGTTTCCACATCGCGAGCGCGCCGTTGACGTCGCCGCGGTACTGGGTCGTCGCCAGCAACGCCGACCAACCGCCCGCGTCCACGTTGATCACGTCGCCTGCCTTGAGCCCGGCGATCTTCTGACCCAGGTCGTCGACGCCTTCGACGTTGCCGTATTCGGCGGCAACGGCGAACCCCTCGCGGTCCGTATCCTCGCGGTAGATACGCGATCCCGCCGCGCCGAGTGCCCGGGCCGAGGCGGTCGCGGCCGCCATCAACATGTCGTGCGGTTCGATCTCGTCGCGGATCTGCGAGACGATGTAGTTCAAGAGCTGTTCGCGGTGGCGGGCGCGGGCAAGCGCGGCCTCGCTCTCGCGTTCCTCCGTGACATCGCGGCAGTTGCCGCGGCAACCGATCCATGTCTCGCTGTCGTCGTCGTTCTTGACCAGCGGCAGCGCGGACACAATCACGCAGGCGGTCGACCCGTCCTTGTTCTTCATCCACATCTCGATGTTGTCGAGCTTGCGGGTGGTGGTGAAAGGAAACGGCGTGTACTCGTCGGCGTCGATAACGAAGTCGCGGACCGCGTGGCCGACGAGCTCGTCAGCCTTGTATCCGAGCGCCCCCTGCGGGGAGACGAAAATCAGCTTACCCTCGGAATCCACTTCCCACGAGAAGTCGCTGGAAATCTCGACTAGGTCCTTGTAACGCTGCCGCGATTCCACCAGCGTCGTGCGCAGGTTGCGTTCCATCGTCAGGTCACGGGCCAAAAGCAGCGTTTTGACGACGGTGCCGTTTACGTCGAGCCTCGGGATCGCGGTAACGTCGAGCACCAGTTCGCCGCGGCTGGTGGCGATGGTGAGCGTCGCGTTGGCGATGCTCGCGCTTTCGACGGCCTTGCCGATGAGCGATTCGATGTCCGCAACGGCGCCACCGGTCAGCGCCTTTTCAAGGCCTGTTCCCTTGGCGTTGGCGACAAGGGGCGTGCCCGCGGCATCAAGCAGCAGTGCCGGCCCCGGATACCCCGCGATCAGTTTGACGTCGGTATCACTGGCCTGTACCGCTTCGGTCGGCGCGGTCGCCTCATTGGCCATGAGCTTGCCTGTTCAACGTTAAATCCCCTCTCATACTAGAAGAAGGCTGTATCCGGGCCAACCCGCGATTTGGCAGGTTCACCGATTGCACCTTGCTTCCGATACATCGCGAACGTTAAGTAAACCTGTCATGATTGCAGAACCCGCCAAACCCGGCGCCGGCACCGTTCGCAAACGCGCTGACGAGCTTGTGGATGCCGACGTCTGGATCTTCGATCTGGACAACACGCTCTACCCGGCATCGTCCCGGTTGTTCGACCAGGTCGACTGGAACATGACGGACTACGTGAGCACCTTGCTCGACCTGCCCCGCGACGAAGCCCGCAAGCTGCAAAAGCAGTATTTCAGGGAATACGGCACCACCATGCGCGGCCTGATGACGGTTCACGGCGTCGAACCGCAGGCCTTTCTGGACTACGTGCACAACATCGATCTGGCGCCGATTTCCGCCGATCCGGTGCTTGTGGATGCGCTGGAAAAGCTGCCCGGCCGCAAGGTGATCTTCACCAACGGCTCGACCGCGCATGCCGAGAACATCACCCGCCACATCGGCATCGACCATCATTTCGAAGGCTGCTTCGACATCATCGACGCCGGCTACGTCCCGAAACCGGCGCCGGATACCTACGACGCCGTCTGCCGCCGCTTCGACATCGACCCCGCCGGTGCCGTCATGGTCGAAGACATGGCCAAGAACCTGGCGCCGGCGGCGGCCCTTGGCATGACGACGGTGTGGCTCGATACCGGTGTCGGCTGGTCGCGGGAAAACGCGGACGACGGCCATGTGCATCACCGCATTGAGGACCTGGCGACATGGCTTGCGGCGATCACCATCGAGCGCGCCGCGAGTTGACACCCTCACCGCTTGGCGGCACATTCCGGTCGCGCCATCCGGGCCCGAGCGGCCGCACTTACGACAGAGGAAAACCATGACCAGCCAGCTTGAACAGATCATCGATGCCGCATGGGAAGACCGCGCCAACGTCACCCTGACCACCAAGGGCGAGATCCGCGAGTCCGTGGAAACTGCGCTCGACATGCTCGACAAGGGCGAGAAACGGGTCGCCGAAAAGGTCGACGGCGAATGGGTCGTCAACCAGTGGCTCAAGAAGGCCGTACTTCTGTCGTTCCGGCTCAACGACATGAAGCCGATCCCGGGCGGGCCGGGCGGCGCGCACTGGTGGGACAAGGTGCCGTCGAAATTCGAGGACATGGGCGAGAACGCGTTCCGGGCCGCCGGCTTCCGCGCCGTGCCGGGCGCCATCGTCCGTCACAGCGCCTTCATCGACAAGGGCGTCGTGCTGATGCCGAGTTTCGTGAACCTCGGCGCCCATGTCGGCGAAGGCACCATGGTCGACACCTGGGCCACCGTCGGTTCCTGCGCGCAGGTCGGCAAGGGCGTGCATCTGTCCGGCGGCGTCGGCCTGGGCGGCGTACTGGAACCGCTGCAGGCGGGCCCCGTGATCATCGAGGATAATTGCTTCATCGGCGCGCGTTCGGAAGTGGTCGAGGGCGTGATCGTCGGCGAGGGCTCGGTGCTGTCCATGGGCGTCTTCATCACCGCGACCACCAAGATCGTCGACCGCAACACCGGCGAGGTGTTCGTCGGCCGCGTGCCGCCCTATTCCGTCGTCGTGCCGGGCGCGATGCCGGGTAAGGCACTGCCGGACGGCTCGCCGGGGCCGTCGCTGGCCTGTGCGGTGATCGTCAAGCGCGTCGATGAACAAACCCGCTCGAAGACGTCGATCAATGAACTCCTCCGGACCTGACCCGGTCAGCGTATCGGAAACGCTGATCCGCCATGCCAGCGTGACGCCCGAGGACGCGGGCGCGCTGGATGAACTGATCGCGTTCCTGACACCGCTCGGGTTCGAATGCCATGACCTGACCTTCGACGACCCGGCGGGCGAGCCGACGCGCAATCTCTATGCGCGGCGCGGCACCGAGGGCCCCAATTTCTGCTGGGCCGGGCACACCGACGTGGTGCCGCCGGGTGATCTCACCGACTGGACGTCCGATCCGTTCAGCCCTGAAATCCGCGACGGGCGGCTTTACGGCCGCGGCGCGGCGGACATGAAGTGCGCCGTTGCCTGCATGATGACGGCGACCCGGGATTTCCTGGAAGGGAACGGCGGCGATTTCGACGGATCGATCAGTTTCCTGATCACCGGGGACGAGGAAGGCGACGCCACCAACGGCACCAAAAAGGTGCTGGACTGGCTGAAGGAACGCGGCGAGACCATCGACGCCTGCGTCGTCGGCGAACCGACGAACCCGGAAGCGATCACCGATATGATCAAGATCGGCCGGCGCGGGTCGATGAACGTGTGGCTGGACGTCGAGGGCGTGCAGGGCCACAGCGCCTATCCGCACCTTGCCGACAACCCGGTCCACAAGATGCTGACCCTGCTGACGTCGCTGACCAACGTGCCCCTCGACGAGGGCTCCGACCATTTTCCGCCGTCGACGCTTCAGGTCACGACCGTCGACGTCGCCAACCAGGCGACCAACGTCATTCCGGCGCGCGCCCAGGCGCGCGTCAATATCCGCTTCAACGACCTGCATACCTCGGAAAGCGTCGAACAACTGTTGCGCGGCCGCCTGGACCAGGCGGGCGGCGGCTACGACATGCGCATCCGCGTTTCCGGCGAGAGCTTTCTGACGCCGCCCGGGGTGCTGTCGGACACGGTATCCGGCGCGATCGAGGCTGTGACCGGCAAGAAACCGGAACTCAGCACCACCGGCGGCACGTCGGACGCGCGCTTCATCAAGGACCACTGCCCGGTCGTCGAGTACGGGCTGATCAACCAGACCGCGCACAAGGTCGACGAGAACGCCCGCGTCGACGACATCCGTGCGCTTTCAAGCATATATACCCGCATTCTCGAAGATTTCTTCGCGAAGGCCGGATAATGGTGTCGCTGGCCGAGGCTCACCGCTCGCTATATGGCGCCACGCTCCTGGCCAGGTTCGATCGTGACGGGCTGAATGCCTTCGGCCACGAAGGCGCGGACGCGGCGAAATCGTTTTTCGCGGCGGTGATCGTCGCGCCGATGTACCTGGTGTGGATGGTCCTTTACGGCGATGCCTATCCGGAAAACACGCCGTTCATCTTTGCGTTCGTTTTCGAGAGCCTGTCTTATGTCATCGGCTGGCTGATCTTTCCGCTCGTGGTCTGGTACCTGTCGCCGGCGCTCGGCTGCCGCGAGCGGTTCTTTCATTTTCTCACCGCTTACAACTGGGTCGCCGTCGTCCAGAATGCGATGTTCATGGGCATGGATCTCCTGTTCTGGGCACTTGGCGCGCCGGAGATGGCGCGCGGGTTCTTCGGATTGCTCCTGTTTGCCTATATCCTTCTGTATGGGTGGTTCGTCGCCAAACACGCGCTCGGCCTGCCGGGCGGTCCGGCGGCGACGATCGTCGCGCTCGACATGGCCGTAACCATGTTCTGGAAAATGATCACGGACGGCATGATCCGCGGGTAAGACCGCTCAGATGTCGACGCCGCCGCCGAACATCTCGTAAACCGGACGCAGGATCTCCTGCCAGTCGAACGTGACATAAAGCGCGCCGACACCGATCAGGCCCATCAGGATCGGGGATCCCAGAATACCGCCGACCGTGAGCAGCAGCCCGACGAAGCCCCAGCTTCCCTGGCCCCGCAGCAATGCGATAAGCGAGAACAGAAATCCCAGCGGCGTGAAGATGATCGCCGGACCGAAAATGCCGAGAAGGCCGAACCCGACGGCCATGTACCCGGCCAGCGGCGTCTTATCTTCTCTTGCCCGGGGCGCGGTCTTCTCGCCGCCGTCACGGGCCACGGTCAGGGGAATCTTGTCGCTCATACCTCATCCTAACACAGCGTAGCGGCGCCGAAACCCCGCCGATCAATCGCCGCCGTAGTCGACCCGGGTCAGGTAGAGCCCGTGCGCCGGCGCGGTCGGCCCGCCGGCGGTGCGGTCCCTGGCTTCGAGAGCGCGGGCGACATCGCGGCGCCCCCACTTGCCGCTACCTACGAGATGCAGCGTGCCCACTATGTTGCGAACCTGGTGGTGCAGGAACGAGCGCGCTTCGGCGACGACATGAATTTCGTCGCCGGCACGGGAGACACCGAGGCGGTCGAGGGTCTTTTCCGGCGACTTGGCCTGGCATTCCGATGCCCTGAAACTCGAGAAATCGTGATGGCCGATCAGTTCCTGCGCCGCCTCGTGCATTGCCGATGCGTCCAGCGGCGCGGCCTGCCACCAGACACGCCCCTCGTCCAGTGCCGGTGGTGCGCGGCGGTTCAGGACCCGGTAGAGGTACGCGCGGCCGGTTGCGGAAAAGCGGGCGTGGAAATCGTCGGTCACGGTTTCGGCGGCAAGCACGCTGACCGGATGCGGCCGGACGTGATGGTTGAGCGCGTCGCGAACCGTATCGGCCGGAAAATCCCTGGATATATCGACATGGGCCACCTGTGCCAGGGCATGCACCCCGGAATCCGTCCGGCCTGCCCCCTGGACCAGGGCGTGCTCGCCTGTGAGCGCGAACACAGCGTTTTCCAGCGTCTCCTGTACGCTGGGGCCATTGTCCTGGCGCTGCCAGCCCTGGAATGGGCTGCCGTCGTATTCTAGCGTCAGTTTAAATCGGGGCATTTTTGCCTGTCACGGTCCCTATGGCGGCGGAGGCGCGAAAGGGACTGCGGACTCCATATTCCTGCGTTTTAGTGTCAAAATTATTTCTGCTAGTGTCGTCGAAAAGTCAAACACTGGGGGGAGCATGAGCGGCGACGAACCGCAATCCATACTAATCGAGAACGAGCGGGATTCCCTACATATCCTGCCGCTCGAGATTCTGCCGCTCGAAACACCCGGTCTCAGACGCGCCCGCATGATCAAGAACGCGGGCCTGAACAGCGTGATCGAACTGTTCCAGGACGCGAGCGCCGGCAGCGGGCAGTTGGACGTCCGCGACCTGCCCAATGAGTTCGACTGGGTGAGCGGCAACAACCATCCGGACATGGTGGTCCTGCGCAAGGTCGCCAACCTGCCGAGTTATGACGTCTATTCGTTGCGCGTCGCACTCCGCCAGCTCGGGATCGACGTCAACGAGAACGAGGAGCTCAGGCTTACGCCCGAGATGAATGCGGAACTGACAACCTACATGACCGATTTCACGCGGCCGCTGATCGTGCAGATCTACGGCAAGGACGATGATGTCCAGATCGAAACGTTCGAGGACGTGATCGCCCTGTTCCGCGATCCCGACGTGAAACTGGCGCTCGAAAAACTACGGACGATGGCCGACAAGCTCGGCATCAGACCGGAGGAGGTTCCCGAATTCATCGAGGATTACGGCGACATTTTCCTGTCGCTTTCCTATTACCGGCGCTGCCTCGATTCCATCTCGCCGATCATCGAGAATTTCCTCGATTCCATGCCGGAACTTCGCAAGAACTATACCCTGCAGCACGACCAGTCCCTGCAGGACACCGTCAACATGATGGACAGCCGGATTTCCAAACTGACGAAACAGGTGCGCCGACGCTTCGACGAGTTCGAGATGGGCACCAAGAACATGTGGGACGACATCTCGGCGGAGAAATTCCGCAAGCTGCAGAGACAGATCAAGAGCCACCACGTATCGCTGGGCGGCGTGCTGTGTTCGCTCAGCGTCAAGATGGACGCCTGGCATCACCTGTTTCCGAGACGTTCCGTCGGCAGCCCTCAGAAACGTGCCGAATTCATCATGCTGCACATGCGACAGGGCATGGACAAGATGCGCAGCATGGACGACACCGTGAAGTTCATGGCGCCGAATTAGGGTCCGGACCTAATCGAGCTTCGTTCCCGCCGGCAACGGATACCCGCGAAGAAATGCCCCAGCATCCGTCATCGCCTTGCCCGGCCGCTGCACGCGCAACGGCCGCAGCCCGTCCTCGCCACAGGCGATCGTCAGGCGGTCATCGACGACGGCGCCCGGCGCGCCTGATACGCCGGGAATGACCTCGGCGGCGGCGACCTTGTACCTTTCGCCCTGATATTCGAACCAGGTTCCGGGCCACGGATTGAGAGCACGGACTTCACGCGCCAGCGCCGCGGCCGGCTTGGTGAAGTCGAGGCGTCCCTCGCCGCGATCCAGCTTGTGCGCATAGGTGACGCCGTCCCCGGATTGCGGCTTGGGCGCGATCTCGCCTGCCGCATAAGCGGGAAGCGTCTTTACAAGCAGTTCGGCCCCCATCTCCGCCAGCCTGTCGTGCAACGTGCTCGCCGTCTCGTCGGGAGCGATAGGCGTTGACGCCGCCGCCAGCACGCCGCCGGTATCGAGGCCCACGTCCATCTTCATGATACCGACGCCGGTTTCCGTATCGCCGGCCATGATCGCGCGCTGGATCGGCGCCGCGCCGCGCCAGCGTGGCAGCAGCGAGGCATGTACGTTCAGGCAGCCGAGTTTGGGTGCGCTGAGGATCTCTTCGGGAAGGATCAGCCCGTAGGCGACGACGATCGCACAATCGAGATGGAGCGACCCGAACGCTTCCTGAGCATCCGGATCGCGGAGCGTTCTGGGCGTCCGGGCCTCGATCCCGAGACGGGTCGCTTCGGCATGGACCGGACAAGGCGTTTCCCTGTGGCCCCGGCCCGCGGGCTTAGGCGGCTGCGCATACACGCAAACGACGTCATGGCCGGCATCGATGAGCGCATGCAGGGTCGGCAGCGAAAAATCGGGGCTGCCCATGAATGCCAGCCTGAGCGGCGCGGATACACTCACGCGGACATCACGCCGTCTGCTTGGCGAGTTTTTTCGCCTTTTGCAGTTTGCGCAGGATCATGTTGCGCTTCAGCGACGACACGTGGTCGACGAACAGGATGCCGTCCAGGTGATCGATCTCGTGCTGGATGCATGTCGACAGAATACCGTCCGCCTTGATCTCGCGGATTTCGTTGTCGCGGTCGATATAGCGCACCTTGATCCAGTCCGGGCGCTCGACCTCGGCATAGTGCTCCGGCAGCGACAGACACCCTTCCTCGTGAATGCGGTCGTCGTCGGCGATTTCGACGATCTGCGGATTGGCGAGCGCCAGGGGCTTAGGGTCTTCATTCTCGCGCGCGACATCGACAACGATGACGCGGCGCTTGTCACCGACCTGCGGCGCCGCCAGGCCGATCCCGTGCGCGGCATACATGGTCTCGAGCATGTCGTCCATGA
>MRWG01001349.1_pt1 | contig 16245 bp, 16 predicted proteins | sample 1013341 | NCBI WGS metagenome assembly MRWG01 (sample SAMN06117577, study PRJNA244670) | biofilm metagenome | biome: Water; feature: Cathode Biofilm; material: Biofilm; isolation source: microbial consortium enriched at the cathode of a solar microbial fuel cell | place: USA: District of Columbia ... | reverse complement strand
CGTCGGAGCAGCAGGTGATGCGACTGTCGTGGACCATCCGTGGCGGTCACTGGCGACTCCTTGATTCTCGGCCCCGGATCGGGGCGGACCCGCGGGCATCGGGAGCGGGCGATCGAGCAACTACCACCACGCCGGGAGGGACGCCCGGCAGTCAGTGAGGCGGATCCATGTCGCAGGAGCGAGTGATAGTGGTTGGGGGCGGGCTGGCGGGGCTGGCCGCGAGCGTGCGGATCGCCGAGGCCGGCGTCCCGGTGGACCTGTTCTCCATGGTGCCGGTGAAGCGATCGCACTCGGTGTGCGCCCAGGGGGGGATCAACGCCTGCAACGAGGTGGCCCGCCAGCAGGGGTACTCCGAGTACCAGCACTTCGACGAGACGCTCTACGGCGGCGACTACCTGGCCGACCAGCACCCGGTGCTCGAGATGGCCAACTGGGCGCCGAAGATCATCGACCTGCTCGACCGCATGGGCGTGCCCTTCAACCGGACGCCGGAGATGAACCGCGACCTGCGTCTGTTCGGCGGGAGCCTGTTCAAGCGGACGCACTTCGCGGGGGCGACGACGGGGCAGCAGCTGCTCTACGCGTTGGACGAGCAGACGCGGCGCTACGAGGCGGAAGGGAAGGTCACCAAGTACGAGTTCTGGGAGTTTCTCTGGCCCATCATTGAGGGCGTGGGGGAGGACGCCCGGTGCGTGGGCATCGTCGCCCAGGACATGCGGACGATGCAGATCCGCTCCTTCCGCGCGGGCGCGGTGGTGATGGCCACGGGCGGGTGCGGGCTGATCTTCGGCAAGTCGACCAACTCGGTGATCTGCACCGGGGGCGCGGCGAGCCGGTGCTACCAGGCCGGGGCGTGGTACGCCAACGGGGAGATGATCCAGGTTCACCCGACCGCGATCCCGGGCGCTGACAAGCTGCGGCTCATGAGTGAGTCGGCACGCGGCGAGGGGGGGCGCGTCTGGGTGCCCCGCAAGCAGGGGGACACCCGCAAGCCGAACGAGATCCCCGAGGCGGAGCGGCTCTACTTCCTGGAAGAGAAGTACCCGGACTACGGGAACCTCGTGCCGCGCGACATCGCCAGCCGCGAGATCTTCGACATCTGCGTCAATCAGAACATGGGGGTCGGCGGTCAGAACCAGGTGTATCTCGACCTGACCCACCGCGACCCGGAGTACCTGACCCGCAAGCTCGGCGGGATCATGGAGATCTACGAGAAGTTCGTGGGTGACGATCCGCGTCACACGCCCATGCGCATCTTCCCGGGTGTGCACTACTCGATGGGCGGGATGTGGACGACCTACACGCCGGGGGACTATCACCCCGACTCGCCGCACGGCGAGCACACCCCGGGCGACACCCCGCCGGTGGACAGTCAGGTCGGGCACGGCATGCAGTACGGCGCCCACAACAACATGATGACGAACATCACCGGGCTTTACGCCTTCGGTGAGGTGAACTTCGCGTTCCACGGCGCCACGCGCCTGGGCGCCAACGCGCTGCTGAGCTGCATTTTCGATGGGCTGTTCTCCGGCCTCTCGGTCGTCAACTACGTCCGCGATGGCGTTCCCAGCAAGCGTCCGACCGATGCGATCGATCAGCGTCTCTACGACGAGGCGGTGGCGAAGGAGCAGGCGAAGATGGACCGCCTCCTCGGGACCAACGCCGAGGGCTCGGACCCGACCGACCCGACGCACAACCCGTACGCGATCGGGCACGAGCTGGGTGTGGAGATGACCGCGGCGTCCACGGTGGTCAAGACCGGCCCGCGTCTGGAGAAGTGCCTGAAGAAGCTCGATGAGCTGACCGAGCGGTACCAGGGCGTGAAGCTCTCGGACGGGAGCATGTGGACCAACCAGACGCTCAGCTACGCCCGGGCGGTGGGGGACATGCTCGTGCTGGCGAGGGTGATCGCCGAGGGTGGTTTGCTCCGCCAGGAATCCCGCGGCTCGCACTACCGCACGGACTTCCCCGATCGCGACGACGCGAACTTCATGAAGACGACCGTCGCGAAGTACAACCCGTCCGGGGCGGACACGATCGAGTTCATCCCCGTCCGGGCCGATCTGGTCAAGCCCCGTCCGCGGACGTATGGGCGAAAGGACGCGGGGGGCGAGAAGATTCCGCCGAAGAAGGAAGTGGTCGCGAGCAGCTGACCGAGAACCGAAGGACCGACCATGGCGATCGCCTACGCACACGAATCCACCGCCGACCAACGCCGCGCCAACCGCCAGAGGGCGGTCGAGGGGCGAACGGTCATCTGCAAGGTCAAGCGAAGCGACGGCCCCGGCAAGCCCTCGCGTTGGGAGTCGTTCAAGGTTCCCGTCGAGCCGGGAATGAACGTCATCGCCTGCCTGAAGCACATCGCCCAGAACCCGGTCACCGCGGACGGCAAGACGACCACCCCGGTCATCTACGACGCGGGGTGCCTCGAAGAGGTCTGCGGCGCCTGCACCATGGTGATCAACGGAAAGGTCCGGCAGTCCTGCTCCTGCCTGATCGACGAGTACGCCCCGCTTGAGGGGGACACCATCACCCTCGAGCCGATGAGCAAGTTCCCGGTGATCCGGGATCTCTGGGTGGACCGGTCGCGTCTGTTCAACAGTCTCAAGCGGATCAAGGGGTGGGTCCCCACCGACGGGACCTACGCGCTCGGCCCGGGGCCGAAGGAGAGCCAGGCCCAGCAGCAGGTTCGGTACGACATCTCCGAGTGCATGTCCTGCGGGTGCTGCCTGGAGGCGTGTCCCCAGTTCACCATCGAGCCGGACGAGAGCAACTGGGACACGAGTTTCATCGGGCCGCACGCGATCGCGCAGGCGCGACTCTTCAACGCCCACGACACGGGGAAGGTCCTCAAGAACGACCGCCTCGATGAGCTCATGGGGCCCGGCGGCGTCTCGAACTGCGGCAACGCGCAGAACTGCGTCAAGGTCTGCCCCAAGGGCGTTCCGCTGACCGAGTCCATCGGCGCCATCGGGCGTCAGGTGACGCTCCGCTCGTTCTCGAAGTTCTTCCGGTCGCGCTCCTGAGGGCCTAAGCGCTCAGGTCCAGACGCTGCGGGTCCTCGCCCTCATCGGGCTTGTGGTACCCCACGTCGTGCTCCTGCCGATCCTCGTTGGACTCTTCCTGGGTCGAGTCCTTCGCGCTGCGCACGGCGTCGGCCTCGAGGACCTGTCCGATGGTCTTCTTGAACTCATCGCGCACGCCGCGACGGCGCTCGGCCTGCTCATCCTGCTTGCGGATCTCCCGCTTGCCGACGTTGGCCTGGCCCTGCGTACCGGCGAGCGAGCCGGCGATGTTGTTGATCGCGCCCGTCATGCCTCCAAGATCGGCCTGACGCGGGGCAATCCTTGACTTCGGCCCCGATCTGTCGGGCTATCGGGCGTTAGCGTCCACTACATGTGGTAGAAACCCGGTCAAAGCCCGACTAGGCGCCGATGGTGTTCACGCCGCAGTCCACGTAGATCGTTTCCCCCGTCACGCCCTTGGAGAGATCGGATGCGAGGTAGACGGCGGTGCCGCCCACGTCGTCCCCCTCAACACCGCGTCGCAGCGGCGCCCGGAGCTTGGCATGCTCGTCCATGACGTCCGTCCCGCCCACGGCGCTGGCCGCGAGGGTGCGGAGGTACCCGCCCGAGATGAGGTTGACGCGGATCTTGTCCTCCCCGAGTTCGCTGGCGAGGTAGCGGCCCGTGCACTCGAGCGCGGCCTTGGCGACGCCCATGACGTTGTAGCCGGGGACGACCTTTTCGGCGCCGTAGTAGCTCATCGCCATGATCGAGCCGCCCCCGCTGGCGCGCATCTGCTCACGCCCAAGGCGGGCCATGGCGCTGAGGGTGTAGGCGGAGACGCCGATCGCGTCGAGATAGGCCTGGCGAGGGGTCTCCACGAACTTGCCCTTGGCGAGCCACTCACGGTCGGCGAAGGCGATGGAGTGGACGATGAAGTCGAGTCGCTCATGGTCCTTGGCGTAGCGTTCGAAGAGGGTTTCGAGATCCTCGTCGCTCGAGGCGTCGAAGGGGCAGTACCAGGGGTTGTCGATGCCGAGCTTCTCGACGGCCTTGGCGGTGCGTCGGAGGTTCTTCTCACCGGGGAGGTGGGCGAAGGCGCAGCGGGCGCCGTGCTCGGTGAGCGACTTGGCGATGTGCCACGCGTAGGAGCGATCGTTGGCGATCCCCGTGACGAGTCCGACCTTGCCTTCGAGCAGTCCCATCCGATTCCTTTCGCTGGATTGCCCGGAGAGCCCGGGCCTGAACGGGACAGGGTAGAAGGGCGGGCCGGCCCGGGCCAAGCGCTCGCCCCCGGGGGGAGGAGGGCGCCGGCGACTAGGATCCGCCATGCGACCCCCCCGACACGACGTGCTCGCGGATCTGACGCTCGAGGAGCTCTACCGGGAACTGACCGGCGGGGGGCTGGCGGGCCGTCTCTTCGAGCTTGCCCGAGACGAGGACCTGGGCCCTCACGGGTTGGATGTGACCTCCGGGATCACGCTGGAGGCGGGTGAGCATGCCACGGCGTCCCTCCGGGCCCGGGAGGCTGGGGTGGTCTCCGGGCTGGAGAGTCTCCCGGAGCTGTGCGAGGTGTTCGCGACGGGCGCCGGGCGGGTCGAGTTCCAGCCCCACGCGCGCGACGGCGACCCCATCGAGCCCGGACAGGCTCTCGCGACGCTCAGGGGGCCGACCCGCGCCATCGTGCGTCTCGAGCGGACGATGCTCAACCTCATCAGCCGCATGAGCGGCGTCGCCACGCGCACCCGCCGGTTCGTCTCGGCGATTCCCGAGGGCTCTCGGGCCAGGCTGTATGACACGCGCAAGACGACACCGGGGTGGCGGGCGTTCGAGAAGTACGCGGTGCGCTGCGGGGGTGGCTCGACACATCGGATCGGGCTCTACGACGCGGTCCTGCTCAAGGACAATCACCTCGCCTCCCTGCCGGTTGGTGAGCTGCGGGCGCGGCTCGAGGCGGGCGCGCGGCGCGTTCGGGCGGAGCACGACCTTCGGTTCTTTGAGGTCGAGGTGGACACCCTCGCCCAGCTCGACGCGGTGCTGGGCGTCGAGTCGGGGCTGATCGACGTGATCATGCTCGACAACTTCAGCGTCGAGGACCTGCGCCGCGGCGTCGCCATGCGCGACGAGCGGGGGGCGCCGATCGAACTGGAGGCCTCGGGGGGCGTCACACTCGAAACCATCGCCTCGATCGCGGGCGCCGGCGTCGAACGCGTCAGCGTCGGTTCGCTGACGCACCACGCCGTGAGCCTTGATCTGGGCCTTGACATCGAGCCGGTGACCCGGTGAGCGAGGATCTGACCACCTGGGCGGACGGGATGGAACGGGTCATCGCGGGCCTGCCGTCCTCCCGTGCGATCGACCGCGTCGCCGTCCTTGCCGAGACGGCCAGCACGCAGGACGCGGCAAGGGCGATGGCGGGGGATCGCCCCGGCCTGCTGGTGCTCTGCGGACGCCAGAGACGGGGGCGGGGGCGTCTGGGGCGCCTCTGGCACGATGCGCCGGGCAAGAGTCTGGCGATGAGCGCCGTCATGGATGCGACCCGGTTCGAGGCGGCGCTGGTGTCGCTCAGCGCGGGGCTCGCGGCCGCGCGGGCGGGCGCCGCGGCCTGCGGGATCGACCGCCTCGGGCTGCGCTGGCCCAACGATGTCGTTGATCCGGAGACGGGACGAAAGATCGCGGGCGTGCTCGTCGAGCGGGCAGGCGATCTGTTCATCGTCGGCATCGGGATCAATGTGGCGCAGGAGGCAACGGACTGGGCGGAGGATCTGCGGGATCGGGCGGTTTCGCTGCGGGCCTTGGGCTCGGCCTGGACCAGGCTGAAGGTCGCACAGCGGGTCGTCGCAGAGCTGGAATCAGCGCTCTCGATGTCCAAACAAGACCTGTGCCGGGCGTGGAGCGAACTCGACGTTCTGTCCGGCACGGTGCAGACCTTCGAGCGGGGGGGAGAACGGTGGACCGGGATCGTCCGTTCGATCGAGCCGACGAGCGAGATCGTCATCGAGAGCCCCTCCGGGCGCCGACGTACACTCGACGCGCTGACGACCTCGCTGGTGCATGGCGGGGGCTGCGGGTGCGGTTCGGAGCGGGCGAAAGGACCGAGCGGATGAGCGAACACGACGACCCCGCCGAGGCGCCGGATCAGGAGGCCCGCGCGTCAGACCCCGGGGACGACTCGGCGCCGACGCCGCCAGCGTCCGAATCGGCCGAGTCGGGGGCGGGAAGGATCGACCCGCCCGCATCGCCTGGATCGCCCGGTCCGGACGAAGCGGATGTGGCGTTCGAGCCGCTCGACGATCGGCTTCGCCCGCTCGACCCAAAGGCGTTGACGGTGGACCGGATCGGTTCGCTGATCTTTACGGTGGTGGTCACGCTTGTTCTGATGGGCGTGCTCACGCTCGATCTGGTCGTCGGGTGGTGGGGGTGGGCGGTGCGCTTGCCCGTCTGGGCGGGCGTGGCGTTGATGGTGCTCGGGATGCTCTGGCTCTCGATCGTCTGGACGCGGCTGAGTCACAACGCGACGGTCTTCCGGGTGAACGAGCAGGGCCTGGAGATCCGTCGGGGCGTGCTCTGGCGCCGGGTGATCTCGGTGCCGCGTTCACGGGTTCAGCACACCGATGTCGGGCAGGGACCGCTGCAGCGACGGTTTGGGCTCGCGACGCTGACGGTCCACACCGCCGCGACGAGAACGCCCTCCGTCCAGCTCGTCGGGCTGGCCCGCGAGACGGCGATGCGGGTGCGGGAGAACCTGCGGCAGACGGGCGAGGACGACGGTGTCTGAGGCGCCCCCGAAGCACCGTGAGGAAGTCGATCCGGCGCCGGCCGGGCCGCCCGGGCGATTGCACGTGACGAGCATGCTCTTCCGGGTGATTCCTGTCATCCGGTCCACGATCGTCCCGCTGCTGGCGGTTCTGTTTGCGACGAGCGGATCGGACTGGACGCCGCCGTGGGAGTACGTGCTCCCGGTCGTGGTGCTGGGTGGAACGCTGTTCGAGTTCATCCAGTACCTGACCTACCGGTACAGCCTGCGTGGTGATGAGCTGCTGGTGACTTCCGGGGCGGTCTTTAAGCGCGCCCGTCATATCGACGTGGACCGCATCCACTCGGTGGACATGAAGCAGGGGCCGTTGCACCGGGCGTTGAAGGTCGCGGAGGTCAGGATCGAGACCGCGGGCGGGCAGGAGCCGGAGGCGGTGCTCCGGGTGCTCGGCGTCGCGGACGTCGAGCGGCTCCGCGAGCGTCTGCGTCTGGCCCAGTCGCGGCACGCGGGTCGGGCGGCCTCCGGGTCGCAGGAGGGGGAGACGGCAACCCCGGCCCCCGAACGCGAGATTCTCTCGCTGAGCATCGAGGAACTGACCAAGCTGGGGTTGGTTTCGATGCGTGGCGCCGCGATCGCCGCGGTGCTCGTCGGTCTGGCGTGGGAGCTGGGGCTCTTTGAACGGCTGGACCTGCGCGGGCGTCTGGCCACCATCGCGGACGTCTCGCCCACCTGGCAGATCGCGTTTGTGGCGGCGGTGGTCGTGCTGAGCGTGCCGCTGCTGCTTGTGGTCGTCTCCATTGTGTGGACGATCGTCCGCCTCTACGCCTTCCGCCTGGTTGAGGTGGAGGGGAGCCTGCGACTGACCTGCGGGCTGCTGACCCGCCTGACCGCGACGGTGCCCCGCCGGCGGATCCAGCTCATCTCGGTCATTCAGACGCCGGTCCATCGCTACTTCGACCGGGTGAGCGTGCGGATCGAGACGGCCAGCGGGAGCGCCGAGACCGAAGAGAAGAAGATCATCGGTCAGCGTTGGTTCGTGCCCATTCTCCCGACGGCGCGTGTCGGGGAGATCCTGAGCGAGCTTGCCCCGGGCACGTCGATCAATCAGTTGGATTGGAAGCCGCTGGCGCCGGGGGCGGCGCGTCGAGCGATGAAACGGGAACTGGTCTTGGCGCTCGCGATCGGGCTGCTGATCATGGTCTTCTCCCGCCCCGCCGGGTTTGTCGCGATCCCGGTGCTCGCCGGGCTGTTCACGCTGCACGCCCGGCTCGACATCCGCCGGACCGCGTGGGCCCTTTTCGACGGGGGCATCGCTCACCGGCACGGCGTGCTGACCCGGAGTGTCACCTTCACCCTGTTCGACAAGGTGCAGTGCGTCTCGGTTGAGGAATCCCCGTTCGATCGCCACAAGGGGATGGCGACACTCGACGTGGACACCGCCGGCGCGGGCGCCGCGGGGCGTCGCATCCGGATCAGATACCTGGAACGGGAGACGGCGGACCGCCTGTACCACGCGCTGAGCGGGCGGGCCGCGGACACCGAACTGCACTGGTGACGGATTAGAGCAGGCGGGCGATCTTGCGACCCAGGTCGGCGCCCGCCTCGGGGTCGAGCTTGCCGGGTGTCCAGGTCTTGCTCAGTCCACCCCCCGAGGCGCGGTCGGGGTAGCGGGGGATGATGTGGACGTGCACGTGCTCGACCTCCTGCCCGGCCGGCTTGCCGTTGTTCTGGAGAATGTTGGTCGCCGTGGCGCCGGTGGCCATCATGATCGCCCGGCAGATTCGCGGCAGGACCCGGCCGAGGGCGGCGGCGGCGTCGTCGCTCAGCTCATCCATCGTCGTCGCCGGTTCCTTCGGGATGACCAGGGTGTGCCCCTCGCTCAGCGGGTTGATGTCGAGGATGGCGATGACCGCCTCGTCCTCGTACAGCTTCTGGGCGGGAACCTCGCCACGGATGATCTTGCTGAAGATGCTGTCTTCGCTCATGGGGGGAGGATACAACGGCGCACGCCTGTCGGTTCGCTCGGCCCGTTCGCGTCCCTCCTAGACTGCCCGGATGCCCACGGACGCCGGCACACCCCTCTCAGACGCGAGCCTCGCCGGTCGTCGATCCATTCGGAAGCTGGCGCCCCTCCTCGTCAACCAGATCGCCGCGGGTGAGGTGATCGAACGCCCGGCCTCGGTGGTCAAGGAACTCGTCGAGAACTCGATCGACGCCGGCTCGACCCGGATCGGCATCGATCTGGAGCGCGGGGGGATCGAGCTGATCCGCATCGCGGACGACGGGTGCGGCATCCCGCCCGAGGAGCTTCCCCTGGCGCTCGCCCCCCACGCGACGAGCAAGATCAGGGAGGCGGACGATCTCGACCGGATCGCCACCAAGGGGTTCCGGGGCGAGGCGCTCGCCTCGATCGCCTCGATCGCGCGGATGTCGATCCTCTCACGCCCTCACGACGCGGACGAGGCGTTCATCATCGAGGCCTCGGGCGATGAGCAGGGCGAGCCCCGCCCCGCGTCGCGTCCGCCGGGCACGACGATCGAGGCCCGAAACCTGTTCTTCAACACGCCCGCCCGGCGCAAGTTCCTGCGCACGCCGCAGACCGAGCAGACGCGCTGCATGGAGTGGATCCGCAACCTGGCGATGGCGCACCCGCGCGTCGCGTTCACGGTGACCAGCGACGGGCGGAAGGTGCTCGATCTGGCGCCCGACCAGTCGCCGCGCACGCGTGTGCTGGAGATCATCGGGCGGGAGCTGGACTCGCAGCTCATCGAGGTGGGCATCGATCAGTTCGACGACGCGCGGGGCATCGCGCTGTGGGGACTGGTCGGCCTGCCGACAATCGCCCGGGCCACCGCTCGCGCGCAGCACGTGTTTCTCTCCGGGCGGGCGATCAAGGACAAGACCATCCAGCACGCCCTCCGTGAGGCGTACCGGGGCCTGATCGAGCCGGGGCGACATCCCACGGCCGTGCTGATGATCGAGATGTCGCCCGAGGGGGTGGACGTCAACGTTCACCCGGCCAAGCTCGAGGTCCGCTTCCGCGATCAGTCGATGGTGCATCAGGCGGTGCTCCACGCGGTGCGCGATGCGCTCCGGGCCCACGATCTGACCCCCTCGGCGGCGGAACGGAGCCCGGGGCTGGGGGGCGCGGGGAGCGTCGGTGGAGAGACCGCGATCCTGGCGCCGCACGAGCGGGGCGGCGGCGGGGGGCACACCGCCCCGAGCATCGAGCCCAAGCGGTTTGCGGAGGTCTTCACGCGCGGCGTGCCCGTGAGCACGGGCGGGCAGCTGAGCTACGACGCGATCCGCGCGGCGATGGAAGAGCCGCAGGGAGAGCACCCGCCGACGGTCAGTGAGAGCGACAGGCCGTCCCACCACACCGGCTCACCCACGTTCACGGCGCCCCGACCTGCGTCCGAGCCCGTCTCCATCCGAAAGGCGAGCAAGGTCCTGCAGATCCACCGGTCGTACCTGGTGACGGAGGACGAGTCCGGGATCGTGCTCATCGACCAGCACGCGCTGCACGAGCGGGTGATGTTCGAAAAGCTCCTGGCCCGTGTGACCAGCCCCGAGGGAGAGCCGATCGCGCTCGAGACGCAGCGGCTGCTCACGCCGGCGGTTGTCCCCGCGGCGCCCGCGGCGGTGGAGCTTCTCGAAGCGCTCAAGCCGCTGCTGGACCGGCTGGGGATCGACGCCGACCCGCTCGGGCCGGCGAGCGTGGCGGTCCACAGCTTCCCGAGCCTCCTGTTCAGCCGCAACGTGGACCCGGTCGCCTTCATGGGCGACCTGCTCGAACGGGTCGAGCGCGAGGGGCTGCCGGGGATGGGCAAGGGGGAGCCGGGGATCGCGGATTCCGAGGCGGCCCTGCACGAGGTGCTCGACATGATGGCGTGCAAGGCCGCGGTCAAGGCGGGCGACGCCCTCTCGGAAGATGAACTGAATGAGCTGATCGCGTTGCGGGAGCGTGTCGAGCGCTCCGGCTCCTGCCCGCACGGGCGGGCCACGACGGTCCGGCTGACGATTGAAGAGTTGGAGAAGCTGTTTGACCGGCGATGACCGGCCGCCATGCTTGGCGGAGGAGACCACCCATGACCACCGTCCACGCCCTCGCCGCCACCGACGCCGGCGCCGAGCTGAAGCCCTTCGAGTACGACCTGCCCGAGCAACTCGGGCCGACTGACGTGGACATCGCCGTGACGCACTGCGGCATTTGTCACTCGGACCTCTCCATGCTCGACAACGAGTGGGGGATCGCGCAGTACCCGCTCGTGCCCGGGCACGAGATCGTGGGCACGGTCGCCGCGAAGGGAGAGATGGTCAAGCACCTGCAGCTCGGGCAGCGCGTGGGTCTTGGCGTCTTCTCGGATTGCTGCATGACCTGCCGCCACTGCATCGGCGGGGATCACAACCTCTGCCCCGAGGCGCAGCTCACCTTTGTCGGGCGGCACGGCGGGTTCGCCGACCGCGTCCGCGCCAGCCAGCAGTGGGTCATCCCCATCCCCGAGACGCTCGACCAGGCCAAGATCGGCCCGCTGCTCTGCGGCGGGCTGACCGTCTTCAACCCCATCACCCAGTTCAACGTCCGCCCCACCGACCGTGTGGGCGTGATCGGGATCGGCGGGCTCGGGCACCTGGCCCTGCAGTTCCTGGCCAAGTGGGGGTGCGAGGTCACCGCCTTTACCTCGACGGGCTCCAAGATGGAGGAGGCCAGGCGGATGGGGGCCCACCGGTGCGTGGACTCCCGATCGGACAAGGCGCTCGAGGAGGAGGTCGGACGCCACGACTTCATCCTCTCGACCGTCAACGTCCCGCTCAACTGGGACGCGTACTGCAACGCGCTGGCGCCGGGCGGGCGCCTGCACGTGGTCGGCGCGGTCCTCGAGCCGATCCCGTTCAACTCGTTGCCGATGTTCATGGGGCAGAAGTCGATCTCCGGCTCGCCCGTGGGCAGCCCGGGCACGACGGTCGACATGCTCGACTTCTGCGCCCGTCACGACATCGCGCCGGTGACCGAGCACTACAAGATGTCACAGGTCAACGACGCGATGCAGCGGCTGCGCGACGGCAAGGCCCGCTACCGCATCGTGCTGGAGAACGACCTGGCGTGAGCCGGATTAGGCGTCTTCGATCAACTCGAGCGCCTTGAAGGGGCGCCCCTCGAGCATCTGGAGGCTGGCGCCCCCGCCCGTCGAGACGTGGGACATGCGGTCGCCGAGCTTGAACTCGTCCACGGCGGCCGCGGAGTCGCCCCCGCCGACGATGGTGGTGGCGCCCGAGTCGGTCGCGTCGGCGATGGCCGTGCCGACCATCTTCGTGCCCACGCGGAAGGGCGCCCACTCGAAGACCCCCATCGGCCCGTTCCAGACGATCGTCTTCGCGCCCGAGATCACCGAGGCGTACTTGATCTGCGTCTTGGGCCCGATGTCCAGGCCCATGTAGCCGTCCTTGATCTCGTCGTCGAAGACCTCGATGTCCCCGGCGTCCTCGGTGAACGCCGTGGAGCAGACATGGTCCGAGGGGAGGTGCAGGTCCACGCCGGTGTTGGCGGCCTGCTCGATCATGCGGTGCGCGTCGGCGACGCGGTCTTCCTCGACGCGGCTCGTGCCCACGTTATGGCCGAGCGCCTTGATGAACGTGTACGCCATGGCGCCGCCGATCAGGATGGCGTCCGCATTGGGCATGAGCTTCTCGATGGCGCCGATCTTGTCCGAGACCTTGGCGCCCCCGAGGACGACGACGAAGGGACGCTGCGGCTGGGCGAGGGCGCCGGAGAGGAAGCTCAGCTCCTTCTCGACGAGCAGACCGACCACGCGGGGCTTGGCGCCCATCTCGGTGGGAAGCCCGACCATGGAGGCGTCGGAGCGGTGGCAGGCGCCGAAGGCGTCGTTGACGTAGGCGTCGCCGTACGCCGCGAGCTTGGCCGCGAAGCCCAGATCCCCCGCCTTCTCGCCGGCGTTGAAGCGGAGGTTCTCGAGCAGGAGCACGTCGCCGTCACCCATCGACGCGACGGCGTTGGCGGCGTCCGCGTCCACGCAGTCGTGCGAGGGGAAGGCGACGGGCTTGTTGAGCAGCTCGCCAAGGCGGGCGGCGACGGGCGCCAGGGAGAGGCGTTCCTCGAACCCTTCCCCCTTGGGGCGTCCCAGGTGGCTCATCAGCACGGCCCGCCCGCCCCGCTCGATCACGCTCTTGATCGTGGGGATCGCGGCGCGGATCCGCCGGTCGTCGGCGATGCTCGTCCCGTCCATGGGGACGTTGAAGTCCACCCGGATGAGCACGCGCTTCCCGGCGACATCGAGCGATTCAACGGTCTTCTTGGGCATGTTGGGCAATCCCCTTGCACACGCCGGGGCGAGTGGGCGCCCTCGGCCGGTCAGTTCTGGTTCGTGTCTTCGATGATCCGGCCCGCGCGGGCACGCACCTCGGCGCCCCCCGCGTCGTTGAGCTGGTCACGCAGCTTGGCCAGACGCGTGGCCACCGAGGCGTCCACGAGCTGGTCCCCGATCCGCAGACGCACGCCACCGATCATCGAGGCGTCGATGTACGGGTGGACGATCACGTCCTTGCCCAGCGTCTGCGAAAGCTTGTCCTTGATCGAACGCAACGCCTCGGCGTCCACCGGGCTCGCGGTGGTCACATCAACCTCCACGCGCCCGAACCGCTCCTGCACGATCGAATCGAAGGCGTTCACGATCGGGATCAGGGCCCCGAGGCGCCCCTTCTCGTTGAGCAGGCGCAGGAAACGGAGCGTCAGGCCGGTCGCGGCGTTGCCGAAGATCTTCGTCAGCGATGCGTCGCGCGCTTCCTTCCCGAGCACCCGCGAGGAGAGGAACTCGTTGAACCGGCCGTCTCGGCGGGCCAGCTCCACGACCTCTTCAAGCTCGCCGAGCGTCTTCTCGACCTTCTCCCGTCCGCCCTTGGCCTCGGCCAGCTCAAAGAGGCTGGTCGCGTACACGCGGGCGACGGCGTCGGGGTGTGTTTCGATCAGGGGCATGGGCCTCTCCTTGCGGTCCGATCAGCCTCGGGACGACGCCAGCTCCGCGAGCGATTCCTCGACCAGGCGCCCCTGGTCAGAGGGCGTCACCTCGCGTCCGAGGATCTTGCCGGCCATCATCGTCGCGAGGCCGACCGACTCGCTGTAGATCTCGTTCAGGGCCGCCTTCTTCGCCGCCTCGATGTCCCGCATCGCCCGCTCACGCATCTGGCCCAGCTCCACGTCGGCCTTGGCCCGCAGCTCGGCGGCCAGCTCGCTCTGCTTGGCCTTGGTTTCTTCGAGCATCTTGTTGGCCTCGGCGCGGGCGTCGGCCAGGTTCTTCTCGTACTCGTCGAGGGCCATCTTCGCCTGCTTGCGGGCCGCCTCGGCGCTGGCGATCTCCTCGCGGATCTTGCTCGCCCGCTCGTCGAGGCCGGAGGCGATCTTGGGCCAGACCGCGATGTAGAGCACGAAGAAGACGATCAGGAAGACGACCAGGGCGGAGATGCCCGTGATCAGCCCCTCCTTCACCCCGGCGATCGGGCTCGATTCCCCTTGGTCATCTCCGTGGCCGGCGTCGGTGCTCGCGGCGTGCTCACCCTCCTGCGGGGCGGCGGTGGAGGTCCGGGTCACGCCCGACCAAGCCGGCGCCAGCGCCAGCAGCAGCATGGCCAGACCGACAAACGCAAACATTCGCGTGGTGCGCTTCATCATCCGCTCCGTCGATGCGCCGCGGCATTGCGGCTCGTCCAATCCATCGGGGCGCGGTTAAGCGCCCCGGTGGGGGTGATTCAGTCCGACGCGATCAGCTGGCGAGGAAGCCGACGACGACCGCGAAGAGGGTGGCGCCTTCGATCAGGGCCGCCGCGAGAATCATGTTGGTGCCGATCGGACCGGCGGCCTCGGGCTGGCGGGCGATGCTCTCGACCGCGCCCTTGCCGACCAGGCCGATGCCCAGACCGCCACCGAGCACCGCCAGGCCCGCGCCCATGGCGCCCATGCCCTTGGCGAAGCCCTGCATGCCGCCCGCGACGACCTGCGCGGTCTCGCCTTCCTGACCCATCGCCATGGCGGCGCCACCCAGAGCAAGGGCCCCGGTCGCCAACGCCGCGTTCTTCAGAATGCTCTTCATCGCTTCCGATTCCTTCTCAAGGGAGCCGACGTCGGCCCCGTGCGCTCATCTCTGCGGGGAACCAGAGGACCGGGCGTCTCGCCCGTCCAACCCGCCTCCGGCGCCTCCCCGCGGGGCCCGAGGCCTCAGTCCGAAACCCAGCCCTAGGCCATCGCCGGGGTGGGGCTTTCCTCCTCGTGGGCGTCGTCGTGAGCGTGGTGCTCCTCGTGCTCGCCGTGGTGGCTCAGCAGCGAGATGAACAACGCCGTCAGGAACATGAACACAAACGCCTGCAGGAACGCCACGAACAGTTCCAGGAACATGATCGCGATGGCGCCCAGGAGCGAGACGGCGCCGATGCCGATGCCCGCCCCGAAGTTGATCGAGAAGCCCGCCTTGATGAAGCCGAGCAGCGTCGCCAGCAGGATGTGACCCGCCGTCATGTTCGCGAACAGACGAATGGCCAGCGCGATCGGCTTGATCAGGATGCCCGCCAGCTCGATCGGGATGATGATCGGCCAGACGAAGAAGGGCGCCCCCGCCGTGAGGTGCTTGATGTACCCCCAGAGGCCCAGCTCCTTGATCCCCGCCCCGTTGATCACGACCGCCGCGACGATCGCCAACGCGCCCGTCACGTAGATGCTCTGCGTCGCGGTCCCGCCGAAGGGCGCCCGGTGCTCGGCCTTGAGCCCCGGGAAGAACAGGTGGATCGCGTCGAGAATCGGGATCAGGCCGAGGACGTTGTTGATCAGGATGAAGAAGAACAGGATCAGCAGGAAGGGGAGGAACTTGTCCGTCCGCTCGTGCAGCAGGGGCTCGATCACCTTCTCACGCAGGTAGAGGCTGATGACCTCCACCAGGTGCGCCAGCGGGTTGCGGGTCACGAACCGGTCGTGCCCCTCGCTCTCCGGGCCCGTCGCGATCTTGTTCGCCACGTACGGCCCGAGCGCCAGCATGATGATCGCCGTCAGCAGCAGGTTCCCCTGCGCTGACGACCACACCCACCACCCGTTCACATCCAGGAACTTGTGGTTGATGACGTGGGAGACCGGGCTCTCCGCCAGGGTCAGAAGTCCGTTCACGCCGAAGCCTCCGTGACCGAGCCACCCGCCCGCGCGCCCGACTCGGCGCCTCGCAGGACGGGAAGGAAGACCATCACCTCCGCCACCAGCACCGCCAGCGACGTCAGCAGAAGCGGCGCCCAGAGCCCGATCTTGCCGGGCTCGAGCGACTTGTACAGTCCGAATCCGACCGCCAGGGTCGCCAGCATCCGCACCGAGGAGGCCGCGACCTGCACCATCGCCCAGCGGAACGCCTCACGCTCGGGCGTCATCGCGACGACCAGCAGCCCCCCGATGAGCCCGACGAGCGTCGCGCCCGCCCCCATCAGGGCCCCGTCCCC
>MRWG01001348.1_pt1 | contig 16259 bp, 10 predicted proteins | sample 1013341 | NCBI WGS metagenome assembly MRWG01 (sample SAMN06117577, study PRJNA244670) | biofilm metagenome | biome: Water; feature: Cathode Biofilm; material: Biofilm; isolation source: microbial consortium enriched at the cathode of a solar microbial fuel cell | place: USA: District of Columbia ... | reverse complement strand
CTGATGGGGGACTGCCCGCAGACTGGGAACCTGCTGGAAACGCGCGTACAGCGACATCAGCTGCTCGTCTATCCGGGCATCGCCCGTGGGCGCTCGGGTCGACCATTCGAGCCAGGGCGCCAGATCAATTTCGCGCAGACAGGCGTTGAGATGCTCTCGAATCGTATTGAATGTGCGGCGCAGCTCGGTGAACTCTTCGGTCGCGATCTTGCCCGCTTCCCTGGCGCGGAGGATCTCCAGCACCTGCGATTGCAGTGCGGGCAGATCCTCCTGCTCGAAACGATGCGCCAGCGTGGCCCAGGGTCGTTCCCGGCCGATCTCTCGAACCTCGCTGGCCAGAGTGTTCAACTGCGCTTGCAACGATCCCATGGCATCGTCGCCGACGATCCTGCGCAGCGTCTCTGCGAGGTCGAGCAGCATGTCGACCAGGCCGGCGCGCAGCGTGTGGATGGGCAGGGGCGCGTCGACAGCCTCCAGCAGGGTCGTTCGCACGACCATCAGGCTCGCGACCAGATTGCCGCTGTCCACCGCCGAGACGTAGCTTGGCTCAAGGACCGACAAGTCGTCGAGCCGATACCAGTTGAAGAAGTGGCCTCGGTGGCGTTCCAGTCGACGCAGACTTTCGTAGCTGTGTCTCAGGCGCGGCAGCATCGACGAGAGGCTCTGATAGCCCAGATCGTAGGCCGACAGCGTGGCGATGAGCATCAGTCCGATGTTGGTCGGAGAGGTTCTTCGCGACACGAAGGTCTCCGGCGCCTCATGATAGTTGTCCGGCGGCAGCCAGTGGTTGTCGGGTCCGACGAAGTGCTCGAAGAATTGCCAGCTGCGGATCGCGAACCGGCGCAGCGATCGGCGTTGCTCGGCGCTGAACGCCGGTTTCTTCTGCGGCTGCCATTTGGTTCGGGTGGATGCGAAGGAGATCACCGGAGCAAGCAGCCAGGCGATGAGCAACGGCGTCGCATCGAGGAGCGCGTCTGGCGCGGCTAGAGTGAGGTAGACGGCTATGCCGGAGGCGCTGACGGGAGCCGCTACCATCTGGCGCCAGAAGAAAACCGGGTCAGCTCGTCTTTCGCTGGTCAGCTTCGATTGTGCGGCCGTCGTCCACTCGAGCAGATGGCGACGGCTGACGAACAGGCGCCACAGCGTTCTGGCTATGGCGTCCAGGGCGATGTAGGCCTCAAAAGGCAGCATCACCAGCAGGAACAGCCACCTCAGCACTTCCCGGCGCATTGACCAGGATACGTGTTCACCTAGGGCTCGAAGTGTCCGGCCCTGAGCAATGCCGGTACCGAGCGCCTGAACGGAACCCAGCGCAATGGGGGTCACGGTCACCAGCAGAATGCCTAGAGTCCATGCCCATGTGGCTCCCGGCAGCACCGTCCAGGTCATGACGAATCCCGCCAGAACTGCCGGGGCGAACAGATTTCGACGCAGGTTGTCGAAGATTTTCCAGCGGTCCACGAGGGTAAACCGGTTCCGCCCCCGACCATCCTGGGTGGGAACTCTCGGCAACAGCCATGGAAGCAGTTGCCAGTCGCCGCGTATCCAGCGGTGAGCCCGCCTGGCGTACGCGATAGCGGTCTCGGGGTAATCCTCGAAGAATACGATGTCGGTGGCCAGACCGACTCGACCGTGCAGGCCTTCGAACAGATCGTGGCTGAGGATCGCGTTTTCCGGGACCCGCCCTTGCAGACACTGTTCGAAGACTCGAAGGTCGTAGATGCCTTTGCCGGCAAAGATTCCGACCCCGAACAGATCCTGATAAACGTCCGATACAGCGTGGGTGTAGAGGTCCAGAACCACGTCACCGGCGAAGGCGCGGGTAAACAGGTTCTGGCCGACCACTTCCGGATCCACTGACAGTCTCGGCTGGATCATGGAATATCCGTTAACCACCCGGCCGGTGCCGGGTTCGACGTCCGGTAGATTCAGGGGATGTGCCAGTGTGCCGATCATGGCGCGCGCTGCGCCTGCCACCAGCTGAGTATCCGCATCGAGGGTGATGACGAAACGCACATGCTCGAGATGCTCTGCCTCGCCGACCATCAGTGGCGAACGCTGCTCGGTATCTCCGAGCAGCAGTCGGTTGAACTCCATGAGTTTGCCGCGCTTGCGCTCCCAGCCCATGTAGCAGCGCTCGCGAGGATTCCACCGGCGCGGCCGATGAAACAGAAAGAACGGTCGCAGGCCATCGATGCCGTAGCGCGCGTTGAGTGCTTCGATACCCTGGATGGTCAGGCGCAGGCGATGTGCGTCCTCGGGGCATTCCGGGGAATCGGCATCGACATAGTCGGTTAACAGAGCAAATCGCAGGGCCGGGTCCCGGTTCGCCAGGTAGTTCATCTCGAGGCGTTTGATCAGACGCGAGATCTCGGCGTCGTCGACCAGCAACGCGGGCACGACCACGGCTGCCGAGAACTCGGCCGGGAGGCCTTTGGAGAAGTCCATTTTCGGTAGTACACGAGGCTTAAAGGTGATACCCACCCACCAGTTGATCAGGCTCACTGCAACGGTGATAGCAAGAATCAGCGCGACGGGCCCGAAACAGATGATAATCGGCAGGCTCGCGGAGGCCAGAAGATAGGCGGTCGTAGGCCACAGTAGCGCAGCGGTGACCACGGCGATTCCGCCGAGATACCACCAGGGCATGCGGATGCGGAACCAGGCGGGAATCGCACAGCTCCAGAGGCCTTTGTGGTTCAAGTCGTCGAGAAGGGCTCGCCGCCCTGCATCCAGGAGGTAGAAACCCACGTGGGCCTGACGTCGCAACGTGCCATGTCTTGCGTCGAAATGTTCTTGTGCCAGCGCGACGGCGCGGCGCGCCACGTCGGATTCGGTACGGGACGTCCGGCGTGCGGTTATCTCAATCTGGTTGCGGTAGCGATTGCGGGTAGCTGCATCCATGGCGGAGTACGCGGCCGCAGGGTCCTGGCTCAGGATTTCGTGGACCAGGCTGATCGACTCGATGAATGGATCCCAAGTCTGAGCCGCCAGAGTGCGCAGATTGATCACATGGCCGGAAAGGGTTGCCGAATAGTCGGGTAGCGCGCCATCCGGTTCGGCCAGACCGTCCAGCATGACGCGCAGCGTGCCTGCGAGGCGGTTGAGCACGATCAACCGCAGCAGATTGGGCAGCGCCCAGAGTTCACCCAGCGACAGTTCCTCTACCTGCTGGTAGACGATCAGAAAATGACTTGCCCAGGCGACATCGAGCGGTGTGCCGCAAACGTTCAGTAGTTCATCGGCCAGTACCAGCGCGCGCAACTGGCTCCGGTGAGGCGTGGTGGCAAGTACCGGGAGCTTCCGGTAGCCGTCGTCGGGGGTGTTGTCCTTGACCAGCGCGATGGCTTGCTGAATGACGTAGTCGTTGTCGAGGAACCACTCGATTCCGCCTAGTCGGTCGAGTTCGACTTCATCGAGCTCGGCCAGAGCAGCGGAGATATTTTTGTAGTCGGCGTCGAGCGTCATCGGCGCCAGCCCTTTGCGGGCGCCGAAGGTCCTGGGCGTCGACGATGCGTGAGCGTGCGCTAACGTTCGCGCAACGCTGGCCAGATCGTTTGGGTGTGAATCCGTCTTCGGTGATTCAGCGCTTCTCCGCACGATTCTGTGGCCACCCCTCCTTCTCGCATCTGGCCGGCACCCCGCTTCTCGGTTTCAAGGTGATGTTGCGTTCCCGAAGGTCCTGAAACACCAGAAGGGGCCGGGAGGCATGCGCCAGAATCGATTCTGCAACGGGACCATACAACCAGTAACTGCCCGACGACATGCCGTGGGCGCTCAACACCAGCAAATCGACTTTGTCGGCCTCCGAGACCTGCTGCACCAGCGGCAGAATTTCCGGTCCAACCAGGACGTGAGTCTTGACCGAAAGGTCCCCCGGCAAACGCCTCTTCAATTCCTCGAGGTGCGTGACCGCATTGAGCCGGTTCAACTCTACGAGGCGATCGATCAGTTGCTTGCCTTCGATGCTGGCCCGTACCTCGGGTGTGGCTATCGGCGGCTGTACAATCTGCAGCAGACTCATCTCGGCGCCGGTCGCTCGGGCGATGATTGCAGCGAGTTGCAGGGCCCAGTCCGAACGGTGTGAGCCGTCCAGCATCACAAGAATACGGCGGTAGCGCGCCGGCGAAGGCAGCGCTGCCTGATGTGGATGCACCAGCAGCACAGACGCCCTGGTATTGCTGACAACCTTCTGTACCGTGCTGCCTTTCGGAAACTGATCGCTTCCGCCTGCGCCGTGGGTGGAGAGCAGTATCAGATCGATCTGGTGCTTCTTGCTGAATTCGAGGATCTCGGACGGAGGATTTCCCTCGTTGACGTGAATCTTCGCTTCAATACCCTGTGCTGCCAGGGTGCGCTGGAGATCCTGCAGGTAGCATTCGCATTGGGAACAGCGCATTTCCCAGTCCAGGTTGTCGAACGGCATTTCTGAATCTTGGGAATTTCGTTCGACGACCCGTAGAAGATGAAGCTCGGCTTCGAAGTATCTGGCGAAGGTGGCCGCGTGGGGCAGGGCCTGTTCGGCGATAGGCGAGCCGTCCAGAGGAACCAGTAGGCGAATCATGTAGACCACTCCGATCGGAATTGCTGGTTACTGCGACGCGGCGAGAGATGACCTTGCCATTGTCGATGTGCGTGGCGCGAGCTGGCGCTGGATGGGCGTTGACGACGATCTCCCGCCTGCAGGCGGTGCCCCTGAGCACGCATTTAACCCGGTCTATCAACAGGCCAATGGCGAGCCGGACAATGGTTTTCAGGAACCGTTCTCTCGGTTCCCCCTCCCTCGCTGACGCGGACTGCGACTTACCCTAGCTGAGGGACACGCGGCGGTCCGTACGTTGCCGAACAGATAGATTGGATCACGTTGTGCTCTGAACGCTGCTTACGCAGCCGCGCGTTGCTCGATGCCGTACGGCTCGTCGGGCGCCTCGGCGCTAAGCGGGCCAGCGTACAGACGGCTGGCGCAGTCTATGGGCATGCTTTCCAAGTCTGGCCGAACGTACCAGCAGCGAGCCGCCGACATTCTGCCGCGACGGAAAACCGTACCCACGCTCTGCACGACAACTCCATCCTCCCGCTTGCCAGACTGTGCAGCGAAGCATTGCCCATAGATGATGGTCCTTCCACCGGGAAGACGCTATGTTTGCTATCCATCATCAGCGGTTCCAGGCGACCATCGTTGCGCCGGCATGTCCTGCCCGATGACGCTGAATGACTGAGGACCAGCCATGTGGCCCGTTCATCGCTGATCCATCTGCGAGCCGGCGTCATCTTTCGCCAATGCCGGCGTGCCGCTCGCTCTTGATCAGCTCGACAGCTCCATCGCTTTCGCGATCCTGCTTGCCTTTGCGACAGATAAACCCGTTGGCGTTCTATCGTTCAGTTGGCTGGCGGTCCGCGCAGCCCTTGCAGCACTTCCGGCTGGACTGAACTGGAGATCGTTGGCTGGTGGAGGTCTTCTTGCTGGAATAGGCTTTACCATGGCGCTCTTTATTGCCAGGCTGGCCTTGTCTTCTCCATGATCCTGGTGGCGATATCGCTGACATCCAGCCAGTACACGTCCCGTGCAGTTAGTAATTTCATGCGCGGCCGCGCAAACTAGTAGATACTCGCGGCGTCATTGCCTACTGCCTGGTAGTCCTGCGGACGATGGGTGTCGAGGAGGCTTTCGTTCCGCCGGTGGCGGTCTTGGCCGGTCTGCTCCTCGGCTTTGTCGGGATCGCGGCGCTGATCCAATTTATCCACCACATCGCGACTTCCATCCGGGCATCGAGCATTATCGCCACGGTTGCGGAGCAGACCTTATCGGCCCTTGATCGTCTGTTTCCCGATGAACTGGAAGAGAATGAGGACGATAGCGCGGATGACGACCTGGCCAGCGCGCTAACCAGGGAGACTTGTTCAGCCGTCCGGGCCAACAAGACGGGCTACATCGAAAGTTTCGACCAGGATGTGCTGGTGGAAATCGCCCGTGAGCTGGGTACCATCCTGCGTATAGAGCATCGCGCCGGTGAGTTTGTCGTCGTAGGTATTCCGCTAGTCTCGCTGCGTGATCCGTGTGGCCTGGATGCGACGGTGACGGCCAGGCTGAACGCGGCGTTCGCGATCAGTCGTCAGCGCACAGTGGAGCAGGATATCGACTTTGGCATCCGACGGATCGTTGACGTCGCCATGAAGGCCCTGTCGCCCGACGTCAACGACACAACCACCTCAGTGATATGCGTAGACTAGCTGGCGGCGATCTTGACCCAGGTGGCGGTGCGCCGAATCAGGATTCCGCAGCGATGGAAGAGGAGGGCTTCCGCGTGATCGTTCGCGGACCAAGCTTCGACGGCCTCCTGAGCGAAGCCTTCGATCAGATCCGGCGCGAGGCTCAAAGCAATGTCACCGTCCTGCTGCATCTGCTTGGGGCGCTGCAGACTGTCGCCGCTCTCACCACTAGCCCAAGCCATCGATGCCTGCTCCGGCTAAAGGCGGAAGAGATTGCTGAGGCTGCCGACGGAAGTGTCGAGTCACTGCAGGACCGCGAGCGGCTAGCGAGCAAGCTCACGCACGTTCGCAACGCGCTCGACATGAGCACTGAGTTGTGACCAGTACCTCCCCGAGCGGGGTTCCTGTTGTCATGCGCTCAACGCCCGGTCAAGGAAGATCTGCCGCCGCCGCTTGTATCGCTATGGTTCTGCTTGCCTGGGTGGCGCCTACCCTGGCTCAGGATGCCGCGCCCGCGGTGGCGCCGCAGGCCGTGAAGGTCGTTCCGGAAGCGAGCGACACGAAGATCAAGGAACGCTTGCAGCGCATCCTGAGCTCGACCGGATGGTTCGAGGCGGCCCATGTATCCGTGAGCGATGGCGTGGTCTTTCTCGACGGCACGACGGGGACGCAGGAGCATCGGCTCTGGGCCGGCGCGCTGGCCGAGAATACTCAAGGCACTGTCGCTGTCGTCAACCGCATTAAAGCCGATGCCGATGTCGGCTCCACCTTTGCGCGTGCAGGGGAGGAATTCAGAAGCTTCTACCGACAGGTGGTCCGGGTCTGGCCGCTGGTAGCGCTTGCTGTCCTGATCATACTGGCGACGTGGCTGATAGCCAGGCTCGTCGCGTTGGTGGTTCGCTTGTTATTCGCGAATCGTATTGAATCCCCGGTGCTGCTTTCGGTGGTGGCACGGGCGTTTGCGATTCCGTTCTTTCTGCTCGGTGTCTATTTCGTGCTGCAATTTTCCGGACTGACGCGGCTGGCGATCACCGTGCTTGGCGGCACGGGGCTGATCGGCGTCATTATCGGATTCGGCCTGCGCGACATCGCGGAGAATTTTCTGGCGAGCATCCTGCTCAGCGTGCGCAATCCGTTCCGCAGCGGCGATCTCATCGACGTCGGCGGGCACTCAGGCGTCGTCCAGAACCTGAACATGCGCAGTACCGTGCTGCTCACGCTCGACGGTAATCACGTGCAGATCCCCAACTCTACCGTCTACAAGAGCATCATCAAGAACTACAGCAGCATTCCGAGCCGCCGTACCGAGTTTGGGGTCGGGATCGGCTACGATTCCTCGGCCGCCAAAGCACAGGCCCTGATCGCGGAGGTTTTGCAGCAGCATCCCGCCGTCCTCGAGACACCCGAGCCACTGGTGCTGGTGGAGGAACTGGGCGCGGCAACCGTGAATTTGCGCGTCTACTATTGGTTCGACAGCGTTGCCTACTCGCCTTACAAGATCAATTCGGCGTTGCTTCGCCAGACCAAGATCGCGCTCCTCGAGGGAGGCATCGAACTGCCGGATTCCGCACGTGAAGTGATTTTCCCGAAGGGCGTTCCGGTCAGTCGGATGGCGGGCAGCGCAGACGCCTTCGACGAAGCTGCAATCAGTGCGCACGCAGATCGTGCCGCTGACGAAACGAGCGATACGACGCCCACTGAAGGCGACCTGGCCAACGAGACGATGCAGATGAGTGAGCAACAATCCGAAGGCAACCTGCCGGAGGCGCAGGAAAACCTACTGAAGAAATAGTGGGTCCTTTGCTGGACGAGCCGGAGTGCCGGCTTGTCGAGGGTCAGGGCGGAGATATGACGTTTGACGGGTCTCTTGGCGTTAAACACCCGTCATTACTCGTCCGGTGTGGGCGACCTCGCGGTGTAGCGCACCGCGAGGCGGGGCTCCGACCTAATGATCGCATCCTTGCGATTCAGTCAACCTACCCCTGACAGGCTGTCGCGTTAGCTAGCCCTATCAGTTCCTAGCATTTCGTACGGGGGTATCGCTGGGGTTGTGAAACGCAACATATTGATTAATATGACGATGTGTTTGGCGCTGCCTCCACCAGCTTTCGCTGCAGCGCAATGCACTGGAGCTTCGGCTTGGCACGCCAGTGTCGAGCCGAAGCCGGAGGGGAAGGCTGCCACGCCGTAGCCGAAGGCGGGTATCTCTCCTCCCGACCTCTGTCGATAGGACCCCACGCTCCCCATGCCTTTGCTCATGCCCGCAGAGGAACAGGTCGTCTACCCACACCTGGATTTTCAGTACCTCATACACCCATCACTCTTAGTCTACGCCTCCCGCCCTGCCCCATCCCTACCACTACGTCTACATCCTCCGCAGCCAATCCAACCCATCAGACCAACAAATAGGTTCGACCACCGGCCTCCTGCGCGGTCTTCGGGCCCACAACGCGGGGCACTCGAAGCAGACGTCCAAACATCGTCCCTGGTTCATCGAAACCGCCGTCGCCTTCCGCTCAAGGGACAAGGCAACGGCTTTCGAAAGGATTCTCGACTCCGGATCAGGCCGAGCCTTCGCCCAACGGCACCTTCGAGCAGCATGGCCTTTCCCTCACCGACACCCTGTCGGTTCCCGACAGACACGGCACACCGGAGCCATACTTCAACCGTGTAACCTTCGAAGCGTGCGTGGCTCGCCTGTGCGGAAAGCCTGTCAGGACCGAATTCATCTGGGAGTCCGGAATCGGCCCCCTCGGCTCTCCGACATGACCTGAATCCTTGAGCGTCTGGTGCGTTGCTGATGCAGGATATCTTTCTCTGTGATGAAAGCGCGACCGAATGGAGCGGCGAGCCTACGACGGCGCATCGGGCCGGCCCGTGGACGTCACTTTGACAGTTTCGAGCCCAGGGGGCGTGGTCATTGCCACCACGGATGGAACCGAAGTTCGCGCTGAAGTGCTGCGCCTGTGCAAGGAGCCGGCTCATTCGTCGAGTCCGACCGGCGAAGGCATTGCCGGTTTCTAAATGGGAAGGGATCGAAATGATGGCCCCTGAGCAGCGGCGAGACGATTCGGCGAGTTCATCGCCGACACCGAGCCTGGGGGTTGCCGGTTCACCAACGGGAGCGCATAACCTTAGGGCCTCGGCAAGCGTGCGCCCTGATCGGCAGCACCGATGTGCTCGAGCGGGTCGCTCGACGCCCCAGTCGCTTCGGATTCAATCCTGCAGCGAAGCTTTACCAGAGGTTTTAAGTGTCTGAGTTTGCAGCATACAGATTGGCTCGGGCCACTCTCCGAGAATTTCCCTCGCAGCAGAATTGTCCCAAAGGGCCCGCAAGCTCGCGTAGGATCTGGTGGCGAGCCTGCGGTGTCCGTGCCGGCGTTGTTGGGATCGATTGGATTCGATCGGAGATGGCAGGTCTGTCGCGACTGTTGGTCTGCGAGTCAAATACATGAAACTGAAGCTCTGGCATGGCGCGCGCGCCTAATGCATTAGATTGGGAGAGCAGCGAGAATTCCCGTGCGATCTGGCGGCTGGACCCTGACCAACCGCTGTTGCGCAATGCGTTGATCCAATTGAATTGATAAAGGGTAAAGGCTTCCGGATTGGACTTGGTCGGGCAGGTGCAAGAGCCGGTCGCGCCTTGGGAGGGTTGCCACGGATGATCAAGAAACTTCGTCGTCGCTGGCAGGTGATGCGCTCCAGCTTCTGGTTCGTCCCGGGAGTGTTGGTATTGAATGCCGTCGTGCTCGCAACCCTTCTGATTTCCGTGGATACCACTGCGGATCTGCATCCGGAGATCAGATGGCCAATGCTATTCGGTGCTGGTGCGGCCGGCGCCCGAGGCCTGCTGACGACCGTCGCGACATCGATGATAACAGTGGCCGGGCTGGTATTTTCCATCACCCTGGTGGCCCTGTCGCAGACATCCAGTCAGTACACGTCGCGTGTCGTGCATAATTTCATGCGCGATCGCGTCAACCAGTGGGTGCTCGGGATCTTCCTCGGCATCTTCGCATATTGCCTGGTAGTCCTCCGGACGATGGGTGGTGAGGAGGCTTTCGTTCCACCAGTGGCTGTCCTGGCCGGTATGCTCCTCGCATTCGTCGGGATCGCGGCGCTGATCCACTTCATCCACCACATCGCGACTTCCATCCAGGCATCGAGCATTATTGCCACGGCTGCCCAGGAGACCCTGTCGGCCGTTGGTCGCCTGTTTCCCGAAGAGTTGCAAGAGCAAGAGGACGAAGGCGCGGATGCCGACCTCGCCATAGCACTTGCCAGCGAGGATTGGTCTGATGTCCCGGCCACCAAGACGGGCTACATTGAAAGCGTTGACGAGGATGTGCTGCTGGAGGTGGCCCGGGACCTGAAGACCATCCTGCGTATGGAACACGGCGTCGGCGAATTTGTCGTCGTGGGCGTTCCGTTGGTGTCGTTGCGCGATCCGCGCGGTCTGGACGCGGCTGCGAAGGACAGGCTGAACGCAGCTTTCGCGATCAGCCGCCAGCGCACGGTAGAGCAGGATGCCGCCTTTGGCATCCGACAGATCGTGGACGTCGCCATGAAGGCGCTGTCGCCCGGCATAAACGACACCACGACCGCGATCATGTGCGTGGATTATCTGGGAGCCATTCTGACCCAGTTGTCGAAGCGCCGAATCGGGACCCAGCAACGATTTGGGCCGGATGACGTCTGCATGATTCTCAGGGGCCCAAGTTTCGAGAGCCTGTTGAGCGAGGCCTTCGATCAGATCCGGCGCGATGCCAGAAGCAACGTCACGGTCCTGCTGCATCTGCTCGGGACACTGCAAACGATTGCTGGTCTCACCAACAGCCCGAGCCGGCGAAGACTGCTCCGCCAGAAGGCGGAGGAGGTTGCTGAGGTCGCCGATCGAAGTATCAAGTCGCCGTATGACCGGCATCGGCTGGCGAGCAAGCTGATGCAGATTCGCGACGTGCTGGACAGGGGCGCCGCGCGATGATCACTCCGACTGAAAGCGGATTTTCTGTTGCCCGGGTGCAGCGCGCGGTCGAAGAAGGTCTGCCGCCAGCGTAAGTGCCAGTTGCCGAGAACGATATGTTCGCCAGGGGAGGACACACACGCTGTGCGGCCCGGCGCTTCGCGAGCGGGGTGTAAGTCGTCGCAATCCGGCTCGAGACATGAGGTACGCTCGGCTCGGATTCAACTCTCGATTGGACCGTACCAACGTAGCAGGCCCTCTGGTCTCCTGGTGAACGCCCGACCTCGACTTCGATGCCGAGGTGTCCGCTGAGGCATACGTGACGACCGGAGAAGCCGGCAGCGCGAATCAGGACAGCCTCGAGGCCGAAGCCTTCGCCGATCTTCGTCTCGGCGAGCGAGCTTCCGGCGAGGCGCTGGCGAGCTTTCATCTCCAGCGACTACGCGGTAACACACCCGTTGGCGGCAACCCGCGCCGTGCTGGATATCTACCCCAGCATGGGCAACGTGCGCATTCGTTTCCCCGTCAGGGAAAACACAGCATTCGCGAGCGCGGGAGCCACGGCTGGCAGACTTGCCTCCCCCAGTCCGCTCGGCGATCGATTGCTGTGAATCAGCTCAATTTCGATTTCAGGCGCCTGATCCATGCGCAGCATCCGATAGCGGTGGAAGTTTCCTTGTTGAACAGCGTTGTCAGAAATCGACAAACCACCGTAGAGCGCCACCGACAGGCCATCCATTATGCCGCCCTCCAGTTGCGCGCGCGCGATATCCGGATTCACGACGATGCCACAATCAACCACGCACCAAACCTTGCAAACACGAAAAGCCTGAGACGGGTCAGGCGCAACTTCAACGACCATGGCGACGGCCGTATCACCGAAAAGATGATGAACTGCCACACCCAAATGGGCACCTACTCCCGGCCACCCAGACAGACTCGCGACCCGCTCCAGCACATGTCGGACATGCAGGGACTCGTTCAACAGCTTCAGACGGAACTCGACGGGATCATCTACTGCAACTTCAGCCAGTTCATCAAGGAAGCTCTCGACAGCGAACGTATTGAATGACGCACCTACGGAGCGCCACATTGTCACCGGTATCGGCAATTCAACCGCACGCCATTCGACGATCATCGATGCGATTCGATAAGGCAGGTCCTTTGCACCTCTAACGGCGATGTCATCGTGGCCATCATGGACCGTCAATCGATGAACCCCGCAGGCAATGCGGTGCTGCCAGCCAACAGGCATGCCGCGAGCGTTCAGTTCCGCCTGCAGTTCGATAGCCGCCGCCGGGCGGTAACTGGCATTTCGAAAATCGTCTTCCCGTGTCCACAGCACCTGAACCGGGGCCGATAGCTGCATCGCCAGTTCCACCGTTTCAGAGACGAAGTCCTGGGAAGACCGTCGACCGAAACCGCCGCCGAGCTGCGTCACGTGCACCGTGACGCTTTCGAGTGGCAAGCCACTCACCGTCGCCGCTGTGCGCCGCGTCCAGGCGGGCATCTGCGTGGGCACCCAGATCTCACAGTGGTCACTGGTCGCCACAGCCGTGCAGTTCATTGGCTCCATGCAGGCGTGTGGCAGGTATGGCACCAGATAGCGAGCCTTGTGTATCTTGTTGCGTTTGTCTGGTTCGTAGTCGTTGGTCACAGACTGCACAAGGACGCTCGGCGCGCCGGGGCCCAATCCGACTTTCAACCGTGATTCGATGTCACCATCGGAAACCTGCTCCTCCGATTCGGACACCCATTCAACCTGCAACTTCGTGCGCCCTTGCAGCGCCGCGAACGTCGACTCCGCGACAACGGCAACACCGGATGTGAGCGAAATGACCTCGCGAACTCCGGAAACTGCAAGCGTCGCCGAAGCGTCAATGGCTGCTACCCGGTCACCGAATGCAGGAGGACGCTTGATTACCGCGCGCAGCATGCCAGGGAGGGCAACGTCAACACCGTAGACTGCAGTGCCATTGATTTTCGAAAAGACATCCAGGCGATGCACCGGCCTCCCGATCAGCTTGAAGTCGTTTGCGGCTTTCAGCCTCGGACGCAGCGGCGCCCACTGTTCATGTGCGGCGAGCGCAAGCTCACCGTAGCCGGCCCGTAGATCAAGTTTTGGACACTCAACATGGCCGCTGTCGGTGACACACGCTGTGGCCGAGACGCCCCAGCGTTGTGCAGCGGCCGCGATGAGCATCTCGCGCGCAGTGGCGCCGGCGCGCCGGAGCATGATCCACTCGCTGGCGATGCTGGAACTGGCGGCCGTGAACATCGGGCCGTAGTCATGTTCGCTGCCGGTTGCCGCCTGCTCTATGGTCACGCGACTCCAGTCCGCATCCATTTCCTCGGCTATCAGCATCGGCAGTGCCGTGCTGACGCCCTGGCCCATCTCGGAGCGAATCACCCAGATAGTCGTTGTACCGGACTCGTCGACAGCCAGATAGACGCTCGGGGTAAACATCCCCGCCGAGCGCTTCACTGCCTTGCGGTATTTGAGACTGTCCAGCTTGCGTGCACCCAGCCAGAGCCCCGAACATCCGGCAACCGCAACGACACCGCTTGCGGAGATCAGCAGTGAACGACGATTGATTTTCCAGATGGCCATTTGGTGTGTCCTTGCGCGCACCAGTGCCAGTGACACCAAGCGTCAATGTGGATTCGGTCGCGCGCGGCGAGTCAGTCCAGCGTCGATGTAACCCGCCGCTTCCTTTTGCCAGCAGCCAATGGCGAACGAGGTGGCCGTGTCCGCACCTTGGCCGCCAGCTAAAAGGCCCGCGCAGAACGGTTTGAGTTTCGTTGACATGCATCGGCCTGACACAGAGGCGCATCCGTAGAGCGACTGCAGTGGCCGCCGGGCTGGCACCGCTTCTCGGTGGAGGCGTCGAGCCATGCTCGAGCGGCAGGTCAGACGCTTTGCTGGCACTGGCGATCCGGCCGCATTCCTCTACGGTCGGTCGTGAGGCAACACTGGGCAGCGTGTTCAGCGGCAGCAGTCGGATTCGACCGCGATGGGGATGTTGCCAGGCCACTCCGCAGGCCATGGAGAAACTGACCCCCCGGTCACGGCCTATACCCGGCGACCGCTGATGACCTGCAGCAGAACCATCACGATAGCGATGACCAGCAGCACATGGATCAGTCCGCCCATGGTCGTTGAGCTGACCAGGCCAAGGACCCAGAGAGCCAGTAGAACAACGGCAAGCGTGTACAACATTCAAGCATCCTCATTTTGCGGGGAGAATCACGAGTTCAACTGCTCCATTCGATTGACAACGTTTCGTGACACGCCGTGGTCGAGCAGGAAGCCGCGTTCAACTTCCGTCAGCTCGAACACGTGTCCGGTAGCTTTCAGCCGGCTGAGCATCTCCGAATCGGAAAGCCGGGCCTGCGACATGGCGACGATCTCGTCGGCGGTGACAAATCCGTCTCTGTTGAGGTCGGCCGTCGTCGCGCGCGCTACATCGCCTACCGTTGCCGGATGCGCCTTGGCTCGTTCGATGGCCGCCTGTGCTGCCTGGTGATCATCTGGGTCTCCGTCAATGAGGTCGCGATTGGCGCCCACCATGTAACCGCCACCTGCGCCGAGGACCCCGCCAAGCAGCGCGCCAAGCAATCGGTGATCGCTACCAGCGATCGCTGCGCCCGCTGCGGCTCCGGCGGTTCCACCGATGACCGCGCCCTGCTGCTCGGAACTCCCGGGCAGGTCTGCGCAGCCCGCCATTGCAGAAACGATGACGCCGACCGTCATGGACACAGCACGGGGAGATCTTTTCATGGAGCCTGTCCGGTTCAATCAAGACGGCCAGACTACTGAAGGCCGGCGGCGGCGTCGGTTTGGTAACGCACATAGCTTTCCCCTCGACCTGAATCCAGCATCGGTTTCATCTGCTATCTGAAGGACCGCCGAACGCATCATTACCTTTGGCGGAACAGCCTGGTCGGGTTCGATAGCGAACGTACGGCCTAGGTTCAGGCCGGCACTCTGCGCCAATGAATATTGCTGAATCGTACTTGTGGCGATGTCGTGCCGTCGGGCTTTTTCGTATGAGCCAATGCAGGGCCGTAGCTAGACTCAATGGGCCCAATGGTGTCGCTGCCATGCGGGCGCGGCACGCAGCGCCTGGCGCCCGTCGAAGGGAGCCCGTATGGACCTCCCTAGCCATACCGGAATCACTTCGCATGCATCGTGATTCGGTCTTCCTTCGTCTCGGTAGTACAGCCGCAGGCGATCCAGTCGGTATGGTCGATCTGGGGGAAAGTCTCACTTATCGAGTGCTGCATATTTCCGCCATGGACCCCAAGAACGCCTACCTGCCGGTCGGAGACGTTGATGACATGCTGACGCTCGATACCTGCTGCCCGTTTCATTCGGCCGTCAGCACTCCGCAACCTTTCAACGAGCAGCATTCGCCGCCGGGCGATCTTCGTCCGCCAACATGAGCAATACTCAATGAGCAATGGCAGGAATCCCTGGCAGCCGTTTCTGACAGCGTCGCTGATGCTTTCTGCCCTGGCCGCTCCTGACGCGGCTGCCGCGGAAATGACCAGGTTTCTCAGCGTAAGAGGTCAGCCGGCCACCTGCACGGACGTCGAATCGAGCCGGCCGATGCTGGAGGGGCATCCGAATCTGGTGGAGGCCAGTCGCGAATTCGTACTGGGGAACGGGAAGAAAAGTGCTGGATTCCAGCCGACTCTCGTCGGCGACTGCCCGGATGGTCCTGCGGACCTGGAGTCCGTTGGCAGATTCGGCGGCCCGCTGGAAAGGATCGTTCTCAAGCCTGCCACGGATCGGGTGGCGATTCCGAATGGCGGATCGGTTACGTTCGCTCGACTGCGAGCGAGCGGCGCCAGAAGTCGCGGCGTCCCGGAGAATCAGAACGGACGCGCTACACAACCTGCCGACGGCCAGTTGGCAGGCGTGGTGCCTGCCGAAGTCATCATGAACCGTCCGACTGAAGAGCCGCCTCCGTTTGCTGCCCTCGGGTCGACGCCCGCCGGCCTGGTGGCCACGGGCGGCGTCCAACCCTGGGCGGTGCTGTTGGGCGCGATGGAACTGCTTGGCGCGCTCAACCTTGCGGGG
>MRWG01001347.1_pt1 | contig 16267 bp, 22 predicted proteins | sample 1013341 | NCBI WGS metagenome assembly MRWG01 (sample SAMN06117577, study PRJNA244670) | biofilm metagenome | biome: Water; feature: Cathode Biofilm; material: Biofilm; isolation source: microbial consortium enriched at the cathode of a solar microbial fuel cell | place: USA: District of Columbia ... | reverse complement strand
CTCGACGGCGCGGGCGGGACGATCACCAAGTGAGCTGGCAGGGCGAGGGACCGGACGTTCCGGGCAGCGGCCAGCCGAGCGGCACCGGGGCCAGTACCACCGCGCTCGGCCCTGGGCGGATCGCCACGATCGAGGCGACGCGGGAGCGAGCGCTGCGCCAGCAGCGGGCCGGTGGGGGCGACGGCACCGGCGGCGGGATCACGTGACCAGTTGGCAGGGCACCGACCGCGCAGCGCGAGCATCTTTCAGGTGTCGGTCTCGGGCCCAGAATTCCGCTTCCTGTCACGTGCGTGCCTAACGGTGATGGCGCCTCCGTCGCCATGTGTCGGGATCGCCCCACGCGGCAAAGGACCTGCCTCGCCATCGTCAGATGGCGATGTCTGGCATTCGATTTCCTCCACCGCGTCCCACGGGATTCGGATCATCCGCCCGACACGAAACGCGCGCAGCTCATGCCGATGTACCATCTGCCGGATTGTCTCCGCGCTGCACTGCCAGCGCTTAGCCAGCATGGCCGGGGTAACAGGTCGATGATCCTTGCGCATGTCATTCCTTCTAACTCTTAACCTCAGGCAGCTTGGGGCCAACGGTAGCAACCAGATGCCGGACAACGGTCGTTCGGAAATCGACGCCCCATACCTTCCAGCTGCTCACCCTCCGTTCGACACGCAATCGGCCTCGGCGGCACGGTTTAGCGCCTGTGCCATTGCCTCCATGAGATCGGTCATGATCTCGCGCAGCGCCACCTCCATGGCTCTGCTATCGTCGATCGTCGCCAGCCGCTCGGCCTGCTCCTTGACCACCTGCATCGCCTCGGCTTTCAGCGTCTCGGCCGCGGCGACGAGCGCGGTCTCGACATCGGCGCGATTGAGCGTGTGGCCCAGCCGTAGCACAAGATCAAGCTCCGACATCTCGGCTTTGGCCCGCTCTGTCCGTTGACGCGCATCGTTCAAGCTGGCTACTCCCGAGGCTCCCGTCGATGATGTGCCCCTTGCTTGGGATGCGGCAGCTCCACGGGTCTGCAGCCTCGGGTCAACGACCTGATCGCGATGCGCACGCAACTCATCAGGATCAACAAGACCATCCTCGTCGCGAAGAGCGGGGTGTTTCGCAACCCAGCGTGAAATCGTGGACTTGTTAACACCCAGCCTGCCCGCTGCCGCCGTGATCGTCACTCGTCTACTCATGGTCACACTTCTGCAGTTTTTCCCGAACGTGATCTGGATACTCGACCATCTGAGGCGTTCTGTCGAGCCACCCGAACTCCGGGCGAAAGACGTACAGGCGCGCGCCGTGCTTCCCGGCCCGGGCGATAACGAACAAGTTGTGCGGCACGCCATCGATCCAGCGAAACCGGAAATCTTGAAGCGTGTGGGTGCCTTCCGGCGCGGCTTCGAGGAATAGCTTGTGAAGCTCATCAAGCTTGATCGCGATCTCACGCGAAAGCGGCGTGTCTTCCCAAGGCGGACAGAATTCGGGATCACCCATCGCGCCGGGCGTAGCCACCTCTTCCCACCACTCCGGCAAGGTGCCGGGCGTGGCAGTGTCTGCCGGTTTCGATGTGCTCTTGATGGATTCGCTCATTGGGCCACCTCCGGAGTTTCGGCTTGCGCCTGAATGACGCGAAACGCCTTGCGAAAATCGGGCGTGGTGTCGTCCAGATCGAAAAGATCGGTATGAATTTCATCCGCCAACCGGCCCATGACCTCGAACAGGGCGCAGAATGCCGCCTCGCTGTTGACCATGGTCTCGGTGTTTTCCTGCGCAGCGATACCGATCTTTGCCAGATGATGGAGTTGGTTCGCCTTGTCGGTGATTTCGTCAAGCTTGTCCGGATCCGATGACCCGAACATCTGATGTACGGTATAGCTCATTGTCTTAGCTCCTGTTTTCATATCCTCATCCGCCCTGCAAAACATCCTCTATCCCGTTGTGGATCGCATAGAGTGCGTTGATTTGCTCGACTCCGTCGCCGCCGGGCCGCTCGCCCCATTGAGCCATGATCATGCGAAAGGCGCAGTTTATCTCATGTATCCGGGCCAGCTTGCGGTCCATCTGCTCGATAACATCGCTCGTGTTTTTTTGGGGCATTGTCTGAGTCTCCTGTTTTGGGCTATGGTCACAATGAGTGTGACAGGCGCACAATATCAGAGGGCTGAAAAGGTGACAAGTGCACAAATTAGAGCCGCGCGGGCGCTGTTGAACTGGTCGGTCAGAGACCTTGCCGAGAAGGCTGGGGTTCACCGCAACACGATCACCAGGGCGGAAAGCGACCGCGCAGCGCCAGGCTACGCCGCCGCCACGATCCGCGCGACGATCGAGAAAGCCGGGGTCGAATTCATCGACCCCAACGGCGGAGGGCCGGGCGTGCGCCTGCGCGGCGGGGATTAGGCAGGCAGGCTCAGCCCGCCCTATTGAGCCACTCCCCCAATTCCGGGTGTTCGATGATACCGTTGACTCGATCCGGCAATCTGCGGCTCTATCCGAGCGAACATGCCTGCACGTGAGGATTATGTAGTTGGCCTACCATTTCACGCCCCGCTTGATGAAGGCGGACGCGGCGGCATTCTACCTCGGGATATCAGCCTCCAAACTGCGCACGCTGGACATTCCCACCAGGAAGCTCGGCAGAAACCGTCTATACGACGTCAGGGATTTGGATGCGTTCGCGGATTCGCTCGACGGGACGGGCTACGAAAATTCTTGCGATGCGCTCTTTGAAGCGGATGGCTGGTAGGGACTTGCCGGATATTCCGCCGCAGCTATGCTTGCCATCCTCGAAAGAAACGGGACGGAACTCATTGCGGCGAAAGAAACGTCGCAGACATTAAGTCAAGAAAGGGAAGCGACAATGTTTGAAGTGGGCAGGAAGTACGACATTACGATCTTGGAATGGGGCGACAATGGCGCGGGTCCAGTGCAATTGCCTGGTAGAATTGTTGAAGAAACAGACGGCAGTTTAGTGAAGCTTGTGATGCCCGCAGCAAAAATGGACCTTGGCGATGGCGTAGAGATGGAATCGAAAGAGGAAGAGTTAATCATTAACACCGCGTCGCTTTATTTCGTCTCCGCTAAACCTTCTGAGTGAGGTTGTGCATCACGCCCTTCAGCATAACAAGATAGGGTATGCGCCTGGCCACACTGCCAAGCTCCGCGCGACGCTTGAGCAAGCCGGGGTCGAATTCATCGACCCCAACGGCGGAGGGCCGGGCGTGCGCCTGCGCGACAACACGTGAGCCGAGAAGATCATCCCCTCCGGTTAGGGTCATGGCTGATCCGGTTGACACTGTTTGGGAGTACATTGCGATCATATTCCGAGAATGCCTGGTCGACAATTTTTACAGTGCCCTTCTGCGACTCCCGCAAGATACGCGCCTCCAGGTCAGGTGAGAGGCTGACCTCGAGTCTCGAGGTGCCGCCGCGCTGAGAGTCTGCCCCGCCCCGCATCATTCGCGCCGTCTCGGCCCCGCCGATCACCTGCGCCGGACCGGTGACGATCTCGGGGCGGCGTTCACCTACCACAGCGAACTCGCCCGGACGGATCGTCCCGCCGCCGTCGAGGAAGCCGAGGAAGCCGCCGAGACCCAGCAGCCCCTTGCCGCCGCCGGACTTGCTGCCGGAAAAGATGCCATCAAGGATCCCGTCGAGGCCGCGCGAGATGAGCCTGTTACCCAGTTGGTCGATCGCGTCACCGATCCCGTCGATATCGGTCAGGGCGGACTTGGCAAACGCCTTCAGGTCGTCTTGCGCGCCACGCGCGCCTTCGCCGACCTTGTCGAAGCGATCCTTCGCCAGCTCCAGCGCGCGGTTATAATCCTCCTGGCTGATCTTGCCCGCGCGCAGCGCCTCGTCGAGCAGCGCCACCACGTCGGCATAGCCCACGGCGGCCTGCTGCGCCGCGCGGATGATCGACTCGGTCTGCCGCGCCGCGGCGTTGAGGTCCGACAGGGACTTGCCAGCACCGCCCTTCCGCTCCTTGTTCAGCTTACGCAACGACTCGGCCCGCTGCTCTTCCAGCCGCGCCGCCTCGCGCGTCAGCTCCACCTCGCGCTGCAAGCCCTCGACCGCCGCGCGGCGCAGGCCCTCGGGGCCCTGCATCGCGGCCTGGAACTCGTCCGAGGCGCGGATATCCGCCTCGCGCCGGGCCACCTGCCCAGCCACGCGGCTCCCGCCACCCTGGAGCGCCGCGACCTCGGCCCGCAGCCCGACCAGGCTGCGCGTGCCGAGATTGCTGACGAACCGCTGCGCCTCGGACGCGGCGCGGGCCATCTCGTCGGCCAGGTTCCCCGCGTTTTGCGCTCCGTCACCCGTGTTGTTTCTGAGCTGGTCGGTGCCAGCGATTACCTTCAGGAGGATTTCCTGCAGCTTTTGAAACGCATCAAGCGTGGCGTTTTGCTCATCGCTGAGTTCACCGTTTGCTGAGGCAGCTTCAAAATACAACTGATTGAGCTGCCTTACGGCATCTAGTTGCTGTTGTGGCCCTTTGGCATTGTTGAACTCGGCGAAGCTGGCCAAAAGCTCACCGGCTTGCTTATTGGACACGTCAAGCTCGGCTGAGACATTGGTGACCGCCTTGGCGAGCCGACCCATTTCGTTGATGCTTTGCTGGATGCGCATACCTTCGTCATCCGTAATCGGCTCCGCACCGTCGCGCAGTTCCTGTAGGCGCTTGGTCAGGAACTCAACCGCCACCCCGGCCTTGCGGAAATCCTCTGGATTGAACGCGGAGTCGGCGCCGATCTGTTCTGCCAGTGTTTCACGCGTTCGAGCAGAATTGTTGATCAAGTTGATCTCCGCACGCTGGCGCTGAATGTTGAACAGTGCCCGCGCCGCATCGGTGTTCTGCCCGAATTCCTCGCGCAGGTCGGTCAGTGGGCTGCGCAGCCGTTCCACCGCGCCCTGGTAGCTCTTTGTCGCGGCGTCCAGCTCCTTGAGCTGGTCCTTGAGTGCCTTGCCCTTGTCCTCGGTGTCGAATAGCGCGTTCGCCACCAGCGGCAGCGCCACGCCGGCCACCACGCCCGCCGCGATCCCCACCGTGCCGAACCCGAGCGCCAGGTCGGGCAACTGGATCGCCAGCGACTGCATGAAGTTGCCCGTGGCGATCGTCTGCTGGCCCACCTGGCTGAGCTGAAGCGCGACGTTCCGGGACCCGCTGGCAAAGTTGTTCGCGGCGCCTGTCGTCTTGCGATAGGTTCTATTCAGGTCATCAAAAGACAGCTTCTGCCCAGTCGCTGCCCCCTTGATCTCCCCCAAGGCGCGCCGACCTTCTTTGCCCATGAGACGGAAGGTCTGCACCACATTGCTCCCGTCAGCCTTTACCCTGATTGTTACTTGACGTTCCGCCATTGCTATCTCCGATCGTCGCTTTGCCCGTCTGAAGTGATGTCTTGGTTACTTGGGCTCATTCGAGCCGCCGGTAAGTTGCGACAATCTGGTTATCGAGCCGCCCGGCTATCACTCGGGCCGAAGATCGCAGATTTAGTCGCTTGGGAAGTTGAACCTGGCGGACCAGTTGAAAGAGAAAGATCGTGGCGGCACCCGAGCCAAACCGACCATTCTTCAGCCGTAGTTTTTTCTTGGCGCGGGCAAACCCTGGCGCGCGCTTTCGCTTCGTCAGGCGCCCTTCACCTACCAGAAAAAGACCGTTTGGGGTCCGAACGAGCCGCAGCTCAATGCCTCTTGCTTTGGCAAACTCTTGCGGTGTTGGCGCACCTCCGCTGGGAAGTCTCTGCCGGGCGGCAGGCATAGGTATTGCAAGGAAAACGCCGTCCTGTGCGGCGATCAAACTGCCATCCTCATGCCCGGCAAGGATGTCGTCAGCGAGGCTGTAAACAAGCCCCGAGGCTGATGCGCTCACAGCCCTTTCCGGCTCGACAACTGACCTGACGGTGCCTGCCAGTCTGTTCCCAAGCCCCGCGGCGCGGATTTGCCCACGCCAATCCCTCTTGATCGCCTCCGTTGTCTCAGCAACGGCGACAGTAACCGAGGTTTCCCACAGTACCGCCTCATCCCGCATGATCTGAACGGGTGACCCCTCGATCTCGACGGAGTTTCTCAGTTTTGCCACAACCTATCTCCTACGTCGTCAAGTCGTTCGGGTCGGACATCCACAAGAACGATACCAGAAAAGGCATTATATGTAGTGAAAAAGATCAAAACATCTCCATTATTTAGTGATTTTCACCACATACAGTGGCAAAGGTGGTTGCGGAAATCATTCGTAATCGACATTCGACATCACGCCCGGTTCGAAGGTGGCAGGCCCGAGAATCTGATCTGCTGGTAGAGCTCGGAGAGCATCATGGCTTCGGCAACCGCCCTGTCGGTTAATTGATCGCCAAACGACAAACCGAGCCATCGCAGCGAGTATGTAGGGTGATTGCTTGCGTCCATCCCGACCGCAAGCCAGGGGCTCGCATGGTCCGGCAGGTCACAAGCTTCCTGACCGGGGAAGGCCAAGGCTTCCCTGCGAGAGAGCTTCAGTACCTTGCACACACCACCGTCTTCGAACATCCGTGCGAAGGCGCGCACCAGGGCCCCTCTGGCCTTGGGGTGAGCCACAGGCTCACGAGTGCCGTCATCGCCATAATTCCAGCAACGGGCGGCGCATTGCTCAGCCGTCTCCCGCACCAGTTTGGCAAAGTTGCGCCGCTGCGCTTTCGTCGTCCGTTCCATGCCGCGTTTCCTTCCAATTTTCCTCAGGTGCATTCGGGCGGGGTAGGAGAACGTGAATTCAGGTCATTCGAATCCTTGCCGTCAGGCATGACATCGCCGCTCAAACCACCACACCCGATCATCACGCCCCAGGCCGAAGAGGCCTCGGCCTCGGCCTCTTGCCGCGAGAGCCCGCCATCATATTCGAGGATCGCCGCCCGTTCCTCGGCAAGATCGAGGGCCAAAGCGTCCGCCATGGTTTCCCTCTGGCGAAGCCCTCCGAACACACCCGCGAGCGCGGACCAATCCGGTGCCGACTTACTCCCCATCACGAGCCCCCGTGCTCCGCACGCCGCCGAGCTTGGCAGCGTCAATCTGGTACAGGCGCACCCGAACACCCCCATTCGGCACGTAGTGAACCTTGTTCGCCTCTTCCTTTGGTCCCTGGCTGACAATCACCCCTTGATCGACAAGCGCCGTACAGATCGCCCGAAAATCCAGACCGGCCAGTATTTCCCTGATGGCAGTCGTCGTGAGGAAAAACTCGTACTCCGCCAGAGGTTCGCCATATTCGTCCTGCACCTTCACAAAGCCCCAGCGTGGGGTGATGACAGCGCGATCGGCATTGACATGCCACTTCTGAAAGCGAGAGGCCCCGTAGTTCTCCAACGCCTCCGCGAGGCGCTGGCGGGCCGAGGCAACCTCGCTCGATCCGGTGCCGCCGCGTTCTGTCAGCCAATCGTGAAAGCACGTAAGGGCGGCTTCTACAGCCTCGCCCGGCGGCCAGCCTGTTATTCCCACATTCGTGGCCAACTCACCGGCGGCGGCCACCAGGCCGAACCTGTCAGCCACCCGCCGCACCTGCCCGTCTGCGGGGCCCGTCAGGGCGGCGCGTACGAAATCCCGGCGCAGCTTCTCAAGATTTTCCTTCACGCCCGGCAGATCACCGGAAAGGATGCGAAGAAACTCCCGGGCGGGGTGCCCGTAGTGATGATTGGCCGCCGCCTTGATCTCTTGCGCAAAGGTCGCGGCGTCCGGCGCGCCGTGAAGATCCTCAAAGAGTCCGAGACCGGTACCGGCATCCGCACGAAGGTCGATTACACGAACCTCCATGCCCGCCGCGATCTGGCCACCACCTTCCCGGATTTTGTCTGCCAGGCCAATCTCGCCCGTGCTGCCGAATAGCAGCCTCCATTCCTGCGACCGCCGCGCTTGGCCTTCCCTGCCTGCGCGTGACTTGCCTTGTCCGTTGGCGAGCATATAGGCGGCGGCACCGGCGGCACGCGGCTCGACTTGAGATAGTTCATCGAGGCAAAGCAGGGTTGCGTTATGAAGCCCTGCGACGGCTTCAAGGCCGTTGTCGGTTGTGCGCCAGTTTCTGACGTAGCCTTGTGGTGCACCCCCGCCCCAGACTGATCCGGCCAGCACGAGGGCGGTGCTCTTCCCGAGCGAAGAGCCGCCCCGCAGATGAATGCCGCCGCCTTCATCGCCGGTGATGGAAAGCAGCGGCGATGCGAAAGCCGCAGACAGGAAAAGCATGAGCCTCGAATTCCCTACAGCACGAGAGGCCACATCCGCCTTCCAGCCATCGAGTGAACCGGCAACCCCGAAAGAGTGATCGACGCGGGACTCGCTCTGCAGGATCACGCGCTCGGTGGTATCGGACTCCCCGATCGTCTCATCGGGCAGAACAAAGCAGCTGCCGTGCCACCCCACCCGATCAACACACCGCGCGCGCTCGGCGGGCGCCGCCGACCAGATGTAGTCACGAAGCCAATCTTTCCATTTCCTTTGATCTGCGCCGGGCGCGGGCTCGAGGCCGAGCCCCGTGAGCGTCGCGCGCAGCTCGCTACAATCATTGGCCAGCAAGGCAGATGGCATCGGGTATGCGTGTTCACGTCCGTCCCGATCGACCACGGTTAGCAAGCGCCCCCATGCCTGCCCGTCCGCGTTCCTCGTCACGGCCTCGACACGCAGCTCGGTGATGAACGGCACCCATTTCTTGCGCGCCTTGCCGTCTTCGGTCTCCGAAGTGATCTGACGTTCGACATAGCCACGGTTTACCCGGAAATAGGACCGCGAGGCCGGGCGGTTGCGTTTCTTGCGGGCCTCGTTCGCCGCCTGAGTCACCGCGCTTTTCACCTCATTCACACCCATCGTCCCGCCCCATCAATACGTCGTTGAAATCCATGCCGGGGCGGTGCGGCTTGATGATCGAGACACCTCTGCCCTCAGCCTCCAGGCGTTCGGCCAGGGCCTCGGCGGCAGATATGCCCGCGCTGTCGTGATCTGCAGCGATGATAACCGACTCTCCAGTCGGCAGAGGTGGCAAGACGAGCCCCCGCAACCCGCTGGAACTCAACGCGGCCCAGCATGTGACGCGCGCCGCACGGGACAGGCTCAGGGCCGTCTCGATACCCTCTGCGATCACCAGCAACTGGGCATCCGGGCCAAACCTAACCGCGCCACCAGCCGAGCTCCCGATCATCATCTTGTTCGGGGTGACATCGGCCTTCGCGCGGCCATCGTGACGCAAGAAGGTGCGGTGAAGGCCGATCGGGAACCCTTTGACCTCGCGAATGCGCGCCAGCATGGCCGGTAGGATAAGGCCGCTGGGCCCGTGCTTCAGCCCCGGATGAAACCGCAGGGTTCTGCGCATGTTGCGCAGCTTGAGTCCATCGAGGCCGCGCGATCGCAGATAGGTCTCGACGGGCGTGCCCTCCGCACAGATCGCCTCATCGAAGAGCTGATTGGCATAGTCTGTGCGCTTCTGCCAGCGGATGCGATCCTTGCGATGCTGGCGACGGAGCGCGTCGGGATCATGCCGTTCCGTGCGCTCGACAATGCCCTTGGACATCAATTCCTGGAAAATTGCGCACCCGCTCTTGTGGCAGTACATCACCGGCCGACCGGACTTCTCCGATATTGACAGGGCGCGCTGATCCCGTCGCCCCTCGGGCTGGCAGATCGGGCAAGGTGCAAGCCCTTGCCCGCCACGCCACTCGCCGCCAAGCTCGGCGGTGATCCTCGCCGCCTCTGTCATTTCTTGTTGCCGCGGGCAAAGAAGCTGTCGAGTGCCTGCTCGCTGATCCGGTTCGGATGGTGACCGTTCCACTGGGGCGGCCATGCCGGGCATGCCCAATTCTTCAGGTCGGGAACGACCATCTCCGCGATCTGTGCAGGGCGGGCGCCGATAACATTACCCGCCGGAGAGTCCGGGTAGTCAAAGGCGACGGCCTCCGGCATGTCCAGGGGTTCTTGGCCCTCCGGCAGATTCGCATTGGCCTCATGCACCTTGAGGCGGGCGCGCCCGATGTCCTGCTGAAGCTTGACCAAACCCTTCTGAATAGCCGGATATTCTTTATGGATACCCTTTACGGCCACATCGATCAGCCCATGTGCTTCTGAAACTATCTCACGTTTCCTCGCATTCTCCTCCCTACCTTTCTGCTCTCCGATGATAACGCCCAGTCGGTCCAGGGCAATCCTGAGACGGTGGGCCTCGGACTTCAGATCCTTCGCCTCTGTCTCGCGCTGCTTCGCCTCTGGCAAGCCCAGCAATTTGGGATCAAAGGCGTCTTCGTCAGCAGCGGCGGCGGCGGCGTCGATGCGCTCGACCTCCTGCGCCAACTCTTCGCGCAGGGGCAAGAGCTTCTCGGACGTTGTCTCGTCGGGTTTGCGAAACACCGCCCCCAGGCGTTCGATCAGCGGCGCGGTCATTGGCCTACCTCCTGCGAGGTGCTGCTCACGCTGTTCTCTTCGATCCAGCGGCGAAGCTCCGAGACCTGGTACCGGACAGAGCGCCCGATGCGGGCATAGCGTGGCCCGCCGCCGCGCACTGCCGCGACCTCTAGGAAGCGCTTCGAAATGCCGAAATGCTGTTCGACCTCGGCGCGGCTCAACAGCCGATCGGGCGGAAGGATTTCGCGGGCCGATTTCGCCGTCCGCGCGCTCTCGTCGCAGATCGTCACCGCCTCGGGCGGCAGGGTTTCGGTAGGTGATTTTTCCATCGGTTGATCTCCAAGGTTTGCGATGTCTCGACCTTGGCTCGTGGCCTCCAAAGTCGGGATATTGCCAACTCTGAAGGATCAACATTCTCAATACAAAAGGCTAAAGAAGCGGCTATTTATGTTCCCTCGTTGCGGGTCGTGCAACGGCGGATAAAACCCGGAACCTAGATCACCATCCACTGCCCTGGGCGGATCGCCGCGATCGGAGTGGGCAGGGATCGAGAGCAGTGCTCGCCCTAAGGCGGAATCGGGTGTTTCGAGTCGTTAGTTTTCGGGCTTAAGAAACTTCTTTTTCAACTTACTGAGCTTCTTCATATGCCTTAGCAAGCGCTCTTCGGCGAGTTGCTCTTTCGTCTTCCCGCGGCCCTTGAGCTTTCCTGTTTTTAGGGTTTGATCGTAAAGGTATTGACGGATTGCTATTCGCCCTTCTTCGACAGGACCTCGGTCTATGTACGCGATCGGATCGCATTTCTCATTTAGGACTGGCTCCCCGTGCTCATCCAACACAGGCTCCCCGTGCTCATCCAACACAGGCTCCAGGACCGGCTCCAAATTCCAAATCCGATCCCCATTTTCATCTTCGCAACGGAGTACATGGTTTTTAGCAACGACACCAACGTGCCTAACTACCTTACGGATTGCCTCATCCCTGCTAAGCTTTCCTCCGCCGGGTCTCCGCCTGTCTTCGGCCAGCATGCTTTCTACCATCAAAGCCGCGCGTTCGAGCCCGTCATTGTACTGTCCCTTCCCCTTCTCAGGCCCGGGTTTTGCTTTAGGCTTCGGCGGAGCAATGTCCCGGTGATATTTGAGCGCTTTGTAGTGGCTATCGCCCCAACGGAGAGGCTTGGTGCCCAGGCTCACACGAATCCCCGTTCGCTTTTCGATCTCGCGCGCAAACCAGCGATCAAGCGACTTCATCAGGTCGTCAACTGGCCATGTCGATCTCTTGGCAATCGGCGTGGCCTGATTCAGACGCTGCGCACCTTCCGGCAAGTCTTTGGTACTGAAGGCCCATAAAGCCGGAAATTCGTCAAAATCTTGCCAACTCCACGCGAACGCCCTGGCGGTTACAATCTCGGGCGCACAGGTCCACTCAGGGTCCCAAATTTGGGGCTCAAAAGGTAAATTGGCGGGCCAGACACAACCAAATTTGCGCTGGTAATCGCGCCGAGATATACTTCTAACCCCCACTCCGAGAGCTTCCTGCGCGCGCCTTATATCAGCCACCACCCCAGGCTTTCCGGGCCAAAGGGCAAGCGCCTCGCCAAGTAGTGCAAGACCATGATCGTTAAGGGGAATCGAGCGTCTCTCCGGCTCTTTCATCGCCACACACAACCTCTGCCCGCCGGGTTTCTTGGCACCTGCGTGGCGGGCTCACCGGCAGGCGATGTTACAGGACGCGGATAGCCCTGTTACGCGTTAAGCCTCATTTCGTTACCTGTTTTTTCGTTCCAACTCAGAGCCTTGCGGCGAAAGGTAACAAAGTTACAGAGTAACAGCAAATTTTGAGCAAGGGAGAGACAGCAGAACGGGGCAGAATACCCCCGGGGCACGGGAATGCAGCGCGGCTCTGCCATGCTATCCGCCCCCCTTCTTCAGGCTGATCACGACGCCGCCCTCGTTTCTCATCGCCATGGCGATCTGACTGGCAACATCCGTCGCCGCGGCCCTTTGCGGATCGTCCGCAAGGTGCGCATATCGCGCCGTGGTCCGGGTCTCGCGATGGCCGAGAAGCTTGCCGATCATCGCAAGGCTGAGACCGCGCTCGACTGCCACGGACGCAAAGGCATGCCTGAGATCGTGCAGCCGAACATCGTCTAGCCCTGCGGCCTCTCTGACGACAGACCACGGCCCCTTGAGGTTGACCAGACCGCGTTCGGCATCTTCCCCCTTCCCGCCGCGAAGGACATACCCCGTCGCGGGCCGATCATCGGCCAGAACTCCGTTGAGCACCTCAAGCGCGGGCGGCGGCAACTGCAGGACCTTCGCGCCGGTCTTGGAGTCCGGCAATCGCGCGCGGCCAGAGGCGAGATCGATGTACTCCCATCGAAGCGAGAGAACCTCGCCAACGCGCGCGCCGGTGAAGATCAGCAGCCGAAAGGCGCGGATGGCCTCAGGGTTCACACGCCGCAACCTCTGCCGTCCATCGCGCCCCACCAGCACGAGCGGCGCGCGCTCGGCCTCGGCCAGAACCTCGCCAAGCCGCTGAAATTCGGCGACGCTCAGGAAACGCTCGCGCGATCGCTCCCGAAACCTCTCCACCTTCGGGCAGGGGTTCGTGCCAGCGGGGCGGTATCCCCAAATCTCGGCCATGGACAGCGCCTTGGACAGCGCCGCCAAGGCGCGGTTTGCCTGGTACGGGGTGCCCGAGTTGGCATTGTGGAACCGCGCCACGTCGCCAACGGTTAAGTCGGCTACCTTCAACGTACCGAGCCGGGGCCTGATCACGCCCTCGATGAGCAGGCGGACGTTCTTTGCCGTGGCAGGCTTGTTCTTCTTCTGCACGTGGTCGACGAGGTAGAGGTCGAGCAGCTCACCCACCGTTGGAGCCTCACGGTGAGCCTGGCGATCTGCCGCCGGATCACCGCCGCGCGCCACGTCAGCCGCGAGGCTCCGAGCAATCTCGCGCGCTTGATCCGGGGTGATCGCGCCATGCGTGCCGATCGAGTACCAGCGCGGCCGTCCATTCCGCCCGCCGCCGGCACGGTACCGGTAGCCGTAATCTTTCCGACCAGCAGCAGAAACGCGCACGCAGAAGCCCGCAATTTCCGTGTCGGTCGCGGTGTACCGTTTACCCGTGACATCGAGGGCATCGACAGAAGATTTCTTGATCTTGATCCTAGGCATGAAGGCCCCTCTGGCACACACGTGGCACACACCTGGCACACACATGAGGCGAAACACCATGATACGGCATGCAGCGATAGTGCCCTGAATATTCCAATAAAACAAGGCGCAGTGAAACACTGTGTGTCACGGCGCAAGTCAGGGATATGGGGGCTTCCAGAGACTTTTAATCAGTGGGTCGCAGGTTCGAATCCTGCACGGCTCACCACTGAACTCCATAGATTACAGTAACTTATGCGAAGATCGGCGGCTTTGCTCGTTCTGTGTTCAATGCCGTGGCAACCACCTGGCAACCACTAGGCATAGATACGCGTGGTGAAATGTGGAAAATCGTGCCCAGTGTTCGCCACGTGACAGAGATTCCGAGTCTGCTTTTTGGTGCCTCCTTGCTTGCACAGACGAAGGCTGAAGGGCATCGGTGCGTAGGAAGCAGACCCTGTAAAGTTGCGAACCGTGGGCGGCCAGTCAGTCGCGACCGGCCCAAAGCCGAAGTTTAGCACGGTCTCCCAATGCTGCGCTCGCAGCCCTCTATCCGGACATTCGCTGCCAGTGCGAGAAATCTCGAAGATTAAGGGTGTGTGCCGCTTACAAATGTATTGTTGTTACCCAGCTCGCTGATTAGTTATCGTAAATGAAGTAACCTGATTGGCGAAAGATGAAAGTATTTTGGTCTTGGCAAAACGACTATAAGCCTGAAACCAACCGACAATTTATCCGCGGTGCGCTCGGTGAAGCGGTGAAGCAGGCTGGTGAAGAACTCGGCCTTGAACCGGCAGAGCGTCCGGAGCTTGACCACGACACAAAGAACACGCTGGGCATGGCGGAAATCACCAACACAATCCTTAAGAAGATCAACGAGTCAGCCGTGTTCGTGGCCGACCTCACTCCGATTGGCGAGACGGACAACGGCAAAGCGCTGCCGAACCCGAATATTATGATCGAATTGGGATGGGCGCTGAAGGCACTCGGCCCTGACCGCATCGTCGCCGTCATGAACACCAATAGCGGCTACATGCCAGAAGATCTGCCGTTCGACATCCGACATCGGCGGGCGATGACCTATGAACTCGCCCCAAGTGCATCCAAAGCCGATCGCGCCAGGATAAGAAAGAGACTGACGACCGAGCTCACCGAAGCGCTGAAAATCAATCTCGGAGTGTACGTCGAAGAACAGGCTGCCGAAGTCGCCTATGACGGGGCCGCCGCAAAAGACGGTGATCCGTCAATCTGGGCGAGTTGCGAGGCGACGTTCGAATATATCGACACGAGTGATCGCAACGGCTCGGTAGTCGTGCCGCCACCACCACGTGCCTACATCCGCATCATTCCTTCTGGCTGGAATACAGAAGTGCCGAGTGTCCATGACATCCAATATGCTGGTGATGGATTGGAAGTCTGGCCAGCCACGGAAGGCACATCAAGCGGCGACTTTGGCGCGTGCGAAGAGGGCTTCGCACGACTTTGGTTCACCGGATACCAAGAAAACATACCGGAGAGCGCGAATATTGTTCTGTGGTTTGATGAGACCGGCGAATTTTGGGCTGTCCACGGGACGGTAGTCGCTGAGTGGAAGCAGGGTAAGAAAATGCTTCGCGTGGATAGCCTGATCAAAGGATGGCGCAGAACCCTTAGTGCCGCAATGCGCGTTCTCGACCATTTCGGAGCACATCCAGCCCGCAAGGTCGAAGTGGGTATCGTCGGCATCAAAGGCGTGATGTGGCCCACCAACTATATGCTTGAGTCCTCCCTCGCCAGAAAGAAACAGACGATTTTTGTAAGGCAGCAAAGGAATTGGAGCGATAGCGCCCAGCTTGAATTTCTGACCGAGGCGTACAATAAGGTCAGGGACAACTTCGCCCTCCCGCATGAAGATCAGATTGCCTTGAAAAAGATCACCGGAGACAAATGAGTTTTCTATATTTCGCATACGGCTCTAACATGCTGAGCAGCCGCCTGATCGCCCGTTGTCCGAGTGCCAGAGTGATCAGCACGGCAAGCGCCGCCAATCATGCACTGGAATTCACGAAGAAGAGCAATGACGGTTCAGGCAAGGCGACCTTGGTGAGTCAGAGCAACGCGATCCACACAACGGGCGTCCTGTTCGAGATCGACGCAGGCGAACGCGGCGCGCTCGACAAATTCGAAGGTGCGGGTAAGGGCTATGACCGTATCGATGAATTCAGCGTTACGACCAACGGAGAGACCGTCAACGCAAGTACATACCTCGCCTCTGCAAGGCAGAGCGACCTCCGCCCGTTCGATTGGTATCTTGCGGTTGTGATCGCAGGTGCCCTCGAACACGAACTCGGCGGCGTCCACCTCAACCTGCTTCGTGCCATCCCGTACAGCATCGATGAAGACGTGACGCGCAAGACTCGTGCCGCAGCACTCAAGGCCCTTGCCGATCATAGTCACTACGACCACATGACCTTGCTGTAAGGTGGATTATCGCTACCGCGATCTCCACCATAACGAGCGATCGGGCCGAATGTGCAGGTCGCGTTCCAGGTTCGGCCAACCTGGCCACGAGAGAATTGGGCTTTCCGCGCTTTCTGAAGGCGTCAGTGCCAACTTCAAGGATCGACAAATCCGCTGTCTGTTGCCCTGATCTTCCGGCCCTCAGTGGACCTTGGGCTACGTATACGGCGCTGCAGTGCAGCTTCCAAAAAGCAGTTCTCTGATCGCGGTTATGTCAAGGGCATGGTTCTGTTGTCCGCCGGGGTCGTGGTTCTCTCCGAAGTCGAGCAGTGCCGCTT
>MRWG01001346.1_pt1 | contig 16267 bp, 14 predicted proteins | sample 1013341 | NCBI WGS metagenome assembly MRWG01 (sample SAMN06117577, study PRJNA244670) | biofilm metagenome | biome: Water; feature: Cathode Biofilm; material: Biofilm; isolation source: microbial consortium enriched at the cathode of a solar microbial fuel cell | place: USA: District of Columbia ... | reverse complement strand
TCCGCCTGCCTGCGCCGGGTCCGGCGCCTCGAGGCGTCCGGCATGCTGCGCGGCTACGTCGGGCTGGTGGATCAGTCCATGGCCGGCTACCCGGACAACGTGTTCGTGCAGATCACCCTGACCAGCCAGCAGCAGGACGATCTCGCCGCCTTCGAGGCCGCGGTCAGCGCGATTCCCGAGGTGATGGAGTGCTACCTCATGTCCGGCGCCGCGGACTACATCCTGCGGGTGATCGTGGAGGACGCCCGCGACTACGAGCGGGTGCACAGCCAGTGGCTGACCCGGCTGCCCGGGGTCGCGCGGGTGAATTCGAATTTCGCGCTGCGGACGGTGATCAAGAAAACCGAGATACCGATTCGGCGACCGGCGGGGGCATCGCGCTCGGGAGAGCGCTCCTACAGGGAATCGTGACGCCCTCGCGGCCGGCAGCGGGAACATCGCGCTCCGGAGAGCGCTCCTACGGGGGATGTTCCCGGGCGATCAGATCAGGTCGACTGGCTCGAGGCCGAACTCCTCGATGACCTGATCGGCATAGTCGATGCGCCCGGTGATCTTGCGCGGGTCGCCGTGAACCAGGCGCAGGCAGGCCTCGGCCATGTGCTCCACCGGGGTCACGCGATCCTTGTTGCTCTCGTTGATGAGCTTGTGATGCATCACGCCCGGCGTCGCCACCAGACCCGGCGAAATGACGTTGACGCCGACCTTCGAATCGTAGACTTCCTGCGCGAGGCCGGTGGTGAAGCGCTCGAGTGCCGCCTTGCACATGCCGTAGACGGTGCCGCCCCGTCCCGGCGCATCCTTGGCGGGATGCAGCGCCGCGTGGGAGGAAATGTTGAGAATCCAGCCCGAGCCCCGTTCGCACATGTCCGGCAGCACGAGCTGCGCGAGCTCGAACGGCGCCCACACCTGCACGTCCATCATCAGGCGGAAGCGCTTCTCGGGAAACTCCGCGACCGGAATGAAGTAGGTGATGGCGGCGTTGTTCACCAGGATGTCGACGGTGCCGAACGCCTCCCGCGCCCGCTCGATCAGCCCGTGGCGATCCTCGGGACGGGCCAGGTCGGCCTGCACGGCGATGGCCTCACCGCCCGCGGCCTTGATCCGCTCGACGGTGTCGGTGATGGTCCCCGGCAGATAGTGATCGGACGCCTCCACCGTGCGTGCCGAGGCGACGATCTTCGCCCCCTCCATGGCAAACCGGCGCGCGATGGCCTCGCCGATGCCGCGGCTTGCTCCAGTGACCACGGCGACCTTGCCTGCCAGCACCCCATTCGGATCGATCGAGCTCATGTTTCCTCTCCCCGGATGAATCAGCCCTCGACTATACCGCAACGGAGCGTCCGAACCGGACACGCCGGGAAACGGGCTGTGCCCGACCCGGGGTGTGGGTAAACTGGGCCGATGCATATCGCGCTGCGCCGAATACAGACCCTGTCGCTGGCTGCGCTGCTCGCCGTCCCGGGCGCCACCGTCGCGCAGCCGGCCGGGGACGGCGTCGAGCCGGCAGCGCCGGAGGCCGGCCAGGCGGCTCCCCCGGTGCGCCCGGTGGCGCCACCGCGCGCCGGGCGGCGCGCAGCCGAGGACCCGAACGAGGCGCAGGCGGCCGATCCGGTGTGGACCTGCTTCGAAGCGGCCCGGGACGTGACGGCGAACCGGCTTGGGCAGAGGGGACGGGGAATCGACGAGGCGGCCTACACCTGCGATCTGGCGGTTCAGGTGGCCAGAGACCTGACCGACGCGTCCGGCCGGCCGGATCGCGCTGCGCTGGCCGCGACGCTGGCCAACCGGTCGCTGGTGCTCGCCGGCGCCGGCCGGCTGGAAGCGGCTCTGGCCGACCTCGACGAAGCCCTGGGACTGGCACCGCAGAATTCGGCACTCCATGGCAACCGGGGCAATCTGCTGCTGCGCCTCAACCGTCCGGTGGATGCCCTCGACGCCCACGATCAGGCCATCGCCCTGGCACCCCGGGATCCGGCAGGCTACGTCAACCGGGCGTTCAGCCACCGGGCCCTGGGCAATGCCCCCGCTGCGGCCGAGGACGTCGCCCGGGCCCGCGCGCTGGGCGCACCGACTGCCGTCAGGCGCTCTGGTACCGACGCAGGGGGCGGTGACCGAGGCCGGTGAGGACCTCGTAGGGAATCGTCCCGGCCCAGGCCGCCACCTCGTCGACGGTGACCGTGGCGCCCAGGAACTCCACCCAGTCCCCGGGGGCGGCGCCGAGCCCGGTGACGTCGATGGCGGTCAGATCCATGGACACCCGACCGACGATGGGGCAGCGCCGGCCCGCCAGGGCGGCCTCGCCGCGATTGGACAGCAGCCGGGGGAGGCCGTCGCCATAACCGAGACCGACGACGGCGATCTCCGCCGCCGACCGGGCCGTGTACGTCGCGCCGTAGCCGACGCTCTCACCAGCCGCCACCCGCCGCACCTGCAGAACCCGACCCTCCAGCGTCGCGACCGGCGCCACCGGGCTCGACGCCGAGACGAACGGATTGCCGCCGTACAGGCCGATACCCGGACGCGCCAGGTCCCCGGCCCATTCGGTACCGGACAGGGTTGCCGCGGAATTGCCGATGCTCACCGGCACCCCGGGCAGTCGTGAACGCGCCGCGGCGAACGCCTCGAGCTGACGCCGGTTCATGGGATGGCCCGGCTCGTCGGCGCACGCCAGATGCGTCATCAGCAGTTCGAGATGCAGCCCGGCGAAGGTCTCCGCGGACGTATCCGGCGGAAAACCCAGCCGATGCATGCCCGTATCGACGTGCACCGCGCAGGGCCGATCGCCGCCGTCACGACGCCACAGCGCCGCCTGGGCGGGGTGATTGAGGACGGGGACGAGGGCGGCACCGGCCAGCGCGGCCACGCTGTCGTCCAGCGCGCCCTCGAACACGAAGATGCGGGCTTCCGGCAGGGCGCTGCGCAGGCGCACGCCCTCGGCCGCGGTCGCCACGAAGAAATCCCGGCAGCCTGCCTGCCAGAGCGCCACGCCGACCTGCGGGGCGCCGAGACCGTAACCGTCCGCCTTGACGACGCCGGCTGCCGAACCCGGCTCGGCAGCGCGCTGAAAAACCCGGTAGTTGGCCGTCAGCGCGCCGAGGTCGATGCGCAGCCGCGCACTCAACGCAAGCTGTTGATGTAGGCGACCACGTCGTGGATGGCCTGCTCGCTGGTCAGCGTCGATGCCATGGGCTTCATCTGGTTGCCGTAGATGTCCTTGGGATCGTAGCCGCGCAGGCCCTGCTGGTAGTTCTTGATCTGACGCACCAGATACCAGTCGTCCTGACCTGCGAGCCCCGGAGCGCCCATCTGCTCCATGCCGCCCGCCTCCGGGCCGTGGCAGGACGCGCAGACCGCGTAGGCGGCCTGGCCGGCAGCCACGTCGCCCTCGATGGTGGGCTGAGCCGGCACGTCCGGCAGTGACTCGATGTAGGCGATGAGGTTGTCCAGAGCCGTCGGATCCGTCACGGCCATGGCCATGGGCCGCATCTGCATGCCGTAGGTGTCACCGTTCGCGGTGCCGCGCAGCCCCTGCTGAAACGCTTCCAGCTGCCGCCGCACGTACCAGCCTTCCAGACCGGCGAGCCTGGGCGCGTTGAGGGCCGCGTTGCCCTCACCCTGCTGACCGTGACAGGCCGCGCACACGGCATACGGGGCCTTGCCGGCAGCGGCGTCCGCGGCCAGCGCCCCGGCGCTGCCCAGCCACGCCAGCAGACACACCAGCCCGGCCAGACTCCGACGACCCAAGGTACGGTTGCCCATGACGAATACTCTCCTCATCTGCCATATCGCGCCGGATCGGCGCCGAAAGCGAATATTAGATCATAGTCGGGCGGGCGGCCGTAGCGCGCTCAGAGCGGAATCGTGCCCCGGCGACCGATGACCGGGGCCGCGCGCAGAGGGGTCGGAGGGACGTTAGACGGCCCGCCGGAAACGGTGCCTCAGGGACGGACGCGCCGCCAGAGCGCCCGCAGGCGTCCGCCCCCTGAACGGGAGCGCCGGTCTCCGCCGATGCCTTCCCGCCGGGCGCGCAGCTCGAACAGGCCGCCGCGGCGGCGATCACCGCGGGCGCGCCGATCGCCGTCGCCGGCCGGAAGGCCGCCGGAATCATGGTCCTGCGCTCCGGACGGCGCCGGATGATGGGGGGAATGCCGGGTCGAATCCATGCTTTTCCGCCACGCTCCCTGTGGCCGCGTCGAGGGCGTCCGCCGCGAAACCGACCGCGAAGGCCGGCCTCGACAGCATGCCTGGACCCCGACTATAGCCGCCGGCGTGGCGAAAAGTACACCCGCGGCCGGCGCGGCCGGCCAGCCGACCCGATACCGGATGCGGCATCGTCCGGACGTCCGGACCGGCGCTCAGTGGCTGATCAGCTTGACCGCCTGCTCGATCCAGCCGTCCCGGGCGATGCGCCCGCGGTGGGCGTGCAGCACGTGCTCCTCGTCGTCGAGCTCCGCCTCGTCGAGCCCGGCGATCTGCTCGTAGCGGTAGATACCTAGCTCGTTGAGCTGCTCGGCGAGCTTGTGGCCGACCCCGTGGATGCGCGTCAGATCGTCGCCCGCGCGCGGTGACCGGCTCAGCGTCGCCTCCAGCTCCTGCAGACGCTCGCGCAGCTCGTTGTTGCGCGTGCGCTCTTCGTTGAGCTGCTGGTTGAGCACCAGCAGCAGCTTGGCGTCGCCGTCCGCGGCACCTTCCGGCGGCGCGGCGTCCACCGCGCCGGATGCGGCGCCGTCGTCGCTGCCGGCCACGTCACGCTCCCACTGCAGGCGGTTGAGCGCCTCGGTCCGCTCCCGCACGAGGTTCTCCAGCTTGCGGACCTGCTCCTTCAGACCGGCGACCTCGCCGCCGTCGGCCTTCGGCTCGCGGGCCTCCCGCCGGGCTGCGGCGGCTTCCTGCTTGGCCTCGGCCAGCTCCTCCTCGAGGCTTTCCATGAGCTCCTTCTGCCGCTCGAGCTTGGCGTCGAGCTGGACCACGTAATCGGCATTCTCCTTGGCATGCCGCTCCGCGCGCATCCGGGCGTCCTCCAGGGCGTCGCGCTCCTCCTGCAGCGAGGTCAGGCGGCGCGCGGCTTCGGTCTGATCCTGCTCCAGCGTCACGACCAGAGCCGAGCGTTCGCCGAGCTGCTCTTCGAGGTGCCGGTTGCGGCTTTCCAGGTTGCCGATCTGCTCGGACAGGGCCCGACGCTCCTCTTCCCGCGCCGCAGTGGTCTGCTGGGCGCCGGCCACCACCTCCGCGAGTCTGGCCGACTCGCCGCGCTCCTTCTCGAGCTCCGCGCGCAGGGACTCGCGCTCGGCTTCCGCCGCCTCACGGGCCTGCTCGGCCTCGGCGCGGCGGGCATCCGCTGCGGCCACCCGGCTTTCCACCCCGGCGGATGCCGCCAGGCTGGCCGCCGCGGCGGTGGCCGTGAGCTGCGCCTCCTCGGTGAGCGCGGCCAGGTCCCGCTCGGCGTCGGCGTGGGCCGACTCCAGCTCGGCCAGCCGTGCCTGGGCGTCTTCCGCAGTCTGGCGAACGGTCGCCAGGCTCTGCTCCGCTGCCGCCCGCGCGGAACCGGCCTCGGCGAGGGCGGACTCGAGCTCGGCGACCCGGGCGCCGAGCGACTCGGCCTCCTGCCGGGCCGCGTCGCGCGCGGACTCGGCTTCCTCCGTGCGCGCCTTGAGCCCCTTCAGGGTCACCCGCAGGTCCGCGAGGCTGTCGGTGAGGGAACCGATCTGCCGGTTGGCGATCTCGGTGGTCTCGAAGAGCTGCTCGTTGCGCTGGCGCAGCGAGTCCCGCTCCTCGACGGCCTCGTCCATGGCCCGCTGGGAAGCCTCCTGCCGGGCCACCTGCTCCGCCAGGCGTTTGCGCAGGCCGGCGTTTTCGTCCTCCAGGGCCTTCGTGCGCTGATCGTGGCTGCTGACCTGAACGGCCTGCTCGTCGAGGCTGCGTGTCACCGACTGCCACTTCTGCTTCCAGGCATCGGCATCGGCCTTGAGCTCGTCGATGCTGAGCTGCCGGGCGTGCAGCTCGCCCTGGGCGATCTTGTGCCGCTCGGCCAGGTCGGCGAGCTTGGTCTGCAGCTCCTCGATCAGCTCGTCCCGGGCCCTGATGCCGGCAGAGGGCGGCTCGTCCCGGGCGCTGCCCTCCTGACGCAGCCGCTCGAGCTCCTGGCGCAGCGAATCGGCCTCCTCCGCGCGGTTGCGCAGCGCCGCCGCCAGCTTGGGCACCCGCTCCCGCCACTTGGCAAGCTCCTCGCGCAGCGTCGCCTCTGCGGTCGACGCCGCTTCCGGCACCGGGGCCTCGCTGTGTGCCTGTGAGGTCTGTTCCATGAGCGCTGATCCCGTCGGTTTTCCTTCGTCCACGGGCGGAGGTGGGTACTTCCCCGCCCTATCTAAAACTAGCCGAATTATTCCGTTGCGGATGTGAACCAGATCGCGCTCGTCCGGGCCAGACACTTGTCAGAACCGGAACGCATCCTGACAGTCTAAGGTGACGACCAACGACATCGTCCGACGAGGAGACCCATGCGCATCCTGCTGTTCCTGGCCACCAACCTGGCCGTCATCGTGCTCGCCAGCATCACGTTCCGGCTGCTGGGCTTCGAGAGCATCCTGGCGGCGAACGGCGTCGACCTGAACCTGACGGCGCTGCTGGTGTTCTGTGCCCTGCTCGGCTTCGGCGGCTCGCTGTTCTCGCTCCTGATCTCGAAGAAGATGGCGAAATGGTCCACCCGGGCCCAAGTGATCGAGCAGCCGTCCAACGACGCCGAGCGCTGGCTCATGGACACCGTCGCCCGGCTGTCGGAGAAGGCCGGCATCGCCATGCCGGAGGTCGCCGTGTTCCCCTCGCCGGATCCCAACGCCTTCGCCACCGGCGCCAACCGCAACAAGGCCCTGGTGGCGGTCAGCGTCGGACTGCTGGAGAACATGAACGCCGGCGAGGTGGAGGCGGTGCTCGGCCACGAGATCGGCCACGTGGCCAACGGCGACATGATCACCCTGAGCCTCATTCAGGGCGTGGTGAACACCTTCGTGCTGTTCCTGGCGCGGCTGGCCGGTTTCTTCGTGGACCGGGTGGTGCTGAAGAACGAGCGGGGGCTCGGCATCGGCTACTGGGTGACGACCATCGCGGCCGAGATCGTGCTGGGCATTCTCGCCAGCGCCATCGTCATGTGGTTCTCCCGCTACCGGGAGTTCCGCGCCGACGCCGCCGGGGCGCGGCTGGCCGGGCGGGACAAGATGATCGCCGCGCTGGAACGGCTCAAGCGCGCCCAGGACATGCCGAGCACCATGCCCGACACCCTGGTCGCGTTCGGCATCCGCCGCGGAGTGGCCTCCGGCATGCGGGCCATGTTTTCCTCGCACCCGCCGCTGGACGCGCGGATCGCCGCCCTGCGCAACATGCAGGATTAGACCCGGCACCGACGGCAGCCGGCGCCCCGCCGGCTGTCGCCGGTGGGCGCATTGTCGTGCCCGCGGTTTGGCCATAAGGTTCGTCCATGGCCATCAAGCGCAGCAACTGGCCCACCGGCGAGCTGGTGGTGCTCGAGCACGAATCCCGCATCCTGGCGGACAATCCTCTGGGGGACCCGCACGTGCGGCGCTTTCCCGTCTGGCTGCCCCCGGGCTACCGGCCCGGCAGCCGCGGCCGGCGACCGCCGGTGCTCTACGATCTCACCGGCTACACCGGCTCCGGCTGGGCCCACACGGCCTGGAAGAACTTCGAGGAGAACGTACCCGAGCGTCTCGCCCGGCTGCTGCACGAACGCCGCATGCCCGGCTGCGTGGTGGTGTTCCCGGACTGCTTCACCGCGCTCGGCGGCAATCAGTACATCAACTCCAGCGCCATCGGCGACTACGCGGACTATCTCGTCCGGGAGCTGGTGCCCTTCGTCGATGCCGAGCTCGAGACCGGCGGCGAGCGTGACCGGCGCGGCTGCTTCGGCAAGTCGTCCGGCGGCTACGGCGCCATCATTCACGGCATGCGCCACGCCGGCACCTGGGGTGCCGTGGCCAGCCACTCCGGCGACGCCCACTTCGAGACCTGTTATCAGCCCATGTGGCCCGAGGCGCTGACCCACCTGGGCGCGTACCGTAAGCCGGCCCCCAAGGCCGGGGCGGTGAACGTGGAGAAGCGGGCAGCCGGCCTCGAGGACGGGCTCGACGACGGCCGCGTGGCCCGGTTCCTCGACCATTTCTGGCAGAAGGACCGCCCCGGCGGCGACGAGATCGCGACCCTGATGATGGTCGCCATGGCGGCCACCTACGATCCCGACCCGGGTGCACCCAACGGCTTCCGGCTGCCCTGCAACCTGGAGACGGGCGAGCTGATCCCCGCCCGCTGGCGGGTCTGGCGCCGCCATGACCCGGTGAATCTGGTGCGCCGCTACGCGGGCCGCCTGAAGACGCTCAAGGGGCTGTGGATCGACTGCGGCTGGAAGGATCAGTACCACATTCACTTCGGCAGCCGCATACTCTCCCGGGAGCTCGGACGTGCCGGCGTGAAGCACACCTACGAGGAGTTCGACGGCACGCACTCGGGCATCGACCACCGCATGGACCGCAGCCTGCCGTTCCTCGCCAGAGCGTTGCGGTAGACGCCGTCCGGACGCCGACTCGGGGGGAGAGGACATGGCTACGATCGTTCGCGCGCTGGCGCTGGCGGCCTGGATCGCGACCTGGCTGCCGGCCACGGGCCTGGCAGACACCGGCGAGACGGCGCTCGACGTCACCCACCACTACGCCGAGCACGACGGCGTACGCATCCACTACGCGGCTGCCGGCAGCGGTCCGCTGGTGGTATTCATCCACGGCTTTCCCGACTACTGGTACTCCTGGCGCGAGCAGATGGCGGGCCTGGCCGACCGCTTCCGGGTCGTGGCCATGGACCAGCGGGGCTACAACCTGAGCGACCGGCCCGACGGCGTCGAGCACTACGACATGCGCCTGCTGATCGGCGACGTGGCGGCGGTGGTACGCCATGCCGGCGGTGGCGACACGGCCCGCGCCACCATCGTCGGCCACGACTGGGGCGGCGCGGTGGCCTGGCAGGTGGCCTTTCACCGTCCGGACATCGTCGAGCGCCTGGTCGTGCTCAATCTGCCGCACCCCCGGGGCATGGCCCGGGAGATGGCGACCAACTCCGAGCAGCGCGCCAACGCCGGCTACGCCCAGCGCTTCCGGGCAGGCAGCCCGGACGACCCGGACATCATGTTCGGCGGTCCGATGACGGCGGCATCGCTGGCCGGCTGGGTGCGGGACCCGGAGGCCCGCCGGCACTACGTCGCCGCCTTCGAACGCTCCGACTTCGCCGCCATGCTGAACTACTACAAGCAGAACTACCCGCCCCTGCCGCCGGAAGGCACCCCGGTGATCCCGGAGACGCCCAGGTTGTCCGTACCGGTGCTGATGTTCCACGGCCTCGAGGACACGGCCCTGCACTCCGACGCCCTGGCCAACACCTGGGACTGGATCGACGCCGACTTCACCCTGGTGACCGCCCCCGGCGCCGGCCACTTCGTGCAGCAGGACGCCAGCGAGCTGGTGACCGGCACCCTGCGGTGGTGGCTGCTGGCCCGCCAGTAACCGCCACACCCCCGTAGGAGCGGCCTCCCGGCCGCGATTGCCGGAACACCCGGAATCGACGCGCCGGCCAATCGCGGCCGGGAGGCCGCTCCTACGGGTCGCTGGCGGGCGCGCGGGAACAGCGCGAGAAGGTCAGGCGGCGCGCTACAGATCCATCGCCCAGCGCAGCACCACGTCCTCGAGGTCTTCGCCCAGGCCGCGGTGGGCCTCCGGCGCGTTGACCAGCACGACCACCATCACCCGCTCACCGTCACGGGTGAGGACGTAGCCCGCCACGGCGGAGACGTGATCGAGGCTGCCGGTCTTCAGGTGCATGCGGCCGGCGGCCGGCGTGCCGGCCAGGCGCCGGCGCATGGTGCCGTCGAGGCCGGGGATCGACAGCGAGGACAGGAACTCCGGCATGAACGGGCTGCGCCAGCCCGCGTCGAGCACGGCGGCGAGCTGCCGGGCGGTGATGCGCGAGTCGCGCGACAGGCCGGCGCTGTTGCTCACCACCAGTCCGGCCGTGTCGATCCCGTGCTCGCCGAGCACCTCGAAGATCGCCTGCCGGGCCTTGTCTTCCGTGGCCGGTGCGCCGAACCGCTCGGCGCCCAGGGTCAGCCCCAGGTGGCGGGTCATGACGTTGTTGGAGTACTTGTTGACCAGCCGCAGCACCTCACCGAGGGGTCGTGAGCGATGCCGCAGAAACGGCTTCGCCTGTGGATCGGGCACGGGCGCGGTGCGCCAGCGGCCGGCAATCTCGCCGCCGAGCTGGTGCCAGTACAGGTCGAACAGCCCGAACGCGTAGCTCTCCGGCTGCAGCACGGTGCGGGTCAGGGCGTACTCGTCACAGCCGTCGGGGAACCGCCCTTCGAGCAGGACCTCGTCACGGACGTCGGGGTCGCGGACGGCCAGCGCCACCCCGCGCTGGTAGCCCCCGCAGGGCGCCCGGTAGAGGCGCAGACGGTTGGCCAGCTCCAGGTTCGGCAGCGGCGGATCCGGCGCCACGGACACCGCTCCGCCGCCCTCCTCCGGCCGGACGCTGAAACGTACGGCGTTGAAGTTCACCAGCAGCGGATGGGGCGGCAGGTTGTAGACCCGGTCGGGCTGATCGTCGAAGGCGCCCCGGTCCTCCGGCGGCAGGTCGAAGAACGAGGTGTCGAAGACCAGGTCGCCCTCGATCCGGCGCAGGCCGCGCCGGCGCAGGGCGTCGGTCAGCTTCCAGTACTCCTCGGCCACCAGAAACGGATCGCCGTGGCCGCGCAGCCACAGATCACCGGCGACGACGCCGTCCTGCAGCGGTGCGGCCAGGTAGACGTCGGTGGACCAGGTGTAGGCCGGGCCGAGCCCTTCGAGCGCGGCGAACGTCGTCACCAGTTTCAGCGTCGATGCCGGATTGCGCGGCACGTCCGCGTTGAAACCCACCAGCGGCGCGTCATCGCCGATGCGCTGGACCCAGACGCTGACGCCGTCCTCGGGCAGATCCAGCGACTTCAACGCCAGCGCCACGGGACCGGGCAGCGACGCCTCGGCTTGCGGGGCGGCGTCGGCGGCATCCGGTGGCGCCGCGGCGACCGGCAGCGGCCCGGCGGCGAGCAGCCCCAGCAGCCATCCCAGGACGACCCTGGATGCCGCCTTCATGGCGATTCCGTCCCGGCGAGGCAGCGCCGCAGCGTATCGTCCAGCGGCGTCAGCTCGATGCCCAGGGCAGCCAGCGCCGGTGCCGTGTCGACCCGGTCGTCGTGATCGAGCACGCCGAGCATGGCCCGGGTCACCGGCGGATCCGGCAGCAGCGCTTCCAGCACGCCGGCCAGGGCCAGACCCACTCCGACGGGCAGCGACACGGTTCTGGTGCGCCGGCCGAGCACTGCCGCGGCACGCCTCACGAGGTCGGAACGGGGCAGGGATTCCGGGCCCGCCAGATCCAGCGCGCCGGCGGCGGTCGTCGAATTCAGAGCGGCGACCACCGCCTCGATGACGTCGCCGGCATAGATCGGCTGCTCCAGGCTCGATCCCCGCAGCAGCACGTTGACACCGCGACGGGCGCGCCCGGACAGCGCAGCCGCCGCGTAGTCGCCCTCACCGAGCACCATCGGCACCCGGATGATGCAGGCCGGCACGGTGCCGTCGAGCAGGATGCGCTCCGCCCTGCCTTTCGAGGCCAGACAGGCATTGTCCGACGATGGCCCGGCGCCGACGATGCTGAGATACACGAGCTGCTCGAGGCCGGCGCCGGCGGCCGCTTCGGCGAGCGCCTCGCAGGTGTCCTCATGGGCTTCGCGGTAATGGCTGCGGCGGCCTTCCTTGAGGATGCCGACCAGATGCACGGCGGCCCGGCAGCCGTCGAGGGCCGCCCCCAGGGCCGCGGCGTCGGTGTAGTCGACGATGCGCACGTCCACCGCCTGGCCGAGGCCGAGCGCGGCGACCCGTTCGGCCGCCCGCGGCGAACGCACCAGGGCCCGCACCGGCCCATGGGGCGCAAGCCGCCGGAGCAGCCGCTGGCCGAGATGACCGTTGGCACCGGTGACTGCAATCATGGTCGTCTGGTCCATACCCCGATCCACTGAGATATCCTGCCACCATGGCGTACGACCACCACCCCCCGCTGTAGCCGAGATGTGGCCGAGATGTGGCTGACCTGGGCCAACGCCCTGACGGCACTGCGGCTGCTGTCCGCCGGGCCCTGTGCCTGGCTCGCCGCCATCGGCCAATGGCCGGCGGCAGCGGTACTGTTCACCCTCGCCGTGGTCACGGACCTGCTGGACGGCCCCCTGGCCCGCCGGCTGGGTCAGACCTCCGCCTTCGGCGGCGTCGCCGACCACGCCACCGACGCCGTGTTCGTCACGGCCGTGCTGACCGGTCTGGCGTCCGTCACGCCGGTGCCCTGGATTCTGCCGCCGCTGATCGCGGCGGCTTTTCTCCAGTACCTGCTGGATTCCCGGGCCCACGCGGGCCGCCCCCTGCGGGCGAGCTGGCTCGGGCGGGTGAACGGTATCGGCTACTTCGTCGCCGCCGGAACGCCGCTGTACTGGAACCTGCTGGGCCTGGGCGCCCCCGGCGAGCTGCTAGTGGCCGCCCTCGCCTGGCTGCTGGTGGCCACCACCCTCGCCTCCATGATCGACCGGGCGCGCGCCCGCCTGACCGCCGAATGACGCCCGGTTCGCCCGGGGCAGGAACAGCACGCTAGCGCGGATCGGCAGCATGTCCGTCAGCCGCCGGCCGGGCACGTTGAACCAGCGCACCACCCGCCAGGCGACATGCGAGTCCCCGAGAACGGAGGACACCGAGCAGGTCATCATCAGCGCGAGCCAGGCGAGCCAGTTCGCCTCGGAGAAGAACCGTACCAGGTACTCGGCCACGGTGAGGCCTTCCCGGGCCGCGGCCGCCTCCGTCACCCCAGGGCTCCGTAGACCATGCGCTTGAAGTCGTGACTGAACGGATGCCAGAAGCCCGGCATCCGCTGGGTCATGCACACCCCGGTGAGGTTCGCCCGCGGCGCCATCCAGGTATGGGTGCCGGCCATGCCGCCCCAGTGATACTCGTCGGTGGCGGTCTCGGGCTCGTCGGGCCCCGGCTTCTGCTTCAGGGCGAAACCGAGTCCGAACACCGTGTCCGACATCTCCCACATGGGAAACGCCACGGTCACGCCGGCGGGAAGCTGATTGGTACGCATCAGCGACAGCGTGGCCGGCTTCAGCAGGTGCACGCCACGCCACTCGCCGCCGTTGACCAGGGCGCGCAGGAAAGTGACGTAGTCCGCCACGGTGGAGACCAGGCCGCCGCCACCGGACAGCAGGGTCGGCGGCCGGCAGTAGCTGCCGGTGTGGGGATCGTCGGCCTTCACCAGGCCGCCCTTCATGGGGGTCAGCAGGTCCACCGGCGCGTACATGGTGGTGAAGCGGTCCTGTTTTTCCGGCGGCACGTGGAAGTCCGTGTCGGACATGTCCAGCGGGTCGAAGATCTTCTCGCGCAGGAACGCATCGAAGCGCTGTCCGGAGATCACCTCGACCACCCGGGCCAGCACGTCCGTCGCCAGGCTGTAGCGCCAGCTCGTGCCCGGCTGATAGGCCAGAGGCAGGGCGGCCAGGCCGTCACACAGAGTCTCGAGCGTGAGGCCCTGGTTCGCCATGGCGCTCACACCCGCCGCCATGTAGGCCTGGTCGATCACCGAGTCCGGCTCGATGAAGCCGTAGGAGAAACCCGCGCTGTGACTGAGCACCTGGCGCATGGTGATGGGTGCCGCCAGCGGCTCGACGTCCGCGGTGGAGGTGGCATTGGGCCGCAGCACGGCGGGCTCGGCGAAGGCCGGCAGAAACTCCGACAGCGGCGTGTCCAGATCGAACGCGCCCTGCTCGTAGAGCATCATGGCCGCCACCGAGGTGACGATCTTGGTGTTGGAGTACATGCGGAATATGGCGTCCCCGGTCAGCGGCCGGCGGGACTCGAGATCCATGTAGCCGAAGGTCGCATAGTCGACGACGTCGGTGCCGCGCATGACGAGCGCCACGCAGCAGGACAGGATCTCCTGGTCCACGTACCACTGCATCCGCTCGTGCAGCTCGCTGAAATCGGTGTCGTCACGGACGATGTCTAGACGGTTGATGGCCTTGTCTCCTGCGCTCGTTCTGCCGCGATTCTACCCCGAACCCCGGACAGTCTACGGCGTTTGTCCCCGCCCGGGGCAACGATCGGCACGTTTATCGCCGAATGGGATTGCCCGGACCCGGGTTATGCGAATTGATGATTTCTCAATCGCCAGCCGAAGGCGTAGCCTCGAAATCGAGGGCGGGTCCTTCAGCCTCATTCAGTCGATGAATCAGGGGTTCAACCCGCAAACGTGAAAGAATGCTCGAACGGGCCCGCCCCCATCCTTTTTCCTGCACGGACCTTCCCTGCACGTTTCCAGGCTCGGCTTGAACGTCTGGTTCGCCGCGCCTTTTCCGACCCGATCCGCCTCGAATCACGCCACCTCGAACGTGACGCCGGCGTGAACGGGCAGGCGCGCCAGCAGCGCCTCGCCCATCGCCACGGACGGCGTGAGCACGCCCCCGGGAGAATCCAGCTCGTCGACGGCCAGGCAGACCGCCGCCTCGCCGAGCATGCGTGACGTCGACGCATATCCGGGATCGCCCTCACCACGCACCGTGGCCTGGAGCGCGACGGGACCGTCCGCCGCCGACTTGGCCACCATGTCGATGACGAACAGGCCGTTGCGCCGCGCCTGCTCCGACGGCCCCTGTCCCGGCCGGGGCAGCAGCGGCGTGAGCAGGCGCCGCACGGCGCCGAAAGAGGCCGCCGTCGACACCGCGGCCGAGCCGGCGCTGACGCCGGCCGCCAGCGGAAAGCCCCATGGCCCGAACGGCATCACCATGCCTTCGTCGTAGCGGAAGTCGTGGCCCCACGCGTAGCCGAGCAGCGCGTTGCTGCGACGCACGACCCGGGTGTTGATGGCCGCCATCACGAACGGCGTCACCCAGGCGCCGAGGTCGGCATCGAAGCTCGGCAGGGTCCGCTCCGGACCGTCCAGGCCCTGCCGCTGGCCCTGGGGGTTGAGTCCGTACGGATCCGCCAGCACCGCCCGGACCGCCGGGTCGCGATCCGCCTCCTCGAACATCTCCAGCATGCTGGCCACGGTGCCGCCGCTGAACCCGCCGCGCATTTCGCGGGCGCGGAACTTGACGATGGTCGCCGGCGCGCCGTGGGCGCGCTGCATTTCCCGCTGCACGAACAGGGTGCCGAGATCCGAGGGAATGCTGTCGAAGCCGCAGGTGTGGACGATGCGGGCGCCGGTTTCCCGGGCACGCTCGTGATGGGTGTCGATCATCCGGCGCATCCAGTGGACCTCGCCGGTGAGGTCGCAGTAGTGGGTGCCGTGATGGGCGCAGGCGGCCACCAGCCCGGAGCCGTAGCGGGCGTACGGTCCCACCGTCGAGCACACCACCCTGGTGCGCGAGGCGAGCACGTCCAGCAGCGCCTGATCGCCGGCGTCGGCGATCACCAGCGGCAGACCGGCCGCCGCCTCGCCGAGGCCGGCGCGGACCTCGTCGAGCTTCTGCTCGCTGCGCCCCCCGATGGCCCAGCGCAGGCCCCCGCTGCCCGCGCCATAGCGCGCCAGCAGATGGGCCGCCACGAGCCGGCCGGTGAAACCGGTGGCCCCCCAGAGGATCACGTCGAATTCGCGGTCGTTCACGCCGGCTCTCCTGACCCGCCACGTTGACACCGTCCACCATCACGGAAAAGCTGGGGAACGGCAAGGCGGCAACATTCGGAAATCCGATGGGAAACCTTCAGGATGCAGGACACTCCAACCGACATGACCTGTGCCATGCGACGTTTCATGAAGATTCCGGCAATGTTCCTGCTGCTCATGGCGGCCGCCACGGCTCACGCCGACGACAGCGCACTGCTCGGACGCTGGACGCTGAGCCCCGAGCTCACCCACGCCGAGCAGCCCGACGGCCCCGAGACCCGCTCGGGCCTGTTCAACCGCATGCCCAGGGCGTCCGTCAGCGTCGGCGGCGTGCCGCTGCCGGGAACCGGCGGAGGCGGCGACGGCCTGCCCGAGGTCTCCGGCAATCCCAGGGACCCGGAGGTGCTACGCTGCTCGGAGCTGGTGATCGAGCCGCTCGGTGACGAGCTGCGGCTCACCTGGGTCGGCGTCGGCAGCGCGACGCTGGAACGGGGCAACCACCTGGGGCTGGTCAGCCGCTGGAACGACCGCCGCCTGACCA
>MRWG01001345.1_pt1 | contig 16281 bp, 15 predicted proteins | sample 1013341 | NCBI WGS metagenome assembly MRWG01 (sample SAMN06117577, study PRJNA244670) | biofilm metagenome | biome: Water; feature: Cathode Biofilm; material: Biofilm; isolation source: microbial consortium enriched at the cathode of a solar microbial fuel cell | place: USA: District of Columbia ... | reverse complement strand
TCCCCTTTGAGGGAAAACATAACCACGATCGTAAAAAGCAGGGCGATCAGGGTCAGGGGGGATATGGCAGGGATAAATTTTTGGGTATACCACACTTCCCCTTTCCACCTTACCAGGAGCAACCTGCTAAGTATCCCCAATAAAAAGGGAATGCCCAGATAGATGGCAACGCTTTCGGCAATGGTCCCGATGGAGATGTCGACGATCGCACCTTCAAACCCAAAATAGGGCGGTAGTACGGTAATAAACAACCAGGCATAAAAACTATACCCAAAGACCTGAAAAACGCTGTTGAGCGCGACCAAACCCGCGCCGTATTCGCTGCTGCCTTCTGCAAGGTCGTTCCATACCAGGACCATCGCGATGCAGCGTGCCAGGCCTATCAAAATCAGCCCTACCATATACTCCGGATAATCGCTCAAAAAGGTAATTGCCAGGATAAACATCAGCACGGGACCGATGATCCAATTGAGGAGCAATGAAATGGACAGGATTTTTACATTTCTAAAGACTTTTGGCAACAAGGCATAGTTCACTTTAGCCAAGGGAGGGTACATCATCACGATCAGGCCAATCGCTATGGGAACATTGGTCGTGCCGTTACTGAGTGAATTTATGAAATTGGGAAACCCCGGGAAGAGATAACCCACACCTACCCCGATAGCCATTGCGATAAAAATCCACAGCGTAAGGTTTCTATCCAAAAAACTTAATTTTTTCACCGCCATTGTTCAAGAATTAATTTGTGAGAAAACATACCAAAGTTCCGTTGCGATCTGCAAACTCCTTTCCTCATACTTTTCGGCTTGTTGTGTTGTATGGTCAAATACCTTGGGGTCTTCAAACGTAATAGGGATTCGTTGCTCGGCCCCGGGCACGAAAGGGCAGGCTTCATTGGCAGCATCGCAGGTCATAATGGCGGCAAACCCGGATTTTGGATTGAAGTCATCATCCAGTTTTTTGGAAAACCCGATGACGGGAGCTTCATTTTCCGCATATTTGATGGCATATACGGGATTGTCGCCCCCTGAAAGGCTGCGGATTTGAAAACCTTGTTTCTTCAGCGTTTCCGCAACCATCGGAAACAAAACGGTTGCTTCTGTACCCCCGGAATAGCACGACACGCCTCCGACCTTAAAATGGGATGCCAATGTTTGGGCCCATACCTGGGACAAATGACTCCTGCGGGAGTTATGCGTGCAAATGAAATTAATGCGTATGGCTTCGCCTTTTGCAACCTTTGCTTTGACGAAGTCTGCAAGGGGCTGCAAAACCGCTTTACGGTCTGCAGGGATTTTATCCGGGTGGAGGGTATTGACGACTTTTTCTATTTCAGGGAACAGGCTCATTTTTGTTTTTATCATGAGGTAGGGATTGTTTTTTAGCAACAATTTCCATCTGGGGCACAACAGGGTTCGTTGCCCGGGTCGGATAGTTTGACTTTTGGTTTTTCGGGGACCCTGCAGGCATCCCTGGCAAGGCAGTCGGTATGCTTAGGCGTGAGCAAAAAGTTTCTGCCATCAAAATCCAACCCATATGTGCCAATGGTATTGCCCTGGTACGCTACCTCGATTTCTGCGTCCGGCAAATCCAGGATTTTTTCGGAATGCTCGATAATGCGTATCAGCTTTTCCGGGTGCAACCTGTGGTCGTAGTCATGGGCCTCCCATAACTGAAAACTGACTACTTCTTCCTTGCGTACCGTTCCGCCACAGTCTATAAAGTGCTTTGTGATTTTACCCACCTCTGTGACGTGGAAATGGCGGGGCACCATTGCGCCGTCTGGTAACTGGAACCCCATTGTTTTGAGGTGAGACAGGTGTTGCTTTATATTGGATAGCCTCATTGGGCAATGATTTTTTTTTGGATAATATCGTTTACACTACCGGCCAGGTATACCATATCCCTGGCTATCGAGTCAATGTTCGGGAAAAGTAATTCTATTTTCTGTTTTTCCAAATCGGTGCGGAGCCCTTTTACCACCAAAACTTCCAACGCCTTAGCGCCGGACCCGGGTAATTCGCCCGGGGTTTTTGGAAACAAGGTCCATTGGCCCGAACCATAGTTCACGGCAACGGAATACGGGCGTACGTTTGAAACATTCCTTATCCGGAAGCCATAGGGTTTCAGAGCAGCCAGTTTGGACAGGGGTTTTGGTACCGCTGCTATGCCAGCCGATGCTACAGGCAGGTTGCCAATACCGTTATACAGCAACCCGGTCCGGAACCAGACCAGTGCCAATTGGCTGATGTCAAGATTTTCGCGATCTACAAACACCACTTTTGGAAAGTTTCCGTCCTTCGCGCTTTTGGCGATGGTAAAAGCAAGTTGGTCCAGGGTATTCTTTCTCTCTTCAGGCATTTCGGCGAACGTTTCGCTGATGTCGGCGATGGAGTTTCTGATAGAACCCCGCAACCGCTGGGCGTGAAGCAGTTGTAGTGAGAGGATCAAAAATAAGGGCAGGAGAAGGCGTATGTTTGTTTTCACGGGCACGGTATGTTTACATTATACATTATATTATCGCGATAAAACGATTAATAAATCCAAAAAAACACTAGCAACATTCTTTGCCAAGGGAAATGTCCTGGTCCAGGAAGCTTTGGAACCTGGTTTTCATTTTTTCCCAATTTTCGACGTGGATACAGTAACACACGGTGGTACCTTCCACATCGCCTTTGATCAACCCCAAATTCCGCAATTCTTTCAGATGCTGTGAAACCGTTGGTTGGGCAAGGCCGATTTCCTCGACGATATCCCCACATACACAGGATGTTACCCTGAACAGGTGTTGGAGGATGGCAATCCTTGCAGGATGGGCAAAGACCTTTCCAATCAGCGCGAGCTCATTTTGGTCATCGGTGAATATTTCGGTTTTGGCTAAGCCCATCTTAATTCGTTCATTGCAATAATACGATAAATTGTAAATCTCATCATTAACCTATTGTAAATTTTAATAACAAAATGTTTGCCAGGTCGCTGTTCGATTATGTAGTGCCTTACTTGGGGCAATTTGATGCTCCTTCAAGAATGCAACAGCCAAAAACACGGAATACTACTTTCAGGTACAGTATCTTTCAACACCCGTAAATATGAGGGTGGGGGAGTACGGGGTGGAAATAAGGTAAAAACTTTTGGTTTCTTTTGGTAGTATTTTGCTTTTACCAGTTAAGTTTTTCTTCTGTTTGGATGCTAATATATTGTCTATGGTCATATTGCTATCTGGACCATTCCATCCCCTTTCTATTTCTTTTCTTAGTTTTGAAGTTTCTCAGTGTATGAATTAGTATTTTTCTTTTCCGTCATGCTAAAAGGATTATTGCAAAATAATATCACTATCAATATTCAATTTTTGATGCAAAGCTTTGGCAATATTCAAAGTGATTTCCCTTTTCCCGTTCAGGTAATCGCTTATTCTTGATGCACCGGTATTCAAAAGCGCGACCAGGTCTTTTCTCTTTAGACCCATTTCGAACATGCGAAGCTCTATCATTTCCGGAAGGGTAGGTAATCCTATTGGGAAATGGATTTCCTCGTATTGTTGGATGATATCACTAATCTCTATAAACTTTTTAGCCAATGAGTCATCCGATGGTGTATTGTCATCGACCTAATTGATTAGTCTTTCCATGCGAAGATTTGCCTTAGGTATTGTTTATGCGTAATAGTTCTTTTCATTTCAGATGCTTTGGAATATCACTTCGACCATGCAAAACCCTGACAATACGGATACGATCAGGTAAAATTCGGTAAAAAATGACATGTGAAACATGGGGAAGGCCATATAATCCAATTTTTATTTCATCCCTCTGTTTACCTATATCAGGATTTTTGGTCAAAGCCTCAAAATACTCCTGAAGTCCCTCTAAATATTTCGTGGCCTGTGAATGACCAAATTTAAAGATTCCAAAATCGTAAATTTCCTGAAGGTCGTTTTTGGCAGCTTCCGAAAGGACAAAAAGACTCATTACTTCTGTTTTCTGGAAGCTATAATGTCCTGCACTGATATATTACTATCGGGACCATTCCATCCCTTTTCTATTTCGGCCCTTAAATCAGCAATGACCTTTTCACGATAAATCTCGTGCAATCGTAGTGCATCACGAATCACCTCGCTATTGTTCTGATATTCGCCAGAGGCTACTTGCCTGGCTATATACTCTTCCTGCTTTTTTGTGAAACTAATGTTCATTTTTTTAATTTTTAAGAGCATATAAATGCTCAATATAATGAAATTTAGCAAATATGGACATATAAAAAGGATTTTTTAGGCTGTCCTACATCTTATCTTTGGCAAGGTTGCCACAGGTAACGCTTTTCCCAAACCCGAGGTGGTAAGACTTAGGGCTATGGGCTTCTATGACAGCAATCAAATCACGGAGGTTATCCCGGGTTGTCAATTGGCCAAAAACCATACAAAGTAGTTGGTTCCAGCAGGTAAAATGCCGGACGTATTTATTGCCATTATGTTTGGCCAGCGTGCGGTCAAAAATACGCCGAGGCAAAAACTCTGTGGTTGTGAAAAAACATATTTGCCTTTGTTCATAGATTAAGAGTTATAAATCCATGAACATTGCAATTCAAATCGTCACGCTATAAAAAGGCCCTGAACGCTTATGATTACAATACTTTCAAAGAACGCATATTAACTTTTAGTGGACACTAGTGATGATAAACAGTAAATATGTAAAATACAGAGAAAAAGGAGGAGGGGTTAGCTCGAATGCCTGGTCTTAAAATTCGTTCGGTTTTTGAGATCATTGAAAATAAGCATATCGTGGTTTACCGCTACAACTTATTCCCTGAGGACCCGCTTGACTGAAAATCCAAGAATTATTGTTAAATTTAGTATTCAATCCCTCCTCTTACGAAAAAATTGGATTTAACAGACACATCTTGCGTGAATGCCTATGGGGCATAGGAGATTATATCATAAGGCAGCTAAATGGTAATGCTCCTTGTGACTGACAACATCCAAACTGTAAAATGGGGGTGCACATAGATACGAAATGGTATTGGTTTGGCCTTTCTGTGGTCTTGTTTTTGGTTCTTTTTTCCTGCAAGCAAGAACCGGATAGGTCAAAATTGAACTATGGCCCTAAAGTGGTGGAGGCCAAAGGTTATTTAGTTCCCAAAGACAGTATTTTACCGCCGAAATTACTGCCCCGTGAAATGCCAGTCATCGTACCCGCCATAATAAACATCGTTGCTGCCAGTACGCCCAAGGTACATCCTGTAGATAGGTTTAGACCCCGTTATACCCTGATACCCGAAGTGTTCACCCCGGGAGAAGATGGGGTTCTTTTGCCAAAAGTGGTGCCCGCCAAAGGGAAAACAATTTCAGCCGGTTTACCCCGGGTTGTTCCCGCTGAAGAAGTGAAGGCCGCCGATCCAAACCCAAACAACTTTAGTTCTTTTTTCATCCGCAGTGGAAGGATTTTCCAAAGGATATAGTTTCAGAAAATCAAAATTCCTGTTGTATTTGCTGACACCATTTTTATCAATATAGTGACCCTTATAAAACTCAATGAACAGGCTCAATCTTCCTTTGGATGCCTTCCTACTTCTAAGACCTATTTTCATTTCGAGGTGAAAATTAGGTGAAATAAATGTATGAAAATAGGGGATTAAAAGAAGGGATCATCGAATTAACATTTCAACAACATGTGGAAATACAGTTATTTGTATTCAAATGATATCAAATAACATTAAAATAAATTACATATTTATTTTCCGATACAGAAATTATATATAATGGATAATCAGTAAATTACAAATTAAGGGTACAATTTAGATACAGAAAATGAGAAGAAAAAAATAATGGGTGTTCGTGTACCTCTTTAATTATTCATCATTAATATGAATGATTAAATGATTAAATAAGTGATTATATTTCTGTTGAAAGATTAATAAAGTACTTAGAGACTCTTGTCTAATTTTTATGGGAGTATTGCTCTTATAGTGTGCTTCAAATTCATCAAACTCGGTGATTAATTTCAACAATTCATGTCTATAGGGATCAAGAATAGATTCATCCACGTTGTACTTTAGACTAATTATTTCTAAAAGGTGTTCCATTTTAATGTTCATTACCTTGAACCAAGGAGGAACGTTCTTGGGCTTTATCTCACCTTTAGTTAAATTGCTTAAAAACTCACGATAGTCACTTCTTATATCTTTCACTTCTCCGATAAGGTGATCTTTCAGATATCGATCATTTGTAATCTTGTTCTGGACTGTGTTCACTATCCATATTGCCAAAAAGGCATTGGCTAAAATTCCGATTATCTCTATTGAATTATCAGCCAGCCAAGAAGCCATAAGTACTTCCGCCCTGTGATGAAGGACAAATATCATGGTCTTGTTTTAAAACTTTTGCCGTCCCAATAGAACCAGGGTTTATGCTTGGCGGTTTTCTTCGGTGCATCTGACTTCTCACGTCGTTCTTGCCATTGAGGGTAAGTTTCATTCTCAATTATATCCACCCATTCGGGTTCTTCAGTGGATTTTATTCCAAGGTGGGCTTTAACAAATTCTAGTGAATAGTCGTATACAAGATTACCTATAGCTTCATCTAAAAAAGATGGGGCGAAACCGGCCGTATGATCTAGATCTAATAATAACTTGTAGTCGTTCTCAAGAGCTTTACGAAATTCTCCATTTAAAATTACGTGATAAAACTTTTCACCTGAATCATCACTCACCGCGCAATGCCGAAGGCCAGGATATTCTGAAAAATCCCTTATGCGAATTATTATTGTATCATCCATATTGCAATGATTCTTTCGTAATTGTCCAGCGGTACATTGTTCCACGAAATTCAGTTCTTAACAACCTAGATTGCCCTTCTGAATCATAATGTAGAATAACGCCATTGGTTACTACTTTTAAATTTAATAATAGCCCGATATCAAATCCATTCTTAATAGCAGGTAATCCCTTATTTCGATTCGCTTTTTGTGAGGTTGAGCCATATTTCTTTATAAATGCACCTTTTAAGATATCTATATCATCATTTCCACCGGCCCAATCTATCAATTTGGTGCCCCAACGCCTGCGTAAAGATTTTAGTATTCCTTTACCCACATCAGTAATGGTAAATATAACATGATTATCTTCATATTTCGTTCCTAACAACCATTGTTTATTCTGTGTACCAGCCCACTCAATTGAATTGCCACAAATTTCAAGCAAAATAGTTCTCAATTTTTTACAATGTTTGGCTTCACCAGTGAGGTGTTCTGTTGCTTTGGAAATTGTTTGACTTATATGAATATTATCCTTAGTGGATAACTTCTTTTCTCCTGTTTGAATAAACATAAGATCAGATTTGGGCGCCAATTTATATTTTCTACCTTCTTCATTTCTCATATGGTTTAAGAGCCCTGAATTTATTATCCATTCTTTCATTTTGGAATCAGTAGGAAAATCTCCTCGAGTATTTATGCTTTTATAATCTAGGTCACTAATAATAGCCCGTAATACGCATATAGTACAATAATCAATCTCCATTACGTTCTCCAACGAAACTGTAATGAAGCATTGTTTTCCTATTTTGCTAATGTTTCCATTCTGACCTAACTTATTGAAAAAAGCAATACTCTCTTCTGGATTGTTCAGCATTGAAAGCCTTGCTGGGGCTTCTATAGGTTCTCTATGTATAAATTCTATTTTGCCATTTTGATAAATCGGAAGAGGCTGTTTATTAATATCGAATATTGTTATTTTTTTGCGCCGGTTTAGCTCCTTTCGCGCTCTTCGTTTTTGATAATTTTTTGCTTTTAGGGTCTGGAAGTTTTTCCTCATAAGGAAGCTATTGGAGAAAGTATATGGTTTTGGTATAAAAGGCTTAATTGAAATTGGTCGTAATTTTTTTTTCTTACATATTAAAAAATACTACGGAACAAGTTATAATAGTTCTAGATTACTACCCTTCAAGTTCAATTTTGCCAATCTCCTTCATCAAGCGCTCAGTTTCCACAAGCGCCACAATAATCCTTTGGTAATGTAAAATATCATCATAATCTAATTTACGACCTTTACGGTCTTTAAGCCATTTTTGTGCTGGTTGGTAACCTCCGATACGGAACTCCCATGCGATAAGAGGAACATTGTCGAAGTACTGTTTATTATTGATGTGAACTTTGCCATGGGTGGCATTTTTCTGGACAAAACCAGGACTTGATTTAGTTATTTTACTGGTTATTAAATTTTCGCCATCCACAGGATATTGAGTAATTAATTGTTCGACAAATGGACTGTCGAGCAAATGGATTTGACGTATATCCCTTCCCAATTCGATCAACCTCCAAAAGGTATCCCTGTCTTTTGGATAAGGTATTCTTGGAAAATCAATTTTTAAAAATTCGTTGTATTCCTCTCGGAAAGTTGGGGAGTGTAAGACAGCATAGATGTAATCTAATAAATCTATAGGAGCAAAAGAGTTGCGGAGAGCTACTTTCTCAGTAGAAAAAGTTATGCCCAGTGCTTTGGCAATCTTTTCAACGATTTCATTATTAAGATTGGGTATTCTTTGAGTGGAAGTATCTATAGAATTTTGACTATTCGTTTCTGGATAGAGGTAAAGCGGAAAAATTGGTGAACTTCCAAACTTCTTTGCTGTTCCTGTCAAATTACAATCAGTGGGGTTACTTGAAATAAAAACATGTTTAAATTCTCCAGTAAATTGACGAGGTGTCAAAAGTGCGAAATTGTCCTCGAACATGTTTCGCATTGTACTAAAAGCAGGTCTACGTTGTAGATTATGGTCGTAATAACAGTAAACCGTATCAAATGGACGATAGCTAACTTTTCTGATATTTTTTAGGTCTTTCGAAGCTTCACTAAATTTATCCAGGAAAGGAAAACTTGAGGTATTTGAAATTCCAAATTTCTGTATTGCAGCTTTTTTATCAGCGAATACGGTTTCGATATTATGGACAAGTTCATCTTTGGATATGGAATAGAATAAAGCATCTTTACCTGTTTCTATCCCATTGTTGTATCGACTGAATAATTCATTAATTTTAAATCCAACTTCGTAGCGATTCCTATTTTGAAAATTTTTTGGTGTTAGAAAATAATATGGGTATTGTGGCTCAATAATCTGCCACTTAATAGTATGCCGGGAGTTAGTATTTAAAAAATCATACTTTACATTCCTTCTACCAAGTAAGTCGTAATGAAAGACTTTGCCAAATTCATTTTTTTTTAGGTTGCCCGTTTTTACAAATATATTAATAGATACCCCTTGCATAATGTCAAATACATTTTCATCAGGGCTACCGTCAGGACTGATTTCCTTTTTCTTGGCATCTCCATGTAGATCAAATATGTAAATGCTGTCGAAAGTTTCTAAGAGATTTCTTCTCATTTGACGATGAACCAGTCCATCAAGGAAACTATTATTAGAAATGTATGCTAAAATTCCTTCTCCATTCTTTTCGATATAATGTTGACCATATCTAATGAATTTTACATAATCGTCGGAAAGAGAGTTTAAAGATTTTTCGTTTAATCCTTCCTTGTATTTTAAAATAAGCTCCTCAATCCATTCGGATTTATTTGAACTATTGATTGAATAAGGAGGATTTCCAATAACACACATAATAGGTGTATCTCGTTTAATATAATTTGCTTCATTGGCCTCAGTGCTCAACCAATTAGCAAATAGGGTTCCGGTATCAGGGTGGCTTTCTTCCAGGCTGTTAGTTAGATACACCCTAAATCTTTGATTCGAGGTGGGTTTAAATCCTGTCTCCGTTAGCAATAGGTCTAATTTCAGATGAGCCATTGCATAACTAGCCATAAGCAACTCAAAACCATTTAATCTCGGTAGTAAGTGCTGTTCTACGTAATTGCTCCAAATGCCTTGTTGCCCTTGAAACTTTTTGTGAATATGTTTTACCACTTCTGCCAAAAAAGTTCCTGTTCCTGTGGCTGGGTCAAGAATTTGTACTTTGTGTACTTCTTGCGCCACCTGTTTATAGCCAGTTGCTGAACGCTTATCTGCGGTTTGGGTATTTACTCTTATGGTTGTTTTGCTCGTGTCTGCAAGACCTTGCGGTAAATCAAATTCAGTTTTCAGAATATCGTCAACTGCTCGTACTATAAAATCTACTACGGGTTGTGGGGTGTACCAAACACCACGGGATTTACGTAACTTTGGGTCATATTCGCTTAGGAAGGTTTCATAGAAATGGATTATAGGGTCTTCCATTTTAGTGGACTTACCGTAATTCTTCAATATTTCTTCTACATTACAGGCAAGAAAAATTTCTGAAAGATTTTCAACTACCCATTTGATGCGATCGTCAATATCCGGACCAGCTATGTAACCGAATAATTTTCTCAGAAATGGGTTAGATTTAGGAATCAGTTCAGCTGCTTCTTGTCTACTAAAATTACTCAGGGTAGGGTCGTGTAGACGAGCTGCAAACATTCCGTAGGCTATGGTCTGGGCGTATACGTCTGCAAAGCTTTTGGCTGTAATATCATGGATGAGTATTTCCTGAAAAGCCATCATCTGCTCCTGAAGTGTACTGTTCTCACGATTCACTTCATCACTGGTCAAAGACTTCTCGATTATATCGGAGAGCAGGCGGGCTTTACCCGCCATCATTTCTGCTAATTTTTTAGGACTCTTTATAGTTTGTCCTACGTGGACACAAAAATCTTTAATGAGATTTTCAAAAATCTCAAAGTTGTTAGGTATAGAGCTAATGCCTTTATCTGTGACTTCTGCAATCGCGATTTTTGTTATTAACTCACCTTCTCGATACAAATGAAAGTTGATATAATCCGTGAATATCAGATTATTTAGTGAAGCTTTGTATCGGTCAAATTGCTCCTTGTTTCCTGTCTTCTTTGCTCCATCAAGGTCATTGTCGCCTATGTCTTTTGCTTCAATAAAACCCACGGGTATATCCCTCTTAGTCAAAATGTAATCAGGCGCGCCGCACTTTTGCCTTTTAGGTTCGTTGGTCGCCCGAATGGTCGGCTCCAAACTTTCCAAAAGCTGCTGCAAGTCGCCACGAAAAGTATGTTCAGTTGCATTTCCGAGCTTGTATCTTTTGTCTAAGTTGTCAATATATTGCTCTAAAGTCATTTATTATCAATTGGTTTTTGTTGCTAATGGTTTATGTCAACTGGCATACACGCTCGGCTGTGTTGACAACAAGTTTATTTTGTTATAGGTAGAAGATTATTTGTTCTTTTTACCAAGCATAATAATCGCAAACCAAAACACTGAATGCATCACGATGTTTAATAAATAATTCCAGTTCGGGTTATTCCCAATTAAAGGGATTAAGTAAGCAAACCAAGTAAAAATCGTTATCATAATTGCGAGAATAACCAAAGAAGAAAACCAACTTAAAATACCTTTTCCTGTTCTACTTTCTTTGTTGTAAAATGGTAAAAAAACAAGAAAAGGTAGAATTATTGCTATAAGGTAATTTGAAGACAATGCCATCCAAAAAATTGAACGTGCGGATCTATTAGTGGTATCTGCATTTTTCGATGATTCATTTTGACCCTTAATTTTTGAACTACTCAAATTTTTTGATTCGTTTTCTTTTGAAAATAAGGATGAAAGTCGCTCTGAATAATGCTTGTTTTGGATGACTTTAGATTCCATTTCCTGAAATTCCTTCAAAACAGTAGAGTCTGTTAGAAAAGCTTGTTTGAGTTTGGTTAGTTTCTCTAGTTGTTCAATCTTATTATTGAAGTGATAATTTTTGCTAAATCCGACAAAATAGTCAGTTAAACACACTAAAGTTATAATGCTAATAAAAAGGGCAGTTTTAAATCCCCAGGTAGTAGTTTTGTCTTTAATGAAATCAGTTAAGTATTTAAAAAGGCTTCCCACCTATTTTAGCGTTTATAGTTTATAGGCTCATTTTTCTGGCATTCCATTCTTTTAGAATACAGGTATTTTTAAAAAGTTCATTATGAGTTGAACTATGATTAAAATTAATCATTTTTAAAATTTTAAAAGTTCGGTTTTAAGGGTAGCTTACAGTATCTGTTAGGTTTAAAAGTGAATTCTTAAATGTTTAATTGTTGGAAAGGTTCAAATGTGTCGTACATATTTTAAGTTAGGTTTTAGTAGGCATTTAATATTTGACCTTGAATTAAGGTTTAGTTTTTTAATGATTAACAACGGATTGGGTAAGGTGCAGTTCCTTCGGGGAAAGTGAGATACTTATTATTAGCACGTGTTGTTTATTATTATTTTTAAGTACTTAAACTCCTCTTGATCAAGTATGTCAAGTTTATTTTTTGTAGCTAACTTGACTTTGTTTCGGCATTTAATTAATCGATCAATCATTGGTTGAATGTAGGAGTTACTATGGTTTACAAAATCAAAAAGGTCATGTTTCGAAGAAGGCAGTTTATATCCTTTGTTAGAACTAGAAATCAGTACGCCGTTATCTCTTAGTTTGGCAATAATCTTACTGCGGAAATAATGCTCAGAAATATTTGAATTCCTGAACTGTTCTATTTGTTTGATAAGCTCATTTGTTGAAATGTAGCTCTCTGGGCTAATGTTTTTGAAGTGGAAGAGCAGATATTTTAAACATGTGCATTGATCGACTTCAAATGGAATATTAGATTTCTTTTTCTGATCTAATTTTTGTTGAGCCAAATTGATTCCGAGATTAGCAATGGTAGAGTCGTAATTTTCAAAGTCTTTCTCAGGGTTATATGCTAATGGACGATAATCTGGAGGCCAAAAACGTATTTCTGTTATTTTGCCTTTCAATGTAGCCATAAACTTGGAGCGATTCTCGCTGATTTTCCTTGTTTCATAGCATCTTGCTAAAGTTCCGGTTATTACATCAGCAAGCTGGACCATTAAGTCTGATTTGCTATTCGAGAAACGAAATTCTGATTGATTGAATAAGTCAGGTATATGATTCTTTTTGATATACTTAATAAACCCTTCTTTAAATCCCTTACCACCATGTTCATCAGCAACTACGAGAATATCTGGAAACACGCTGAATAGCTCTCGATCGACTAGGGCGTGTAGAAACTTGTAAAAAGATCCTTTAAAGTTGAAACCCTCACTTTGAAGTTCTCTTTTATCAATAACTACGGAGAAAATGTGGTAATCAACCTCATTTAAGTCATTTAGTACTTTAAGTCGTCTAAGGTCATTGCTCTTCAATTTTGAAGATTTCATTTCTCCATTTTGGAAGTGTTTACTCCTGACCTTATCTACTATTGGTTCAATAGTTACTAATTGATTCTTAGCGATGATTATAGCAGTCACTATGAAATGGGTACTTACTCCTTCAGAATGAAAGTCAAGACCATTATTCCCAAATTCATCTATAAATGCTATCTGATCGATCATCAACTATTAATATATCTTTGATAGTTATATGGCCAGGATTTAAAATATTAATCCTCAACTTCATCCATAATAAATAATTATCACGCTCACCCTGGTCGGATACTTTGTTAAGTTTAGTTGTAATTTTTAAGGTACTTCAAAGATCAATTAAATGGGGAAAATTGGGATAAATATACTCTAATCTTGTGATACATTTCTTACGGAAATCCGTAAAGGAGAAGCGTACTTTTCCTGACAGATTGCGGCAAAATAGACCGGGATACTAAAACGATTTTTATGCTTTTGTAAGGTTGATGGTTGAACATTTATTACAGGATCCAATAATTCAGGCAGTTAGCCAGAAACATTTGTTCAACTGCGGGTCAACAGAAATGTAGTTGAACGATTGTTGAAATCCGGTTGTAGCACTTAACCTGGAAATGTTTCATGTTTTGGCGCTACAGTGGAGGTATAATTTAAATCAACATTTGTAGTACGGACACGTGTTACTTATACAAATATCCTTTAGGCTGGGTAAATACATAGCTTTTTGTATTCAAGAGTAGAACGTGGCCTGGGGGGCATTGCGTATGTGCTATGTGATTCATAATCAGACATATATAAATTAATATAAATGTCACGTAATACTTTCTGCAATAGACTATTGCCCGGGATTCAATAATGTATTGCTCTAAATTCAACACCTTGTTGCAGGAGATCCAATAGCCAATTTATGCTAATCCAACACTTTGTTGCAAGGAGATCAATATGCTATTGCTGCCGTTTTATTGGCAGTTGATTTCAACCCGTCAACAAAAAATCCGACATTTTAGCCTTTTCAAATACAAAATGGCGCCCTTTGTGGTTACTGCTTCCAACGAATACGCTATTTCCTTCGAACGATTGGGCGAGATGGTATTTCTGGTAGGAACTATTAATCGCTTGTATTCCATAATTCTTTCGGACACTCTTTGCAACGGCAGCAGCCGAAACCCGCACGTTGTTTTTTGAAAGTTTTTCCACCAGGTCACTGGCCGAGTATTTCAAAATTTCTGTTTCAAACCTAACAAAGTCTTCCCTAAGGATTTCTTCAATTTCCTGGATCAGTGTGGTCCGACTTCCTCTTTTAACTATTTCAAGGGCTTCGGTATGAATCTGATCCGGGGTAAACCACATCCTGGATTTGCGACTGGTAGACATGGACCGCCGGCCTAAATAATAAATAAAATGCGGTATTTCTTCTTGGAGTTCCTCCAGCAAATCAGGATTATCCTGATTGGGTTGCAGCGAAGGAATTTTACGGACCCAGAACCGGGTTTCTTCCATGGAGATCTTCATAAAATCTAATTCATTATTGGAGCAAAGGATAATTTTGATGAAACAGGGAACTTCCGACCGATCTTTGCCTTTGGCCTCTAGTTTATAATACTTGGCCGTAGTCAGATTTTTAAGTTTTTCGGTATCTTCCTGCTTGGCCAAAAGCGTTTCATCCACTCCAATAAGCAGTTTGGGAATCCAGTCAGAATTAAACCGGCTCCTTAGATCCTCGTTGGTGACCAAAGACATATTGTACTGGAAAATTGCCCGCATCCAATTAAGGTAGGTGGTCTTACCGGTATTTCTTTCTGAACTGACCAAGCACAGAATGGGAAGTCTCTGTGTGGGGTGTTGCCATAAAAGCTGCAGGTAATCTAAACCCAGATCGAGTTGGTCCCCAAAGATGTGTTCCATAAAGTTCAAGGTCCGGTCTATTGGCCCATCTATGGGCTCAATTTCAATGGGTTCATATCGGTTACGGAACCCCTTAATCACAGCTTGGTAATTGGTATGGGAAGGAATGTTGCAAAATCCGTCGTATTTAGGGATATTCTGGAGGTAATCCTTACCGTGGTCTGTGATAATTTCTTGTTTGGACCAGGGTAGGAGCGCCTTTATGGTATCCCCACTCATCAGGGGTACGTTGGCTTTTTTATAGTATTTGGTTCCTATTCTGAGGTAGGGGGCGTGGTTTTTCATTGCCAATTAAATTATTGTCTTATAAAGAATGTGATTAGGCTGGCTGAATCTTTCACAACGGTTTTTTAAGCTTACAACTACCTTAAAACCATTTAGTTGCGCGTCAATTTTCGCCTGTTTTTTAAAATCCATGAAGCAGTCTGCAACGGCCATATATGGGTTAGAGGCCAGTTGCTGTTGTAGGGTGATTAAATAGTCTATTAAGCTATTACATCTTGCTACGAAGCAAGGATCAGACAGATGGGATTTATATTTTTCAAGATCATGTAAAGCCTTTATTACTGGTGCTGAAATTTGATTTACCTCGTTCATCGTTTAGTGATTTTTCGATTTTTAATGTACACTTCTGCCTGCTGTTCTAAATCAGACTTCTGTTTACCTTCTTTTATCCAGGCCAGGATTTCAGATTTAAGGAAATACAGGCGTTTTCCCTTTTTGTGATAAGGAATCATACCTCGATGTACCAATGCATAAATTGCTGCTGGACTTTGATGAAGATACTTTGCCAAATGTGGCACAAGCATTATTTCCCTACAACAATTGCCCAGGCTCATAGTTAACTTTTTCATTTGTTGTCATTTTAAATTATTAGTAAGCACTATTGCTCACTATTTGTTGGCTAAGCACTTGTTTTTTTTTTCAACTAAGGGTTAAGTTTACTAGAGTGTTGCTAAAAGAAATAAAAAAACCTTCTGATATACAGAAGGTTATGATCTATTTACTGAAGTATAAGGCGTAAATAATTGTTTTAGTTTGCTAAAATCAGGGGTTAAAATTATCTAAGGTTTGACAATATGGCTTGTACCTCTCCTCGGATCATATCTACATTTTTCCCCGCAAGTTTATCTTCTAGTGATCTTAATATTTCATTTTTTTTTTGTGGAACGAACTCCTTATTGTCCATGTATTGATAGGTTTTACTTTTT
>MRWG01001344.1_pt1 | contig 16298 bp, 13 predicted proteins | sample 1013341 | NCBI WGS metagenome assembly MRWG01 (sample SAMN06117577, study PRJNA244670) | biofilm metagenome | biome: Water; feature: Cathode Biofilm; material: Biofilm; isolation source: microbial consortium enriched at the cathode of a solar microbial fuel cell | place: USA: District of Columbia ... | reverse complement strand
CTTACGCCCCCTGGCGAATTCGGTGCAGACGTGGTGGTGGGCAGTATCCAGCGATTTGGCATCCCACTGGGCTACGGCGGGCCGCATGCGGCCTACTTTGCCACCAGGGAAGCCTACAAAAGGAGCATCCCTGGCCGGATCATCGGGGTAACAAAAGACATGGACGGCAAACCGGCCATGCGCATGGCACTGCAGACCAGGGAACAACATATAAAAAGGGACAAGGCCACTTCCAATATCTGTACCGCCCAGGTGCTGCTGGCCGTAATGGCGGGGATGTACGCGGTATACCACGGGCCCGATGGGTTGCGCTATATCGCACGGAAGGTACATGCCTCCGCAAGCACCCTGGCCGACCATCTGGAAAAGATGGGCCTCTACCAGCACAACAGCTGTTTCTTTGATACGCTGATGCTTACCGCGGATGCCGCCAAAGTGCGGCCGGTAGCAGAACGCCATGGGGTCAACTTCCTCTATATAGCGGATACCACCATCGCAATTTCCCTGAACGAAGCAACTTCCGAAAAAGACCTGAAACAGGTCCTGGACATCTTTGCGGAAGCCCTGGGGAAAAAAGCCCCGGCCTTTGCCGGCATGGCAGCACCCGTGGAATTTGCCGCAGGACTGAAGCGCACCAGCGGTTTCCTGGAAAACAAGGTCTTTAACTCCTACCATTCGGAAACGGAACTCATGCGCTACCTCAAAAAGCTTGAACGGAAAGACCTGGCCCTCAACCACTCTATGATCGCCCTGGGGTCCTGTACCATGAAATTGAACGCGGCCTCCGAAATGCTGGCATTAAGCATGCCCCGCTGGGCGAATATCCACCCGTTTGCACCGGTAAAACAGGCGGCGGGATACCATTATGTGCTAAAGCAACTCGAAAACGACCTCAGCAGGATCACCGGCTTTGAAGGCACCTCGCTCCAACCCAATTCCGGGGCCCAGGGTGAATACGCGGGCCTGATGACCATCCGGGCCTACCACGAGTCCAGGGGCGAATCGCACCGCAATATTTGCCTGATCCCCTCCTCGGCACACGGCACCAACCCTGCCTCAGCCGTCATGGCAGGAATGAAAGTGGTTGTGACCAAAACCGATGAGAAGGGCAACATCGACCTGGAAGACCTGCAGGAAAAAGTGGAAGCTCATTCCGGCCAACTGGCGGCACTCATGGTAACGTACCCATCTACCCACGGGGTATTTGAATCCTCCATCCGGCAAATTACCAGGTTGATCCACGACCACGGAGGGCAGGTTTATATGGATGGCGCCAATATGAATGCCCAGGTAGGGCTTACCAACCCGGCGGTTATAGGCGCTGATGTTTGCCACCTGAACCTCCACAAGACCTTTGCCATCCCCCATGGGGGCGGGGGTCCCGGAGTTGGCCCCATTTGTGTCGCAAAGCAACTGGTTCCCTTCCTGCCGGGAAACCCCGTGATCCCCACTGGCGGGAGCAAAGCCATCACCGCAATTTCAGCCGCTCCCTGGGGCAGTTCCCTGGTATGCCTTATCTCCTATGGCTACATAAAAATTCTGGTTTCCGAAGGGCTTACCAATGCGACCAAAATGGCCATTTTAAATGCCAATTATATTAAAACCCGCCTGAATGGCCGCTTTGATGTCCTGTATACCGGAGAACGGGGAAGGGCCGCCCACGAGATGATCATCGATTGCCGCCCCTTCAAACAAAGAGGCGTGGAAGTAACCGATATCGCCAAGCGGCTTATGGACTATGGGTTTCACGCCCCCACGGTGTCATTCCCGGTTGCCGGCACCCTTATGATAGAGCCCACAGAGAGTGAAAGCCTGGAGGAACTCGACCGTTTTTGCGAGGCCATGTTGTCTATCCGAAATGAAATTGACGAACTGACGGACTCCGCAGAGCAGTCGGTATTGAAAAACGCCCCGCATACCCTGGAAATGCTTACCAGGGACCATTGGGATTTTCCCTATAGCAGGCAGAAAGCCGCCTTCCCCCTACCCTACCTGGCCGAGAACAAGTTCTGGCCCAGTGTACGCCGGGTGGATGATGCCTATGGTGATCGTAATTTGATGTGTACCTGCGCCCCGATAGAAGCCTATGCCGAAGCATAAACACCCATAAATAGGGCTTTTACTGCGCATGCTTGGCTCCCCGCAGGATATTCCGATCCCTGTTGGGCAATTCTGGACATCGTAAATGCCAGGTGCTTGATCCCGGAATATTTACCCGGAATCTGTAGTTTTAGTGGAAATTGAAGATTCCCCAATATGAACATTGGAATTACCGGGACCGGAAGTTACATCCCAACCATCATTACTGCCAACACTGATTTTTCGGAACATGAGTTCCTCAACAGCGACGGTACGCCCTTTCCCCATACGAATGCGACCATCATCGAGAAATTCCAATCCATTACCGGAATTGGGGAAAGGCGCTACGCCAAGCCGGACTACCAAACCTCCCAATTGGGCTTCTTTGCAGCCGAACAGGCCATTGCGGATGCCGGCATCGATAAGGAAACGCTGGACTACATCATCTTTGCCCATAACTTTGGGGATATTGCCCATGGAAGGTCACAAAGCGACACCATCCCCAGCCTGGCGACCCGCGTCAAACATTACCTGGGGATCAAAAACCCGAAATGCGTCGCCTATGACCTGCTATTTGGATGCCCCGGCTGGATTGAAGGGGTCATTCAGGCACAGGCGTTCCTAAAAGCGGGAATGGCGAAAAAATGCCTGGTGATCGGGGCCGAAACCCTCTCCAGGGTGATTGACAACAACGACCGCGATTCTATGATCTACTCAGACGGGGCCGGGGCCTGTATCCTGGAAGCTGGCACCGGCGGTGGCAATATCCTGGCCCACGCCTCTGAAACCCATGCCAGCGAAGAGGCGTATTACCTTTTTTCGGGAGCACCGTATGACAAGGCATCCCACGACAAAAGGCACTACCTGAAGATGTACGGGCGTAAAATCTATGAATTTGCGGTTACACAGGTGCCTTCCGCCATGAAAGCCTGCCTGGATAACAGTGGCGTCCCGGTAGGGGACCTGAAAAAGATCTTCCTGCACCAGGCCAACGAAAAAATGGACGAAGCCATCGTAAAGCGTTTCTACAAATTGTATGACCGGGAAGTTCCGCATGGGATTATGCCCACGAACATCCACACCATGGGCAACAGTTCCGTGGCCACCGTGCCCACCCTCTACGACATGGTCCGGAAGGGAAGCCTGGAAAATCATCATGTATCCAAGGGAGATGTTGTTATCTTTGCCAGCGTTGGGGCTGGCATGAACATCAACGCCCTTGTTTACAGCGTCTGATATGTACGAACATAATTTTCCTTCCAAACGATACCACCATACCCTGGCTTTCCTTAAAAAGCACATAGACCCAAAGGAAGCTATTTTAGACCTGGGGATCAGCAATCCCTTCTCCGATATCATGAAGGCCGAAGGCTATGGGGTAACCAACACCCAGGGCGAAGACCTTGACATCGATCGATCTGCGGTTACTTCCAGCAATGCGGGGGTGGTGACCGCCTTTGAAATTTTTGAACATATGGTGGCCCCATTCGAGGTCCTGAGGGAGATCAAAGCTTCCAAACTGGTCGCCAGTATCCCATTGCGGTTGTGGTTCGCCCCGGCCTACCGAAGCAAGACCGATCTATGGGACCGGCACTTTCACGAATTTGAAGACTGGCAGTTCGACTGGCTGCTCGAAAAGGCCGGCTGGGAGATCAAAGACCGGGAAAAATGGACCAACCCCGTTAAAAAAATCGGCCTAAGGCCCCTGTTGAGGAGGTTTACCCCCCGGTATTATATCGTATACGCCGAAAGGGCGCACGCAGGGGGCGAGCCCCGGCAGTAGCCCCGGGGAGACCTATATCTGGAGCAAACAGCTATGAATTACTATATTGTCATCCCGGCTCATAACGAAGAAGCGTTCCTGGCCTTCACTTTAAATTCTATCCTTGAGCAGCACCTGCCCCCCAAAAAGGTAGTCGTGGTAAATGACCATTCCACAGACCAAACAGAAGCCATCATCGACAGCTATGCGGAAGCCCATCCCTTCATTGAGAAAGTCAATACCTCCTCATCTGACCTTCACCTGCCCGGGAGCAAGGTGATCAATGCCTTTAACGCCGGGTTAGCCAGGCTCGACCAGGAGTTTGACTTCATCGTGAAACTGGATGCCGACCTCATCTTACCCAGGGAGTATTTCGAGAAAATCAGCCATATATTTTCCACCCACCCAACGGTGGGAATCGCTGGCGGGTTTTTCTATGAGAAAGATGACAAGGGCCGTTGGCGACGCACCCACCCCATGGATAAGAACCATGTGCGCGGGGCTTTTAAAGCGTACACCAGGGCATGTTTTGAAGCAATTGGAGGGTTGAAAAACGCCATGGGATGGGATACCCTTGATGAATTATTGGCACAATACCACGGCTTCGAATTGTTTACCGAAGCATCCCTGGAGGTAAAAAACCTCCGCCCCATAGGGATGGCCTACGATAATAAGGCACGCTTCCTGCAGGGGATTGCCATGTACCGCATGGGGTACGGATTTTGGATTACCGCCATCGCCTCCCTTAAAATGGCCATGGCTAAAAAGAAACCGGCCTTCTTCCTGGACAACCTGCGAGGTTTTTACAAGGCCCGCAGGGAGGGCCTCCCCCTGTTGGTTGACGAGGATGAAAAGGAATTTATTCGCCAATTCCGATGGCGCAATATCCGCCGCAAGCTATTTTAAGGCTCCCGATATGGGTTTCCCGGTGGTACCATTCGGAAATGCCATCCCCATAAGTACGGATATAGTCGGGGCAATATCCGGGATTTCGGTGCGCTCTGTGGTACTCCCTGCCCGGATCCCCTTTCCAAACAACAGTAAAGGTACGTGGGTATCATAAATATGGGGTGACCCGTGGGTAGATCCTGTAGGCCCGTAACTCGCGTAACCGGGACGGGGTACCCAGAGCAGGTCGCCCGAAAGTTTTTGGTTATACCCGTTCTGGAGGATATAGGGTATCCCCCGGCTGTAACCTTCCTGCTGCATCTGGTAAGCGGTATACACCTTGTCTACTTCCCCATATTGCAGTATTTCGGCTGCAAGTTTTTCCTGTACCTCCCTTGGGTTGAGGTCCAGGCTCTCCAGCAAGCGGTGGTCCAGGAAGATCTGGTGGTTGGAGATGTTACGGATGATGTCTGTCGTACCATAGGTAAACTCCAGGAACTCCCTGAATTCCCCGCGGTCCCTGAACGATGACTCATAACCCGCCGGGATTTTCTGTTCCTGCAGGTACCCCGGCACATGGATGGCTGCATGGTCTGCGGTAAGGAACAGGGTATATTCCCCCTCTCCCACCTGCTTATCCAAAGCCTTTAACAGCCTTTCCAGTTCAAGGTCCAGGCGCACATAGGCATCCTGTACTTCTTTGGAATTTACCCCAAACTTATGCCCGATATAATCCGTACTCGAATAGCTGATCGCCAGGAAATCAGGGATTGCGTCGGCACCCAATGATTCCGCTTCCAGGGCCTGGAGGGCAAAATCTGTAGTGATGCTATTCCCAAAGGGGGTAGACCTGAGAAGGTCGTATTGCCCGTTGGCCATCCACAGGGCTGGCAGGTCATAGGGAAAGGTGGGTCGTTCTTTGCCCGCAAACACCCCTTCAAACGCATTGTCATCAGGGCCGCTTTCCACGTAGGATGCAATCTTCTTCTCCGTGTCCCAGACCTTTTTATACTGGCCGTTTTTCCCGGAGGCATTGTAACGGCTCACCCATTCGGGCAAGGCGTCCATGTAGTAGGAACTGCTCACCCATTTTCCCTCCGGGCCTCCCTCGAACCAATAGGCCGCATTGGCCGTATGGCCTCCGGGCAATACAGCGCCCCGGTCTTTCAGGGCCACCGCGATCACTTTCCCGCGCATTTGCGTATGAAGGCGAAGCTGGTCGGTAATGGTGCTCACACGAAGGCGATGGGGCGACATTTTCCCCGCCACGGTGGTCGTCCCCACAGAACTAGAGGCATCATCCGAAGCGCAGTACACCTCCTGCCCGCTTTCCTTGTCGTACCAATTGTTCCCTATGATCCCATGAATGGACGGCGTCGTCCCGGTATATACAGAGGCGTGCCCGGGCCCGGTACTCGTTGGGGCATAGTTATAATGGTGGTTTTTCCCCAAAAACCCCTGCGACACAATGCGCTTGAACCCCTGGTCACCGTAATGCGGCCAAAACCGCGTCAGGTAATCATACCGCATCTGGTCTACCACGATGCCCACCACCAGCCTGGGCGTCGTTGCGGGGAACTGGCCATCGGTTTCAGCCCCCCGCTTCTGGGCAGGCAATACACTACCGTACATCAGGCAACTCAGCAACAAAGCCTGAAAAGATCGTCTCTTTAATAACATGTAAAAAGTTTAGGAGCCCAAATTTACATATTTAAGCCCTTTAAATAGTATTTCAAGTCTAAATGAAGCTAATATTGTTATTTTTACCCGAGGAAGCTTATTTCTCTATTCCATGAATTATTTAGCATCTATTGGCAGCTATTCCATAATGGTACGGGAGGTTTTTAAAAAGCCCACCAAATGGCCCATCATGAAATCGCTGATCTTGAAGGAAATAGACGAGTTGATCTATAATTCCATGGGGATCATCATCTTTATTTCCATTTTCATCGGTGGGGTGGTTGCCATACAAACGGCCTTAAACCTGACCAACCCGCTCATCCCGAAGAACCTCATCGGGTTTGCGACCAGGCAATCGGTGATCCTGGAATTTGCCCCTACCTTTACTTCCATTATCATGGCGGGTAAAGTGGGCTCCTACATTACTTCCAGTATTGGGACCATGAGAGTGACCGAGCAGATTGATGCCCTGGAAGTCATGGGCGTGAATTCATTGAATTACCTGGTCTTCCCAAAAATCATCGCCATGCTCCTATATCCTTTTGCGGTCGCTATTGCCATGTATGTGGGCATCTTAGGGGGCTGGATTGCCAATGTGGCCGGTGGCTATAGTTCCAGTGCCGAGTTTGTGGAAGGCCTGCAACTGGATTTCACCCCCTTTCACGTGACCTATTCCTTCATAAAATCAGTGGTGTTTGCCTTTGTGATCGCCACCGTGCCTTCTTTCCATGGGTACTATATGAAGGGGGGTGCCCTCGATGTGGGAAAAGCCAGTACCACCTCCTTTGTATGGACCAGCGTTGTCATCATTATCCTTAACTTCATCCTCACCCAACTCCTGCTCGGCTAATGATAGAAGTAGAAAATTTGCACAAGTCTTTTGGCGGCACCCACGTTTTGAAGGGGATCACCACCGTGTTTGAAAAGGGAAAGACAAATCTGATCATCGGGCAAAGTGGTTCGGGGAAAACGGTGTTCATGAAGTGCCTTCTCGGACTTCTGTTACCCGATGAAGGCAGCATCTGCTACGAGGGGCGTATCTACTCCCAGCTTTCGGGAAGTGAGCAACGCGACCTGCGCCAGGAAATGGGCATGGTATTCCAGGGCAGCGCCCTTTTTGACTCGATGACGGTAGAAGGCAATGTGATGTTCCCCCTTGAAATGTTCACCAAACAATCCAAAGCAGAAATGCAGGAACGGGTCGATTTTGTGCTGAACCGGGTTAATTTGGTGGATGCCCATCATAAACTCCCGGCGGAGATTTCCGGGGGCATGAAGAAACGCGTGGCGATCGCCAGGGCCATCGTCATGAAACCCAAGTACCTGTTTTGCGACGAACCCAATTCCGGGCTCGACCCAAAAACGGCCATCCTCATAGACAACCTGATCCAGGAGATTACGCAGGAATACAACATTACCACAGTGGTCAATACCCACGACATGAACTCGGTCATGGAAATAGGGGAAAAGATCATCTTCCTCAAAGACGGGATTAAAGAATGGGAAGGAAGCAACAAGGAAATCTTCCGCACCGACAACGAAGCCGTCACCAATTTTGTGTATTCTTCGGACCTCTTTAAAAAAGTCCGTCAGATGTATATCGAGGAGCGGGCGTAATTAGTTGACCACCTCCCTGATCTGCAAGGTACTGTCATTCAGCCGAAGTTTTAGCCAGCGTTCCAGTTTCCTGCTGTCATTTTGTATTTCGGCCCTGTTGGCATTGGTATTCCAGCTAAGCTCAAAGATGGGAATGGTATCCAACTTGTCGAAATCTGTGGTGATTTTGTATGCGAAGCCCAATTGCTGCAGGTTTTCGTAATTGGCTTTCGCCTCCGCGCTAATTTCCCGGAAGGGAATTTGTTTGCCCGCCTGTTTGCCAAGGATCGCTACCTCATTCTCCAGTAAGCGGATCCGCTCATCCTTGTTCAGGAGTTCGGCCTTTTTGGATTCATACAACTCATTCACGAAATTGAATTTTTCCTCGGAGTCATCTTTCCCGCCCTGCACTACCCGCAGTTCGGCGTCCTTGAGGTAAGCGTATTTATTCTTTTGGGCCCTCCAGGAGTCTATCACGTTTTCGGGGATCAGTTCATTGCCCATGGTCACCAGTTCAATGGTAGAGCCCCCTTTTTCATTATAGGTGATCTCCGTAAGGTTTTCCATAAACCTGCCCTGCTCCTTGAATTGGTACACCGCGATGGTTTCATTGATCAACTGCCGTGTCTGTATCATAAAACGCGACTCCTGAAATACCTTATAGAAGGTATATCCGGCGGGGATCATCACCAACAACGCCACCAAAGAAGCGATACGGGCGATAAACCGCCGCTTTTTGGAATTGGCATACCGCACCATGGGGAACCGCAACAGCTTGATGACCAAAAAAGTCGCCAGCCCGATAAAGATGGTATTGATGATAAACAGGTAGAGGGCGCCCCCCGCATAACTGAGGTTGCCTATAGCCAGTCCGAACCCTACCGTACACAAGGGTGGCATCAGTGCCGTCGCGATGGCCACCCCGTAGATGACACTGGCGATGGTCCCCTTTTTGGCCCTGGCAATAACCAGCGCCAGGCCCCCGAAAAAAGCAATCAGTACGTCCCGTATATCCGGAGCGGTTCGGGCCAGCAGTTCGGAAGATTCGTCCCGAAGGGGGAACAGCTTAAAGAAAAGGTAGGCCGTGATGACGCTCAAGGCCACCATCACTGCAAAATTCTTCAGGGAACGCCTGAGGGTGTCAATATCGTTGATGGCGATGGACATACCCATCCCAAGGATGGGACCCATCAGCGGGGATATTAACATGGCGCCGATAACCACCGCGGTAGAATTGGCATTGAGCCCCACCGAAGCGATAAAAATAGAACAGATGAGAATCCACGATGTATGCCCCTTAAAGGAGATGTCGGCAATAATGGCCTCCTTGGTGGTATCCCTGTCGGTATTCTGCTGGATGTTCAGCAGGTCTGAAAGGAAGACCCGCACGCTGCCCAGGAGCCCCTTAAAATCCTTTTTTACCTCCTTGGCATGCTGTTCCTCAGCACTGGTCGGGGTACTATTGTCCTGATTCAGTTGGTCTTTCATAATTATAGGTACTGATCGCCGTGGGCTTCTTTGACCGAGGCTACCATAGATTTAATGTCCTGCTCCTTCAATTTAGGGAAAATAAGCAATACCTCATCCCTGTCCACAATAATAAAATCTGATAACCCGTCTACCACGACCAGCTTGTCTTTTCCGGAACGTATCATATTCCCTTTGGCATCCTGCAGCACTACCCTGGCGTTTACCACGGCGTTCGCGTTGTCATCCTTCGGGAGTTTGTCGTAGAGGGACCCCCAGGTACCCAGGTCGTTCCAGTCAAAGCCAGCCGGCAATACGTAGATGGCCCTGGATTTTTCGAGAATGGCATAGTCAATAGAGATATTTTCGGCCTGTGGGTAATGTTCCGCAATAAAGGCCTTTTCATCCCTGGTATTGTACACGGGGAGTCCGCCTTCAAACAATCGGTATTGCGTTGGCTGGAACTCCTCAAAAGCCTTGAGGATGGTTTGTACGCTCCAGACAAAGATGCCTGCGTTCCAGAGGAAATTGCCCTGGGCCACGAACGACTTAGCCAGTTCGTAATCGGGTTTTTCACGAAACTGCTTCACTTTTTTGAGCCCGCCCGCCCCGGGGTCCTGTCCGGTTTTGTCAAACTCGATATAACCGAACCCGGTATTGGGAAAGGTGGGGGTAATCCCCAGGGTACAGAGGGCCGCTTCCTTTTCACATCGGTCAAAACACTGCAGTACATCGCTGGCAAAAGCGGCCTCATCTTCTATCCAGTGATCACTGGGGGCTACGATCATCAGGGCATCGGGGTTGTTTTTGCGGATTTTAAGCGCCGCGTACAGAATACAGGGGGCCGTATTCCGCATACAGGGTTCCAGTACCACTTGCTCCGAACGGATCATGGGGAGTTGTTCCAGAACCAGGTCGTGATACCGTTCATTGGTGAGTACCAGGATATTCTCTTTGGGGATGAAGGCAGCTAAGCGGTTAAAGGTCTTTTGAATCAGCGTGTGCCCCGCGCCTAGCATATCGTGAAATTGTTTCGGATTGCTACTGGTGCTCAGGGGCCAGAAACGGGATCCTACTCCCCCCGCCATGATCACTGCATAATAGTTCTTGTTCATCTTGTTGTTTTATTACCCTTACATACATCTGCCGGGATTTCTTGTAGTTGCCCCGCCTACAGCCATAAACAGGCCTTTCAGGTCCTGATCCATTCTACTTCGGCATTGGGTTGAAAAAGGTACACCCTGCCCGTGGCCACTTCGATGCATTCATACCGCTTGATCCTTTTGGGCCCTTTCTTAAAACGCCTTCCATTATGGAGGGTGAAGATACTACCCTGGGGCAACTCAAAAATACAGGTCTTGTGGTTGGGCGTATCATACTGCATCAAAGCTATGGATAATTGCGCATCCGTAGAACTGCTTGCTTTGGGATTTTTAAAATGTTTTGCCAGCAGGGGCAACAAATGGGAAGGAAACACCTCTGGCCGTAACAAGGGCAGCATCAGGTACTGGAACGTACGTTTCCATTCTTTCCCATGCGGCTTGATCCTTCTGCCAAATTGCTCAAAGGCAATCAGGTGCGCTATTTCATGGACCAGGGTAATCAGGAACCGATACGGGTTGGCACTGGCATTTACCGTGATCTGATGGCTTCCATCGGGCATGATGCGGTAGTCTCCGTGGCGCGTTACGCGTTGGTTGACCACCTTCAGATGTACCCCATGGGCCCTGATCAATTCCAGGCAGGGATCCACGGCCCTTTCAGGGATATATTTTCTAAGCACATCGCTCATCAGGTCAAAATAACCTTATTTCAATTTAATGACAAGTGAATACCGCCAAATTCCATTTTCGCGCCCCTTGCCTGGGCAATGTCCGGGAAATTCCGCTGTGTGGGTGGCGGGGCATCGGATCGGAAATCTTCGCAGGCGTGAACCAACCCAGTGCCAGATCAGGGGGTAGAACTACTGACCTGCAACACCTTCCCATTGTAGAAGCGCCTGCCGTGAAGGGCAAAGTCCATGATATAGGCTGCCATTTCCCCGGCGCTCACCGGGGCCTCGTATCCGGGGAAGGCCTCCTCCAGCATTTCGGTCTGTACGGCACCCAATGCCAGGGCGTTAAATGCAGGGCCGGTTTCCTTGAATTCTTCCGCCAGCGGTTCGGTCAGGGTAATGACCGCCCCTTTGCTGCTACTGTAGGCCGCCAATCCGGGGAACTTTAAACTCCCCTGTATACCGCCCATGGAACTAATGGCAACCACATGCCCTTCACCGGTCATGAAGGGGAGGACGATTCGTGTGATTTCCGCCAGCCCAAACACATTTACCTCATAGACTTCCCGGAATTCTTCGGGCCGGGTTTCCAGGAAGGGTTTGTTGAGCAGGTTCCCGGCATTATTGATCAGGATATCTACCCGGCTCCATTGTTTTGCAAGGAAATCCGCGAGCGTATCCATATCCTCCTTGTTCCTGAGGTCAAAGGGAAACGCATGCACCCCTTCCAATGCAAGCTCTGAGACCGGCCGGTCATTGCGGGAGAGGGCGAGTACCTGGTGCCCTGCCCCGGCCAATTGCCGTACCAATTCCAAACCGATCCCCCTGCTGCTTCCCGTTACGATTACTTTTGCCATTAGCGATATATGATTTCCTTTTCAGGATGGTTAGCGATTCCCTCAATTACCGGAATCAATTTGTTTACCAGCACGGCCATGTGTTCCATATCCATCAGGGAGACCTCGTCCCCCACTTTGTGGTAATGATCAAAATTCGTGAAGTCGAAGGTGCAAAATGTCTGTGAGGGCACGTTGAACTCCAGGTGAAAAGGATAGTTATCCGAGCGCTGGAAAAGGCCATATTCCTCGGCTGTAGGCAGGAAGCCTATCAGGTTTTCCCCGGCATAGCGGTTACAAATATCCGCCAGGTTAGACTTTTCATACCCCGTGACATACGCCATATAACCTTTATTTGCCAATGGCACCCCGGTCATTTCAAAGTTCAGCATCAGGTAAAGTGGTAGCTGCTGTTCCTGTAACTTCTTAGCCAGGTGGCGTGATCCCAGCAATCCTTTTTCCTCAGCACTGAACAGGACGAAAATCAGGCTTCGCCCATTGGTCCTTTCCCGGCCAAAGTAGCGTGCCAGTTCCAACACTACCGTGGTGCCGGAGGCATTGTCATTGGCCCCGTTGGCAATGGAATCCATGGATTGCGCTGGTACGATCCCGATATGGTCGTAATGGGCACCAATGAGTATGTATTCGTTTTTAAGGATGGGGTCTTTGCCTTCGACCAGCCCCACAATATTGTAGGCGGTACCTGCCATATTGGAAAGGGTATCGCGGTAGGTCTCAAAATAGGGCCCCACCTGGTTTACCCGCAACTGGTCTTCCAGGAACAGAGCGGCCCTCTCGATCCCCCGGCTCCCGGTGTCACGTCCTGCCTGTGCATCCGAGGCCAGGTAGTTCATCGCCCTGGCCATACGCTGGCTGGCAGTCAGCACGGGAGGCCGGGAGGCGGTTTTATCCTTTGGGTTGATGGGTTCGGGGGTATCCCGGACCTCAGTGGCCATCCCCGGGGCCTTTCCCGCACCACAGCCGGCAAGCCCGCAAACAAGCAGTAAGGCCGGGAAAATTTTAAGCGTTCCTTTCATCGTACGGCAGTGTGATTTGCATGTTTCCCTGCCCGGTTTTCCACAGACCCCCGGCATCCCGGCCAGTCTCCTGCTATGCCAGCATGGTTACGGGGTTTTCCAGGAAAGCCCTCAGGGTTTGAAGGAACTGGGCACCGGTCGCCCCATCAACGGTCCTGTGGTCACAGGCCAGCGTGATGGTCATGGTATTCCCAACGACGATCTGCCCGTTCTTCACCACCGGTTTCTCCACAATGGCCCCCACTGAAAGGATGGCTGAATTAGGCTGGTTGATAATGGAGGTAAAATCGAGTATCCCGAACATCCCCAGGTTGGAAACCGTAAAGGTACTCCCCTCCATTTCGGCCGGGGTCAGCTTCCTGTTTCGCGCCCTGCCGGCGAGGTCTTTCACCCCCGCGCCTATCTGGGTAAGCGTCATCTGGTCTGTGAACTTGAGTACCGGTACGACCAGGCCGTCTTCAACGGCAACGGCCACCCCAACGTGCACATGGTGATTCACCTGGGTATGGTCTCCTTTCCAGGAGGTATTTACCTGCGGGTGTTTTTTAAGGGCCATGGCACAGGCCTTTACCACCATGTCGTTATAGGAAACCTTGGTTTCGGGCAGGCTGTTGATCTGTTCCCGGGACGCCTTGGCATTATCCATATCCACCTCGATGGTCAGGTAGTAATGCGGGGCGGTAAACTTAGATTCACTCAGGCGTTTTGCAATGGTTTTGCGCATCTGGGAGTTCTTGACCTCCTCTGAATGCTCCTCCCCGGCAGGGACGGTCACGGCCGGCCCGGCTGTCGCTTGTGGTGCCGCCACAGGGGCGGTCGCGGCAGCGGCCTTTGGCTGGGGCTTGTAATTCTCAATATCGCGTTTGATGATCCTCCCCTGGTCTCCGCTTCCCTGTACCTCCTTGAGAGAGATTCCCTTTTCCTCGGCCATTTTACGGGCGAGGGGCGATACAAATATTCTTTGGTCATCCGCTTGTGCAACCTGGGGGGCTGCCTGGGCTACCGCGGCCTTTTCCTCGGCTGCAGCAGGTTTTTGTTCTTCTTGTGACCCCTTTGCGCCGGGTTTTGCCTTCAATACGGCATCCACATCGGTCCCTTTGGGCCCGATGACAGCGAGGATTTCGTCCACGGGAGCCGATTCCCCTTCCGGTATCCCGATATAGAGCAGGGTCCCCGAATAAAAGGATTCAAATTCCATGGTGGCCTTATCGGTCTCGATCTCGGCGAGGATATCGCCTTCTTCGACCTCATCGCCAACCTTCTTCAACCAGGAAGCGACAGTCCCTTCCTCCATGGTGTCACTGAGCCTGGGCATCTTAATGACTTCGACGCCTTCGGGGATCTCACCGCCTCCGGCTTCACCCGTTTCAGCAGTTTCGGGGGAAGCCGCCTTGGCAGGCGCCTCCGTACCGGTTTCCTGCTGCCCCCCGTCTGCCGATGCGTTCAACAGGGCCGAAATATCTTCCCCTTCTTTTCCGATGATGGCCAGGAGCGAATCAACCGGAGCGCCGTCACCTTCCTGAATCCCTATGTGCAGGAGTGTCCCTTCATGGAAAGACTCAAATTCCATGGTGGCTTTATCTGTTTCAATCTCCGCGAGGATATCGCCTTCTTCTACCTTATCACCCACTTTTTTCAGCCACTTTGCAACGGTACCTTCCTCCATGGTATCGCTCAGCCTGGGCATGTTGATAATCTCTGCCATGTATCTATAATTTGTGTTGTAAAAAAGGGTAGTCCTTTTGTTCGTATACAGAATCGTAAAGCTGCTCTATGGGCGGGAAATCCGAACTTTCGGCGAATTCCTCACATTCTTTTACCCTATCCTTTACCCGCTTGTCAATTTTTTTGATTTCTTCCTCCGTAGCGTACTTTTTGTCACGAATGATGTCAAGAACCTTACTGATGGGGTCAATTTTTTTGTATTCCTCCACTTCCTCCTTGGTCCGGTAATGCTGGGCATCCGACATGGAGTGCCCGCGGTAGCGGTAGGTTTTCATTTCCAGGAAGGTAGGGCCACCCCCGGAGCGCGCCCTGTCTATGGCCTTGCTCATTTCCTCGGCCACGGTAACGGGATCCATCCCATCTACAGGGCCGCAGGGCATTTCGTAACCCAGTCCCAATTTCCATATTTCGGTGAATTTGGATGTACGGGCCACGGAAGTCCCCATGGCATACCCGTTGTTCTCGCAAATGAATACCACGGGTAGCTGCCACAACATGGCAAGGTTCATGGCCTCGTGAAAGGAACCCTGGCGTACGGCCCCGTCGCCCATGTAACAAAGGGTAACCGAATCGCGTTTGAAGTACTTATCGGCAAAAGCAAGCCCGGCACCCAGCGGGATTTGACCGCCAACAATACCATGCCCCCCGTAAAAACGGTGTTCTTTGGAAAAGATGTGCATGGAACCCCCGTTACCCTTGGAAGTCCCTGTAACCTTACCGAATAATTCAGCCATCACCTTCCTGGGATCTACGCCCATCCCGATGGGCTGAACGTGGTTCCTGTACGCCGTGATCATCCTGTCCTTTGTCAGGTCCATCGCGTGCAGGGCCCCTGCCAGCACAGCCTCCTGCCCATTATAGAGGTGAAGGAAACCCCGTACTTTCTGTTGAATGTAAACGGCCGCCAGTTTGTCTTCAAACTTTCGCCAGAACAACATATCCTCATACCATTTCAGGTAGACCTCCTTGGTAATTTTTTCCATGAACGATTATTAATTAGACACAAATACAAATTGAACCGGCCGGATAACCCCCTGAAACCGGGTCAAAGTAGGAAGACAAAAATACACATTAAATCAATAGTGGAAAATAATTGACAAAAAAGCTTCGGCCCGTGAAAAACCCGAAAATCATAGTGCTTTTGGGGGGGCGTTTCCCCAGGAAATCGCCCTACTCCAGATAGGAAGGGCCAAAAGCGAACGGGAGCAAATCGGCCAGGGAGGTGCATTTGTGCACCGCCCCGGTTTCCCCCATCATAAGGACCGCAATGCCTCCTTCCTGCCTAAGTTCGTACTCGGCAATGGCCTGCCGGCAATTTCCGCAAGGGGCCGCCGGCTTGTCTACCTTTTGGCGTTCTGAGGCGGCACTTATGGCAATGGCCCGGATAGGGACCCCGGGGAAGCGGGCACCCGACTGAAAGACCGCGACCCTTTCGGCACAAAGCCCCGATGGGT
>MRWG01001343.1_pt1 | contig 16318 bp, 22 predicted proteins | sample 1013341 | NCBI WGS metagenome assembly MRWG01 (sample SAMN06117577, study PRJNA244670) | biofilm metagenome | biome: Water; feature: Cathode Biofilm; material: Biofilm; isolation source: microbial consortium enriched at the cathode of a solar microbial fuel cell | place: USA: District of Columbia ... | reverse complement strand
GTGATCTTCGCTTCCGATCAGCCGGTGCCGCGGGAGCTCCTTGGTCGCGTCGTGGGGTCCCGGTGCAACCTCGACCTGCTGCTCGCCGAGCTCGAGGCGGAACTCGCCCCCCGGCCCTACCAGCTGCTGCGCATCGCCGGCGGCTACGCGCTGCGCACCCGGCCCGAGCACCGCGACACCATCCGCACCGCGTTCCCGGACGTGGAGGCACCGACCCTCACCAAGCTGGAAGCAACGGTGCTGATGGCCATCGCCTACTACCAGCCGGTCACCCGCGACCAGGTCGGCTGGATCCTCGGCCACCGCGTCGACGGCCGGCAGATCGACCGCGACCTGATTGCCAAGCTTCGGCGGCTCGACCTGATCGCCAACGGGCCTCGCAGTCCGGAGCCTGGCGCGCCGGTCCTCTACGTCACCACGCCGGCGTTCCTGAAGCAGTTCGGGCTGGAGTCCCTCGACCAGCTACCTGAGCGCGAGAAGCTCGAAGAGGCCGGCTTGCTGGACAAGGCGCGGCTATTGGCTCAGCGACGCGCACTCGCGCTCGGGTCCGATGCGAGCTTACCCGCGGTTTCAGAAGAGGACGAAGCAGTGGAACCGCTGGCGTGGTGAGGCCAGCGCTATTTGTCGGGAAATGTCTTGGCTGCCGATTGTGAGGCCCGTGCCCTTCCCCTCCCCGGCGGCTTCGACTTTGGTCCGCATCCGCTGCGCTGGTGGGCATTCTCTCACGACTTGAAGAGCTAAACTGCGGGCCAGCCCGCCGACCCGGCGGCGGTTCGTCGTCCTGTGGGTCCTTGCCCACTATGTCCTCAAGCGCGGGCACGTGCCGTTTGCCGGTCGTGGGGTGCGGCGCTTTGTCGAGGCGGCGACAGCTCGACCGTTGCCTATCGAGAGGGCCTGGTGGTTGCTGGCTTGGCTCGGTTACATGAGGCGGATGCGGGCGGCGACGGCATATTGCCTGACACGTAAGGTGCGATGATAGCGGGCGTTAGGGAACGCTAGCATATGATAGTAAGTGCGAGGATTGCATCCGCTAGGAAACGCGCGCATTGCGGAGTCTAGCGGAAGCACGCATAGTGAACGCTAGAAACTGCTAGCATAGTAGGCCATAGCATTGCACTTGCGCGCATATCATTACGAGTGCTAGCATTTCACTTGCAGCCATATCATTGCGGTCGCTATGACAGCGTGCCTACCGGATTGAGAGGAGGGGCCCATGCCCGTTATCGCATTAGCCAGCCCGAAAGGTGGTGCCGGCAAAACCACTACGGCTCTCGCCATTGCAGGCGAGCTAGCCCATGCCGGCGCCACAGTCTCGCTTTTGGACGCAGATCCCAACCAGCCGCTAACGCGCTGGCATGCTCGCACCCTTGAGACGGTCGGGCCGACGGAGAGAATAGCCGTTGTCGGTCATTTGACCGCCGAGACGATAGTGGACGCCATCGAGGAAGAGCGGGGCAAGTCGTCCTTTGTCGTCATTGATCTTGAGGGCACTGCGAACGTTCTGGTGAACCACGCCGTAGCCCATTCCGACTTCGTGATCATCCCCGTGAAACCGAGCATTCTTGATGCTCAAGAAGCCGCAGCGGCCATCAAACTCATTCGGGCGGCGGAGCGCGCCTACAAGACCAAGATTCCCTATGCCGTCCTGATGACGCAGGGCTCGGCAGCCATCCAGGCACGTGGACAGCGGGCGATCGAGGCTCAGTTCCGGGAGGCCGACATCCCGATGTTCAAGACCCAGCTCCTCCAACGCGAGGCATTCCGCGCCATCTTCGATCTCGGGGGCACAGTCCGGACACTGCCGCCTCGGTCTGTAACAAACATCCCTGGGGCCATCGACAACGCCTACCACCTCGCTCAGGAGCTGGTCGACTTACTCAAGGGAGCACAACAAAATGCAGCGTGATGTTTCTGACAGCGTGCCCCGAACCAAGTTCCTGCAGGATCTGGACGAAGCACCGGAGCCGACTGGCGGGCTCGACGTGTCCACATTCCACCCGACTAAGGGGGAAGTCCGCCCATCGCAGCTCGAACTTGAAAGTGTTGCGCGAGAGACCGGATTCACGGCCGGCATGCGGACTAAACCGGAGCAGGCGACAGCGCAGTTCGCCGTACGCCTCTATCCCAGCACCGCTAGGCAAATCGACGACGTGTGCGAGCGTATGGGCTGGAGCAAGCGCATATTCCTCGAGCGCGCCCTAAAGGCCTTGATCAAGACGCTGCCCGACTATAATCCTTGACTGCATCGTGGCTCTAATGAGCGCGTTATGATTGAGGGCGGAACCGAGATGTCGCTGGCTCGATGGATGTCCAAAGACGGTGCAGACCTTAGTCCGGGTGCGTCGGTATCCATGGCCACGGGAGCATTCCGGAGTATCTGGATGCTTCGTTGGCCTCTTGGGATCCTCGCACTCGTTCTCTACCTAATCGGCTAGCTCACCGATCTGCTCGCCGGACTTCCCTTCGGCCGCTCCTACAGTGTGCGGCATCCCCGAGTGCACCTAATACGTAAGTGTGATACGTTCTCCGATCCCGAGTGTCGTTCGTGAGGAGTGGTCTCGTATGCTTGATCTCTTTCTGGCGGGCATCACCGCTGCCGCGGTCGTGGGGTACACGGTCGGTCCCGCATCCGTCATCGACGGCGACACGCTCATCGTGAATGAAACCCGAGCCCGATTGGTCGGGATCGACGCTCCCGAGGTCGATCACACTTGCCGGGAGAAGGGCAGGTCCGCGGTATCGCCCTGTGGCGATCTGGCCACGGCCGGGCTGCAGGACCTGGTCGGCAACGGGCCTGTGAGGTGCCAAGGGTCGAAGCGTGACCGCTACCGTCGACTGCTCGCAACGTGCCTCGACCACCATGGACGCGATGTCGGCCAGTTCACCGTGCGAACGGGCTGCGCCGTTGCGCCCGCGCGTTGGGACAGGCCCAATCGCAGCGACGAGGCAACCGCCAGGGCCCAGGGACTCGGGCGGTGGGCGGCCGACTTCGAGGATCCAGCTTCATACCGTCGGCGGCGCTTCGAGGCCCAGAAATGACAACGACTTCCGATGTTGTCAGAGACTTTCTGATGGCCTTCGCCTGGCCCCACTTCGAGGTCGGCGTCTACGACAGCCAACAAGAACGCATGATCATCCGCCAATGGGACCCCACGACGATCCATCAGCGCCTAAGCTGGCTCCGGCGCTGCAATGCCCATGGCAACAACATCTATGTTCGCCCGCAGCACCCAGAGCACCGGTTCACCCTCCTGGACGATCTCTCAGACAAGACTGCCGCGGCAATCAACCGTCACGGCGCAGTCGCCATCGTCGAGACCAGCTCCGGGAACTTCCAGGCTTGGATCCGTCACGATCTTCCGCTCGACGCACCGACTTCGACCCGAGTCGCCAAGATCCTTGCCACCGATCACGGTGCCGATCCTAGCAGCGCCGACTTCCGGCACTTCGGGCGCCTGCCGGGCTTCACGAACCGCAAGCCAAAGCACCGCATGCTGAACGGCCTCTATCCGTTCGTGCGCCTCTACGCCTCCGACGCCATGGCACCATCCTGGACCGATAGCGTCATTGTTGCCGCCCGGGCCCAGCTAGCGCAGGAGCGGGACGAAGCCGCCCGCTTGCGGTCGTTGCGGCGGGCCGCACCTCGGCACGGGCTCGACAAGGCGATAGGCGACTTCCACGCCGACCCGACGTTCGCAGGAGATCTCCACCGTGCCGATATGGCCTACGCGCTCTACGCGGCTGGCCGGGGGCTCGCTGCCGGCGAGATCGCGGATACGATCGTTCGTGCTCGTGACCTCACACACAAGGGCTCTGCCGCACGGCAGCTCGAGTACGCGCACCGCACCGCTGAAAAGGCCGTGAAGACCGTTGTGAACGCCTGATGCGTGACTTGCTGACGATCCGAGAGGTGTTCGCCGAAGGCCAGCGCAACATGCGCATCATGGCCGGCGTGTTCTCCGAGGGCCCGGAGCTTGAGAATCTGCCCGGATTCCGCCGGCGGCTGTTCTACGCACAGCCGCATGAAATCATCCTGTTCGAGCGGTGGATGGGAAACGCTCACGGGACGACCCTGTCGGAGATGATCGCCTTCAGGGGAGGGGAAGGGGGCTTCATCCCCGAGGTCGATCGCCCCGTCGAGATCCTGATGTACCTTCGTACCTGGCCGGTGACGAAGCACTTCTACCCCGTCTACGACGCGATCCGGGACGCCGGCGTTTGGACGCTTCTGACCCCGACCTGGTGGCGAATCTGCGGCGCACGCCTCGCCGCCAGGCAACCGGCTCCACCCTTGGATCTCGCGTATCTACGCCAATGCGCCGACCTTCACGCTTCCAAGTCGCCGGCCTGACGCTGGCCGTGGCCTTTTCGGTGCTGGCATGCGCCGGCGCGGGCCGCGGCCAGCTTCACATGCCCGCCACGCCGTCTGTACCGTTCGACCTCTACATGGAATCCGATCGGCCGCTGCAGGTCGGCGGCTACGCACTCGTCGAGGTTCCGAGCGCTGCCGTCGACCTCGCCCGCGATCGCGGCTATTGGGCCGGCTCCCCGGTCTGGATCAAGCGCATCGGCGCGATCGCCGGCATGCACGTGTGCGTCGCCGGAGACCAGCTCGCGATCGACGGCAGGTCGATCGGCCGGATCTTCGCGGCCGACAGCGCCGGCCGCCCGATGCCCCGTGTCAGTCTCTGCCGCGAGCTCATCGGCGCCGAGGTCTTCGTCCTCGGGGATCACGAGCGTTCGTTCGATTCACGGTACTTCGGTCTGCTAGACCGGAGCGACGTCCGGTCCACGTTGACGCCTGTGTTCGACAGCTTCGTTGGCCCGTTCCGCGACCGCGGATCGATGTGAAATGCCGGGAGCTGTCAGATTGTAGCCGCTAGATCGAGGTCGCCGAACTGAGCCTGCAGCACGGCCACAAGTCCTTCCAAACGTTGAAACTCCCATCCGGGCACGTTCCTGTGATTCACACGCTCGGGTCGCCCGGCGTCCTTCCGGTGAGTCGCTCTCTGCGGCGTCTCGTGATGCTCGATAGCCGGCGGCGGTTCCCGCCAGCGTCAGAGCCTGTGTGAACGCAGGTCGACGGTCAACGCACGGTCAACGCGGAGTTCGTTCCCTTGAGAGTCCCTATCCAACGGCGTTTGTACGCTCTTCGGTTCGATGTTGGAGGTCCCTGGACGATCGCTCGCTCAACCTCAACCCGCCTTTGCCAGTCGGATCGCCCTATAGCGGTCAATCACGTCGTCTCGGCTCTTAAATGCGTCGGGCCTGCGGTGCGTACCTGTTCGGCGATAATGGGCGTAGTCCTTGAGCCATTCTTCCATTTCATCCTCGTGAACACCGAGCGCCATCATGAACTCCCTCAGCGCCTCCGCATCAGGTCGCTCAATGCCCTTGAACGCGCCAAAGAACTCGGTCCACTTCTCGTTGCTTTCCGGCGTGCGCCGTGCCTCCGCCATCGTGGTGATCACGACGACGTAGTCGACAATATCAAATGGGCGGATGCTGCTCCGGATCTCGGCAATCTCCGTGGCTGGAACGTCGAGCTTGGTAAGGATGGCCAAGATCCTTTCAACCCGATCGTACTTCTCGGCGCTAGAGGACCCGTCGCCTCCCCATCGACCGCCGCCAACAAGTTGCCTGATGGCCTCGCCTCCAACTAATGCGGCAACTTCCCGAAGTTCGCCGGTCAAATCCCTGGCTTCGCGGATGGCCCGACGAATCTTGCCGGTTACTCCGAAGATCGGACTGGTCAGGCCGAATTCGGCAAGAGCATGCCCACCGCTGATCAGCACCATCACGAGACCAACGACAGTGAGATACGCCGCGCTTCCCAGATCGATCCCTCTCGCCGGATCAATGGTCCTGACGATGACGCCGCCAACAGCGAGGATCAGCAATCCATATCCGAGGAAGGCCAAGACCCTAAACGGCCAGCCAAGCTTCCTGCCCGCACCGTCATCTGCGTTGTTCTCATCGGACATCGGTGCTCTCCCGTCCCCCGTGCCGGTCAAGGTTCGGTCAAGGGTCGTCCGTGTAGCTGCATGAGGGAAGGGGGAAAGCCTTCCCCCTGGTCGGAACCCGCAGGCGGTCTCCTCCACACCCCCTTCTGCGGGGACACCCCGCAACGCCCCGGGAAGGCTGCCGCCTTCCCCTTGTCGAGGGCCAGGCGCAAAGCGGCCGTCTCGGGTTTCCCCAAGACCGTCGCTGCGCTCCGATCCCGGGAGATACCCCACCCGATCCGGCACCCTCGACAATTCCCCATACCGCTCATTGGCGCGGGCCTAGTCCCGTTTGCGTAGCAAACGGGAATTGTATTGTGAAGCGAAAGAATTCAAGGCTGGCGAGGCGGGTGCACGTCGGTCGCCGATTTGGGTGCTCTTTGAAACGTCGACATCGTGGCGGTAAATACTACGGTTCTTTATAGACACATAGAGGTTATGTGCTATGATGTGGCCATAAACAACAACTTAGCTGAACGGAGCAACCAATGGAGCAGATGACCGATGCCGTGACGACCACCACCTTCGACAAGCTGCTTCCGCCGAAGCGGAACCATCGGAAGCGGTTCGCCGACATCGAGGGACTCGCGGCGTCCATCAAGCAGGACGGGCAGTTGCAGAATCTCGTCGTCCGTCGTGAGCGGAAGTCGTTTCGTGTCGTCGCTGGCGAGCGGCGTTATCGCGCCTTCATGCTGCTGATCGAAGCTGGTGACCTGGCGCCGGACCATCCCATTCAGATCGCTATCCGGGCGGATCGGGGTGTCGATGCCGAACGGGTCGCTCTGATCGAGAACATCCAGCGCCAGCAGCTCGACCCCATCGACGAGGCCGAAGGGTTCCAGGCGCTGCTTTCCGACGGCATGAGCTATGACGACATCGCCGAGAAGGTTGGCGTCAGCGCCATGACCGTGCGCCGACGCATTGCGCTCGCTTCGCTGTGCGCGGAGGCCAAGGAGGCGGTCCGAGCGGATGACGTGTCCCTCTCGGAAGCCCAGGCACTCACGCTCGGCTCGCACGACCAACAGCGCGTCTTGCTGGAGCGGGTCGGTACATGGAACTTCGACGTCCGGTCGATCCGCCACGCCCTGACCGGGAGGAAGCCAACCCAGGCAGCCGCCATCTTCGACCTGGAGCAGTACACCGGCACCTACACGCGGGATCTCTTCGCTGACGAGACCGAGACCTACTTCGACGACGTCGACCAGTTCATGGCCCTGCAGCGGACAGCGTTCGACGCTCGGGCAGAGGCTTTCCGCGAGGCGGGCAGGCAAGTCGTTGTCGTCGAGGACGGCGACTACAGCACGTGGCACGACTACTACGACGGCGGAAAGAAGAAGACGAACACCGTGCTGATGCGGCTCGCAAGCGACGGCGGTGTCGAGGTCCGCGAGAACGTCGTGCGCCACCAGCGCCACCCGGTCGCTGTGGTGACCGGGTCAGCCGGGGAGGCGAAGCCCAAGCCGGATTACTCCGCCGCATTCCTCGATCTCGTGGGGGCAATCCGGACGACGGCCGTGATGCAGGCGCTGATCGCTGACCGGCGGAAGCTCCTGGAGGTCGCCGTGTTCCAGATCATCACGAACTACCAGCACCGGGCAAACGGGGTGGACGAGCACCGGGCCGTCAGCGAGCTGCGCGTGCGCAATCCCGAGAATCCGGCGCTGGTCGCCCTCGACGCGTCGGCCGCCCATCACGTGCAGCCCTTCGTCGAGCGAGGCTTGCAGAGTCTCGGCTACGAAGAGCGACCGATCGAACGGCTCATTCACATCCGATCGGGCTCGTCGGACGACGGTGCGGCACTCTACGAGGCGATCAAGAGCCTGGACGATGCGGAGCTGGAAAACCTGCATGCCCTGCTGGTCGCCGTCACCTTCGGGCAGACAACGGTCGGTCGGCTCGACGCCGGCGACGGCGCCTTCAACCAGGTCGCGCAGGACCTCGCGGTGAACGTTCGGGACAACTGGCGTCCGGGCGAAGCCTTCTTGAAGGGCTACCGGGCCGATCGGCTGAAGGACATCGCCGTTGAGTGCGGTTTCGCGCCGCAGCGGGCGGCAGTCGACTCCTACCGGAAAGCAGATCTGGTCGCCGCCCTGGCGGCGTGGTTCGGCGAGGCGGCGACCGCCGCCGAGCCAAGTGAGCGCCAGCAGCTCGCCAACGCCTGGACCGACAAGGCCCTCCTGTTCCCCGCCGCGGCTCCCGGCGAGGCGCCGCCGTCCTCCGGCTCCTCCACGGAGGAAGACGCCGTTCTCCATGCGGCGTAGCCGGCACTGGACCGCGCGGCGTCGTTGTCGCGCGGTCCATTCTTCTCCCGTTTGAAAAGGACGAACAAGCAAGTAGGAAGAAATGCCTAATAGGAGACGCTAGAGATTGCTAGCATAACGAAGTATAGGAAAGAGTTTATAACGCTTGTGTTGTTGTTTTCTTTTGACACTACAGACGAGTATTGATAATTTGCGCCCTGGGGATAGGAGACAATCAGCGCCGCCAGGAGGTTCGCGGCGCGTCGGAATTGGGAGCTATTGCCATGTGCCGTTACCACGATCGCTATCAGCCACTCGTCGATGCCGCTACCGCGCTCTGCCGGAGCGTCGCCGCCGGCGCCACGCCGCAGGCCGATGCCGTCAGCGCCCTTCGCGAGGGACTGCACGCCGCGCTCAGCCTGCCCGACGTCGACCCCCGACACTACGTGATCCAATGGACCTGGCCAGGCGGCGAGAGCTATCGCCAAAGCACGGTCTTCCTCACCGACGCCGAGGCCGGCCAGATCCGCCACTGGCTTGAGCATCACCGCCGGTTCCTCAATATCTCCGACGTCCAGGTGCGCCTGGCCGGGACTTTCGCGGAGCCGACCACCTTCGTCGACCTCTTGGCCGAATGGTCGACCTTCTTTGTCGCCACCGACCAATCCGGCGAGGAGCGCTACCTGGGCGAGCTGATCGCGTCACAGACCTATTTTGAGGCTGCGGCGCAATCGGTGCCGGCGATAGCAGCGGAGCAGGGGAGGGGATGATGCGCTTCTCCCGCTCCGGGCGCTTCGGTCCATTCGAGGACACACGCCGCAAGCGGCTGGCACTCGCTCGCAAGCAGCGAGAAGTTTCCGCTGCTCGCCGAGATCATCGGCGAGCAGCAGCCGGACGCCGATGCCGTGATGGCTCAGCGCGCCACGGATTGGGTGCGATGGCAGCAAGAGACGAGGGACCGGCGTGCCGCCGAGTGGCGGCGCGCACGGGCCCGGCTCGCCGGCTACGGCCCCAACGTCCGAGGCATCCTGCGGCGGCTCTGGCACTCGGCGCCATACCCGGCGACCCCCGAGTACCTCCTGCCGATGCTGCACAGCTTCGATATCGGCCGGATCGATCCCGACAATCCGCCGTGGATTTACCGCGGACCAGGTTTCGGCAGCGGCGCCGTCGCCGAGATCGTGCGGCGGTCACGCGCGCGGCTCGGACTGCCCGCCGAGGCGGCAGCCTAGCGGCTGTACTTTCCGGCGCCGGCCGATAACATCCGGCAAAAGGGGGAGGGGGGCTTTGAGTTTCGATGATTGGTGGTGCCGGTTCGTGGCCGGCGTCGAGTCGCGGACCTCAGACCAGGAGGTTAGAAGCCGGATCCAACCGGGATCGCGCGAGCAAACGTGGTTCCGGGGAGACTGGGCGCTCGGCCGGTGTCCGGACGAGTGCGCGGAGCGCTGGTGCGCAACTGCGCTGGAACGACGTGCAGGGGGTATGCATTGAGACGAACAGGATCTTCAACCGTCGCGCCGATCGGCGGCTTGACCGCCGTCTTCATTCTGTTGTCGGCCTGCGCGGGACCCGCGACCGAGCCTTCGGTGCCGGCGACCGCCGCGGCGATCCCGACACCGACGTCTTGCGCCGCCGAGGAGGCGGCGCTGCGCCACATTCAGTGGCTGCGCACGCGGGCGCCGACACTGCCGTCCCTCCGGATGGCCGAGGGCGACCGGCTCGCTGCGCTCGATACGTGCCTCGCCCAGGCCCGACCCGGCGTGTAGCGGCGAGGGGCGGCCGTCAAGGCGCCGGCGCCCGCTTCTCAACGCGCCGGGAATTGGAGACCCGCAGCTCCCCGAGGACATCCGCGTCGTCTTTCCCGTCGAACCGGGCGCCGATGTCGCCCGGCAGCCCCGCCGGCACGTTGGCGAGCGTCATGGCGACGGAAAGCTCCCGAGCGATCGCCCGTTTCGGGTCGCGCGACGGCGACGACATCGGTCCCCTGCCGTTCATTGCGCGCAGCTCGGCGAGAACGGCATTGTCGTCCTCTCCATCGCGCCAGCTCCCGACAATGCGGAGCAGTCCAGAAGGACCGTCGAGGAGATTGAGGGCAGTGCAGATCTCATCGGCAATTGCCCGCTCGAGGTTGCGGTTCCGCGTCGCTGGCGCCGGCTCGGTCACCGCCTCTGGATCCTCCTTGAGCGGCGCCTCGATGAGCCGTAGGTTCGCGTAACCCGGCCGGCGACCGTCCCCCCAGCTGGCGCAGCATGCCTCGATTGCTGCTTCTTCGGCTTCGTCCCAGACCGTGCAGAGAACCAGGCACTCGGCGTCATCCTCGGAGATCTCCGACTCGTCGGGGTCGACCGCGCGTTCCGTGCGCGCCTCGACGTTGTCAGGGTCGACCGTGACTTCCTTGGCGTAGGTGATGTCCCAGAGTTCGACTTCGAAGCGCGCCTCGGCCGCCTCAAGCGGCGTGATGCCTGCCTTGTCGAACACGGCCTGGGCCGCGAGCATCCCTGTGACGATCTCGTCCGGTGCTGCGCCGTCGACCTGGAGAGTTAGGTACATGGTCGCCTCCGTGGCGTGCCCGTCCCACCAGCAAGGGAACAAAAAACGAACATCGTTGTCAAGGTCGCGGCTTGCAGCCGCACCTTCGCTAAGCCTAGCCTGTCGCCGGTGCCGAGACCGGGAGCCCATGCCATGTGCAACTTCTACTCGATCCTCCGGAGTCAGCAGGCGATCCGTGAGTTCGTGCGGGCGATCAAGGACCACACCGGCAACCTACCGCCCATGCCTGGCGTATATCCGGACTACTCCGCGCCGATCGTGCGCAATGGATCCGAAGGCCGCGAACTGGCCCTGGCGCGCTGGGGTATGCCGTCGCCCGCTTTCGCGCTCCAGGGAAAGAAGACGGACGGCGGCGTCACCAACATCCGCAATGTGAAGTCGCCGCATTGGCGCCGATGGCTTGGGGTGGAGAGCCGCTGCGTCGTCCCGTTCACCAGCTTCGCCGAGAACGAAAAGATGCCGGACGGCTCGCGGCCGCCGGCGTGGTTCGCGCTGTCAGAAGATCGGCCGCTCGCCTTCTTCGCAGGTGTGTGGTGCACGTGGACCAGCGTGCGGAAACTCAAGGAGGGTGAAGTCACGGCAGACCTGTTCGGCTTCTTGACCTGCGAGCCGAATGCCGAGGTGGCCACAGTTCATCCGAAGGCCATGCCCGTCATCCTCCGCACGCCGGAGGAGGTCGACCAGTGGCTAACCGCGCCGACCGCGGAGGTGCTGACGATGCAGCGGCCGCTACCGGACGGCACCCTCTCGATCGTCGCCCGTGGCCCGAAGAAAGACGAGGCCGCCTGATCCTGCCCGCCGGACTCCCGCGGTGACCTTGGCTGAATCGGCTGCCGCTTGACTCGTTCAGGCATGAGAACAAACTGCGAACATCTCGCCATCACGGAGGTTCGCCATGACCACGTACACCGTGTTCAACTGGGAAACGGACGACGACGAGAACGGCGAGGTCGTGTCCGGCCTTTCGCTCGAAGACGCTGGGCGTCTGCTAGTGGAGCGTTCCGGCTACGGCCTCCGGCACGAACGCGCGCACGGGGTGACGACGCTCTGGCTTGCGCTCGGGGCTATTGCTCAAACCGACGGTGCGCCGCTGTACCTGAAGAGCGACGTCTCCTCTAGCGCGGCCATGGCTGCTCGTGCGCGGTCGGTGGGCGGCTGACTGCGTGGGGATCTCCGGCCCCGGCCGTCATGGCACGCTCCTCCGGCCTGGTGCCGGCACCCGGCCGGTTCGATCGGGTGGGCGACCTTTTCGACTGGCACGCGCTGCTGCTGCGGTGCCCATCCTGCAACCGCGAGGGTCTGGTGCTCGGAAAGTCGCTGCGTCGCCGGCGTCCACTCGACATGCCGATCCGCCAGGTGCTCCAGCGCTGCCGCTGCACCGGCTGTCGACGGCTTGGGCCGCCATGGTGGTCGGTCACGAAGCTGCCACGGTGATCCGCCATGGCGCACCGCCGCTGGCCGCCGCTCGCCGATACAGCGTTCCACCTCATTGGGGATCTAGGGCCTCAGCATGTCCTGATGGTTCGGTGCCGGTGCTGGCACCGCGGCACCTTCGATCACGGCTGGCTCGTTGAGCACAGCCATGCAGACGAGACCATCGCCCGTTTCTGCGCTCGCATTCGCTGCACGTACTGCGGCCGGCGAGGCATGCGGGAATGGACCGTCTACCGATGCGGACGTTGAAACGTCGGCAACTCCACGCCTAGCGCCCGCTGGCGATCCGAGCCCAGCTCCACCGACAAATCGTGCTATCGAGTGCTATGCTAGCATGGTGTGACTGCCGGCGGAGCCGACCGTTACCGACGCCGAGCTGGACATCCCGGGCGCACCGTATGCCCGTTGGGCTGAGGTGGCGCCACGATGAGCGATAGACAGCGTCCGGCAAGTGTTTCACGTCCTGTAGCTGTCCGCGCGCGGTCGGAACGCGCTCAGTCAGTGTCCGCGATCACCTTGACGCACGTCGTGACCGGGAAGTGGTCGGACAGCTTCTTGCGGAATGCTTTGTCGCCGTTCGCGGCGAGCCCGCTCCAGACGCGCGCCGGCTGGGCCGTCAGCTCTTCGCCTACGAGGCCCTTCTGCCGGCCGCGCCTAGTCGTGGCGATCAGGTAGTCGATCTGCGAGCCGTTGAACCGGGTCCGCGGATAGCCCTCCTCGGCGAGTAGCTTCCAATTGCCCCGGTCGAACTCGACGAAGAAGCTCTCCCTGTACCTGTCGAACGCGCTGGCGTTCAGATCACCTGCAAGGATCACGTCGTCCTCGTCGCCCGGATAGGCGTCGACCTTACCGCGCAAGGCCCGAAGCTCGCCGCGCAGCCGCCTCATCGCGGCGTCGTGGTTCGCCGTCCGGCGCTGCCCCGAGGCAAGATGGAGGGCGACCAGCACCAGGTCGTTGCGCGGTGCTCCATCCTCGAGCAAGGTGAAGTGACCGATCAGCGGGTCGCGCGCGAAGATGTCCGCATCGTCGATCCGCTTCTCGGCCACGAAGATCTCGTGGGCCTCTCCAGTCAGCCGGGCAAAACGCGTGTCCCAAATTAGAGCGACGCGCTGCTTCGATCCGCTGACCGCGATCCGGTACTCCCAGGTCGGGCCGAGCGCCCGGGTAAGGTTGGCGAGCTCAACCGACTGACGCTTGCCCGGAACGCCGTTGATCTCGCTAAGTGCGAGGATCTTGGCATCGACAACGTCGCGGATGGTCCGGGCGAGTGCGGTGATCTCGGAGGAGCCGCGCGGCGGATAGGCGCCTGGCTCCTCGGGAAAGCCGCGTCTGGCGGAATCGTTGAAGTGCTCGATATTCCAGGCGCCGACATTGTAGCAGGCCTCGGCCGAGACCCGAGCCGGCGCCAGGGCGCCCGCCAACAGCAATGCTGCACAGAGAATCCGGCCTGCACGCATATCCACCCCCTGCCTCGGACAGGCACCCGCATGAAGTGTACCGTGGAGGCAACAACCCGTCCAACAAACGCGCGGATCCTCGGTGTCGATCGATTCGCCGGCCAGCCAATTGGCTCCAGTCGACCCGAAGCGGCCGTTTACGCTCCACGCGGTTTCGGGGTTCGAACCCGTGGAAGCGGACGCTCGCCCGGACTCGTCAACGCTCTCGCGGGACAGCCGCACGCCTTCACATACTCCAGCTCCTGCCTTACGTGCGGACGTGAGGGCCAAGGAGAATGACAGTCGCGCCAAGCAGGCAGAGGATCGAGCCTGTGAGGTCCCAGCGATCGGGCGCCTGTCCTTCGACTGCCCGCAGCCAGGCCAGGGATGCTGCGATGTAGATGGCGCCGTAGGCGGCGTATGCACGGCCGGCGAACTCCAGATCGACCCGTGTTAGAAGAAGCGCGAACAGCCCCAGTGCCACCATGCCCGGCAGCAGCCAAAGCGGACTGCGGTCGAGCCGCAGCCAAGCCCAGAGGGCGAAGCAACCGGCGATCTCGGCAAAGGCGGCAGCGACGTAGATCGCCAGCGACGGCAGCAGCGCGGTCACGCTGCTGCTCCGCTCCGGAAAGGTGCGCAGTGGCCCGCGCTCCGTTCAGGCAAAAGGCGCATCTCGCATCTCGGTACCAAGCATGCGCGATCAGTCTCCCGGGCGGCCTCGGTTCGCCAGACTATGCAATCAGCAGTTCCACCACGACAGGCTCCAACTGCGGCCAGATGACCGCGAGAACGAGCAGCAAGGTCGGCCACCATGACGCCGATCGTCGGCGTCGCGGGCCACGCCCGGTGCCGCAGGCTGTGCAGACCGATCCAGAGCCAGCCGGCAGCGACGGCGGCAACGGCTGTCCACATCATCCAACCCTGCGCCTGCGCCAGCCAGGCGATGAGCCCGCCGGTGCCGGCCAGGACGAGAGCCGGCAGCGCGAAGGGCAGGACACCGCACACCGTACAGGCCAGGGCGCCGGTCGCCGCGGCTGCAGATGCAACCGCAACGACCCTCCCGCTCTTTCCCGAAGCGTCGTTTTCCTCGGAGCCGGAGGAAGCGTCGTCAGCGTGCCGGAGCATGGCGACCTGCGGTCCCACAGTTACAGCCTTCAGTGGCGGTCTCGGGTGCCTCGAAGGGCTGGAACACGGTGTCCAAAGCATCGCGGACGCCTTCCGGCGCCTCGATGAGGAGTCGGATCGAATCCGCCTCCGGGTGCAGGGTGAAGGTCAGAAAGGCGCAGCACTCCCGCTCGCGGCGAACGATCTCGTTCACCCGGTCGGCGGCGTCCGGTGAAAAAGTCAATTCGAGCCGCCGAGTGTCGCGATGCCGGTCGCGCAGGGCATCTCGATTCAGCGCCGCGATCCAGGCGAGACGTTGGCGGAAGTCACCGGAACTACACGCAGCGCAAGCAGCATGGCTCCGACGTTGGAGCAGTCCTCTCCAAACCGTACATAACTGTCTGAGCCTCGGCTAAGAAACGTAGTATTGCCGTCAACCAATTGACATTATTTAGTTTTTGACTTCAAGGCCGCAAACTCCTATTGGACGACGCTTCGTCGTCAAAGCGCACTGAATGACCCCCACCGCGACCTTCCTTCTCGCCTTAGGCATGTCGATGGACGCGTTCGCCGCGTCGATCAGCAAGGGCGCGACTCTACGTCAACCGCGATTCCGCGAAGCGCTACGAACCGGCGCGATCTTTGGCGTCGTTGAGGCTGCGACACCCCTCATCGGATGGGGGCTCGGCCTAGTCGCCAGCCGGTACATTGCCGCGTGGGACCATTGGATAGCCTTCACTTTGCTAGGGGTCCTCGGTACCCGGATGATCTTCGAGGGGATGAAGCGGAACACGGGAATTCCACAGCGCACCCGACGTCACCCCTTCGGCCTTCTCATCATCACCGCAATAGCGACCAGCCTCGACGCCATGGCCGTCGGTGTCGGCTTGGCCTTCCTCAATGTAAACATCTTGAACACCGCTGCTGCGATCGGGCTCGCGACACTGGTTATGGCAACTGCTGGGGTCCTGGTCGGACGCTTCCTCGGCCCGCTGTTCGGCCGTGCCGCCGAAGTGGTCGGTGGCCTCATCCTTATCGGCATCGGCGTAAACATCCTTGTTGAGCATCTTTCAGTGTAGGTCGAGTCTGGGCCATTACGTCTCGCAAGTTCGACTTCAGGGGCCGTCTCGGCACGCACCTGACGGAACTCTCGGCGACACTGGGGCTTCCACCCGGAGGAAGGTCAAGGCCGACGGCACCATGCGCTAGATGTTTAGTCCCGGCATGTGATGGATTGGGTCGAGCCTGAAGGGATCTGGCCGTTCGGTCCATAGCCTGCAGATTGCCTCGTAGGGCGTAAGCCCGTTGAGGGTCTTGACGCGCTTGGCGAAGTTGTAGGCGTTGAGGAAGTCGGCGAGTGCGCTCGCAGTTGGTCGTGGCTGTCGTAGTAGAAGCGGCGCACCGTCGCCTCCTTGATGGTCCGGTTCATGCGTTCGACCTGGCCGTTGGTCCAGGGGTGGTTAGGCTTGGTCAGGCGGTGATCGATACCGGCCTTGGCACAGGCGAGTTCGAAGGCGTGAGCCCTGAACCGTTCGCCATTGGCGATGGCATC
>MRWG01001342.1_pt1 | contig 16320 bp, 13 predicted proteins | sample 1013341 | NCBI WGS metagenome assembly MRWG01 (sample SAMN06117577, study PRJNA244670) | biofilm metagenome | biome: Water; feature: Cathode Biofilm; material: Biofilm; isolation source: microbial consortium enriched at the cathode of a solar microbial fuel cell | place: USA: District of Columbia ... | reverse complement strand
GTCTAGACACCCAATTCTAAAGCCACGTCAACCGCTTACGCCACACCCGCCATACCAAAATCGGGGCCCCGGTGAATAAGACGGGCTAGGGTCTGGCCGAAGCCGATCAGATCCGGCGCGATGCAGCGGAACCGCTCCGACAGGCGAGCGACGATGTTGCGCCACTGACGCCCGGAACTCCCGCCAGCGTGCAGCAGCACGATTGGGTCGCCGTCGCCCTCGTCAATGTAGTTGGCGATGATTTCGGCATGGCGAAAGCTTGGCATGGCGATCTCCTCGCTTGCTCGATCGGCGTCGGCGCGTCGCGAGGAAAAAGCTAGCCGGAGCTAAACCGGCCCGCCTGAAGAAGACCTGGATTTTTGCTGGAGATAGCCTGGAATCTTAATGACAACGTCGGCATTCGCCGCCCGATTGGCATGCCACGTGCGCCAATGCGGCTAATCAGGTCTAATGCTTCGCATTGAGTAGAAGCGGGCACATCCTAGAATGATCTTCAGGTTCCTAAACTTCGAACTTGATCTGGCCTTGCAGGAGTTGCGCGAAGCCGGCGCGGCGCGCGCGATCGAACCTCAAGTCTTCGAACTGCTCCGCTACCTGATTGAAAATCGGGAACGCGTCGTCTCCCGCGACGAGATCTTCGAAAACATCTGGCATGGTCGGATCGTGTCTGAGGCGACGCTCGACAGCCGTATGAAAGCCGCGCGCAGAGCCGTCGGCGATAGCGGCAGGGATCAGCGTATCATTCAGACGCTGCCCCGGCGCGGGTTTCGCTTCATTGCGGAACTGGAAGCCGTTGACCGGTTGTCGCCCTCGGCCGGGGCTGTGGCCGGCTTCATCCCGTCCGAAAAACCGTCGATCGCAATCCTTCCGTTTAAGAACATGTCTGCCGATCCCGGGCAGGAATACTTCGCTGACGGCATGAGCGAAGACCTCATCACGGCGTTGTCGCGCGTACGCTGGCTGCTGGTGATCTCTCGCAATACGTCCTTCTCTTACAAGGGCTCGTCGCCCGATGTCCGCGAGGTCGCTCGTGAGCTGGGCGTCCGCTACGTGTTGGAGGGGAGTTTTCGCAAGTCGGAGAATCGGATCCGCGTCACAGTCCAGCTTGTCGATGGCCACGTAGGCGGCAATATCTGGGCAGAGCGCTACGACCGCGATCTGAAAGATATCTTCGCGGTCCAGGATGAGATCGCGCGGACCATCGCCGGCGCGCTCGAACCCGAGCTAGGCAGAGCCGAACAGCGTCGCGTTTCCGCATTGCCGCCCGAGAATTTACAAACATGGGAACTCTATCAGCGCGGCATGAGCCGCCTGCATCTTCGAACGCGGGAAGATTTGGAGGCGGCGCAAGCTCTGTTCGCCGCGGCGATCGAAAAGGATGGCTGCTTCGCCCCCGCGCTTTCCGCTTCCGCCGAGGCGCACTTCATCCAAATTGTCGAGGGCTTCGCCGCCGATCCGGAGCAGAGCCAGACGGCGGCCACGGACCTTGCGCGGCGGGCGGTCGCCCTCGACCCCCAGGACGCCTATGCCCACTATGCCCTCGGCCGAAGCTTTCTTATTCGGAACCTGCACTATGACGCAGTCCCGGAACTGGAGCAGGCAATCGCGCTCAATCCCAGTTTCGCCTGGGCCTACTACGCCCTCGGGATGGCCTTCAACACGACCGGACGCCCGAATGACGCCGCCGCGCAGATCGAGATGGCTCTTCGTCTGAGCCCACACGACCCGTATCGAGGTCGCTTCCTGATGCACATCGGCGAAAGCCATCTGATGGCCGGCGACTATGACTCCGCCGTCGAATGGCTGCTGCGTTCAATGCGCGAGCCAAATGTGCGCTGGTCCAACTATGCGGTCCTGATCGTCACCTACAGTTTCATGGGACGGGTCGAAGACGCGGCGAATATGATCCGCGCGATGCGGGAATTTCGGCCAGACATTGATCTGGCGTTTATGAAGGCACGCTGGCCGATTGGCGATGCGGCCGCGCGCGCGCGAGTTTTCGAGGGCTTAGATAAGGCTTGGACAGCTTTTGCGGGCACCCACCGCGCTCATACGGTGCCTTCATCACTGAGTTAGGGACGCCGCCGCATGTCGCCTCCTGGCGCATCTCGGAAGCGCTGTGGTCGAGACGCAATGTCCGGATCGCCCTTGAGAAGAGACGAACGCTGCGCTCCATTTGCAATCCGCCGGTGTTAAGATTCGAGCGTCGATTTGACGGCTTCGGTCAGTGGTTCCGAATAGAGTGAATGTGAATTCTCGAAACAAAGACGGTAGCATTTCCAGCCTTGCGACAGCCGCTTTGCTGATCGCAGCCGCGCAAGCGCCCCTTGGCTCGACGTTGATCGCCGTTGCGTTGCCATCCATTGGCGAGGGCCTTCAGACAGATCTAATTCTGATCACAAGCTTTATTGTCACCAGCTACCTGCTCGTCAACGTCGTCTGCCAAGGTCCCAGCGGCAAGATTAGCGACCTGCTCGGACATTCCCGCATTTTGTGGACTGGGATTATTCTGTTTGTCCTCGCCGCCTTCATCGGGTTTGCTGCGCCTGGCGTAACGTTGCTGACCGTCTCGCGCTGCGCCATGGCGGTCGCTGGGGCGATGGTGACGCCGTCGACCCTCGCTTTGCTGCGCCTCCATGTGCCGCCTGAGCGACGAGGTCGCATATTCGGGCTATTTGGTGCGACGATGGGATTTGCCGCAGCGGCAGGGCCTGCCTTGGGCGGCGAGATCGTCACGATGTTCGGGTGGCGGATGATTTTTCTCGCCAATTTGCCGTTCCTTGCGCTAGCCGCAGCGTTACTTTGGACTAACCCGCTACCGGATATTGCGACCGGCGCGCGATGGTCGTGCAAGGGCCTGGTTCAGGCAATCGATTTTTCCGGCATCATGTTGTTGGTTCTTCCATTGTCGCTCCTGGTCTGTGCGACAAAAGTCGATCACATCTACGCAATGGCTGCGCTCGGGGCCGCAATCGTCACCGGGGTGGTTTTCATCAGATGGGAGTTAAAGGCGGCCGAGCCAGTGTTGGATCCTCGGCTGCTCCTGTATGCCGCATTCGCGGCTGGCGTCGGAATCATCGCGTTGCAAAACTTCGCAATGTACGGTTTGCTGTTTGCGCTGCCTCAGTTTTTTTCCGTCTTCCGGGAGTCGCCGCCCGAGGCGGTCGGCTACATGCTGTTTCTTATGATGATCGGGATGGTCGTGGCGGCTCCGATCGGCGGGCGACTGACAGATCGATATGGTCCGCGAATAGCCGCAGCGCTCGGCGTTGCGCCCTTGCTCGCAGGCGCCTTGTTATTGTGCGCGCTGAGCTCATTCGCATCCCCCGATGACGCCCTTTTGCCCTTGCTGCTGTTCGGGGCCGGCATGGGTTTGTCTTCCGCGCCGGCCCAGTCGGCGTCAATGGCTGCGATCCCCCCCAACCAGGCAGGCATGGCCGCCGGCGTCAGTTCGACGATGCGCTACCTCGGAGGCATATCCAGCATCCTCCTTTTCAGCGCCATCCTTGGCGACGACGACTCGGCCAGCGAGGAACGGTATGAAATATTGGTTGGTTTATTTGCAGGCGCGGTAGCATTATCCGGACTTGCGTCCTTACGGCTGCCGCGCAGGCAGCCGGCGGCAAGCTAATAGGGCTTGATTTACTTCGGCGAACCAAAGGGCGCCATGAAATGACAATGGAGCTAACCCATGGCAATCCCTAGTTCGATTCCGCCCGAGATAACTTTCGAGGCGCCAGGACCGGGTTCCTGGGCGCTCGACGCGGTGCATGTTCCAAGGCCGTTTTCACGATTTCAAGCTGAGATCCACCCTCCCAACGTAGCGACCGGCTTTCGCGCCGGGGCGCGGCGCTACGGCCTTCTGATCGATACGCTCGATTGGCGCCTCATAAACGGCTTTGCCTATTCTGTCCCGGTCCCAGCCCCGGAACCAGACATACCCGCGCGCTTCGAAGCGGCGGAGAAGGCGTTCGCGGACAAACTCTGGCGGCGGGACCTAACCCTCTGGATGGACCAGACGAAACCCGCTTCTATCGAAGCGCATCGGAACTTGTTGTCGGTAGATCCGAAAATATTGTCCCGCGACAGGTTGCTCGCCTATCTCGACCAGTGTCGACATCACCTTGCGTTGATGATCCAGCAACATCATGCATTCAATGCCGCCGCGTTTGTCCCAGTCGGAGACTTCATCGCGCATCTGGGGGAATGGACAGGTCGGCCGCTTGCCGAGTTTCTGGCGCTCACACGCGGCAGCGCCCCAGAATCCGCAGGGTCGTTTCCTGAGTTGGATCGGCTCGCATCGGCGATCCAGAGGGACCCGGAGGCCAGACAAGCACTGGGTTCGAGCTCCGCGTGGGGAGAAATCCTCAAGCAGCTCCGTGCTGCGCCAGGGGACGTCGGCGCGGCGGCGACGGCATATCTAGACATCGTTTCCTATCGGCTTTTGGACAGCCTGGATTCCGGTGAGCCTATGGCGATCGAAGTACCGGAAGTGTTGGTGCAAGGTATACGCCATGCCGTAGACAGCGGCGCCTCGGCCTCGAACTCCTTGACGGCCGAAGAAGCCGAACGGGTTCGCGAGCAAGTTCCCGCGGCTCATCGTGACGCTTTTGACGAACTGCTTGGCGAAGTACGGGTGATGTCGCGACTACGGGATGAGCGTGGCCTCTATAGCGATGTTTGGGCTGGCGGCATTATGCGCAGAGCATTGCTCGCCGCGGGTGAAAAGCTGGTCGACGAAGGGCGCTTGGCCAAAGCCGCTCATCTGATTGAAGGCGATTACCAGGAGATACGCGAATTGATCTCGGGCGGCGGCCCAAGCGGTGACGATCTGGCGGCGCGAGCGAACTACCGGGCGACCGCCCGCGTCGCGGATGCGCCACCGTTTCTTGGAGATCCGCCTTCGCCGCCGCCGCCGCTTGACGGATTGCCGCCAGCGCCGCGACGCATGATGCAGGCGTTGGGCACGGCTATAGAGGCCTTGTTTGCGCCGTCTACGAAGACCAGCGAAACGACTGTAGTGCGGGGAACGGGCGCAAGCCCTGGCGTATATACAGGGACGGCGCGCGTCATTGACGGCCCGTCAGAGTTTGGCCGATTGAGATCTGGCGATGTGTTGGTGACGGCGACGACGACCGAAGCCTTCAACATCGTTCTGCCGTTGCTCGGCGGCATGATCACCAACTCCGGCGGTCTGTTGTCCCACGCTGCGATCGTGAGCCGCGAATATGGCGTCCCCTGCGTTGTCGGTTGCCGTGACGCGACCGCAAGGATACCCGATGGCGCACGGGTTCGGGTGGACGGCGGCGCTGGCGAAATTCAGATAGAAGCGCCATGAATCTGGTTCCCTTGGCCGAAGTGCATGACCCGCTAAAGTTCGGCGGCAAAGCAATGCAGCTCGGGGCGGCCATCCGCGCAGGTTTGCCGGCGCCGGAAGGCTTTGGGCTCGACGACGTCTTGGTCGACGCTATCGTTGCGGGCGATCCAGCGGCGCGCAGCGCATTGAGCGAGGCTTGTGCGAAAATGCGCGGCCCGCTGGCCGTTCGATCTTCGGCGATCGGCGAGGATTCCGCCGGAGCCAGCTTCGCCGGCCAGCATGCAACCCTTCTAAATGTCAAAGGAATCGACGCCGTCCTCGCCGCGGTAGAAAATATCTGGCGCTCCGGACGAACGGAATCCGCGATGGCGTATCGCAAGCGGGTCGGCGCGGATAGCGTTGTACGCGTAGGGGTCGTCATTCAGCAGCTCGTCGCCGCAGACGTGGCCGGCGTGTTGTTCACCCGTAACCCCGTGACAGGCGCAAACGAACTATTGATCGAGGCGGGCTGGGGCCTTGGCGAAGCAATCGTGCAGGGCTTGATAATTCCTGACCGCTATCGGCTCAGGCGCGATGGCGACATCCTAGAGGCCACCGCAGGCTTCAAGGAAATCGCTGTGCGTTTGCACCCGGACGGGGCGACCCGAAACGAACCTGTCGCGCCCGAACTCATCGAGCTGCCCTGTCTTTCAGGGCAAGCCTTGCAACAGCTGAGCGAACTGGCGACCAACTGCGACGCTGTTTTCGGATCCGAGCCGCATGACATTGAATGGGCGATGCAGTCAGAGGCTCTATACCTGCTTCAAAGACGCCCGGTCACAGGATCAATCAGCTAACCCACGAAATGTTTTCGACCCGCCATTCTCGATCGCCTGACGTTTTGGGTTGGAAACGTCGGCTGACTAAATTTGTGAGAGCGAAACGCGACTTCCGTTATTGGCGCATTTGCGACGAAAGTTGCTTTCAAAAGACGACCGGTGTTGGTCGACAAGCGGACATCGCCTTGACGCGCCTGAGACCTAAAGGCTTGCGGAGGCCGAAGACCTGACGGCTATCGGCGCAGGCTCTCCAGATACGCGATGAGCGCGTCGATCTCGTTCGGCGTCAACGTAAATTCCGGCATGTCCGGATGCCCGACGACGATGCCTTCTGCGAACGCCTCCGCGAGGTCTTCGGGCTTGTACCGATTGGCGACGTCGGCGAACGGCGGCGCATCCTGATGCGGGCTTGGCGTTCTTGGTTCGACGGCATGGCAAGCGGCGCATTTGTCTTGGACCAGACGGCTACCGTCCGCCAAGTCAGCGGCCAGGACGGCCGGCGAGACCGCCAGTGCGATCAGCAACGTGAGGATCGGCAGGCGCAGCATGTTGAACCCCTGAGGCGGCAGTCATGATGACAGCGGCCGGCCAATGCCGACCGGCGCTTGAGAGGTCACAGATATCGCGCGCCAATCGGCGAGGTGTCACGCGGGTTCTGTGGAAACGTCACGTCGACGATTTGACTTTCAATGAAATCAGCACCTTAGGGTGACGGAAGTGTCACGCAGATCAGTGGCCTGCGGCATGATAAACGCGCCGCCGTTCTGGGATGATTCAGCCCATAGCCAACAGCGCCGCCGCGTGTTGGCCGGGATGCCGGAGGGCTGGAACGATGTGCAAGAAGCTTCTGACCACGATCGCGTTGGCCGACCGCTGGGATACGTCGCCGCGGACGCTGGAGCAGTGGCGCTATCTCGGGCGCGGCCCGCGCTACGTGAAGATCGGTCACCTCGTCCGCTACCGTCTCGAAGACGTCGAGGCGGAAGAAGAGCGGTGGCTCCATGCCAACACCGCCGGCCCGCTGTCGGAGGCCAGGTGATGGCGGCCGACAAAATCGAGACGAGCCTGACAGTTTCCGCAGCCGAGGGCGCCAAAGCCGGTAAAGGCGGCGAAGGCGGCGGCTCTGACATCGACAACGCCGCCTTCATCGCGGCCGTGTTTGCTGATGTGCCGGACGGCGCTTCCGTTGCGGTCTGCACGAAGAGCGGCGACCCCGGCAAAGGCGGCTGGCCCTGCCGGCCGGCGAACGCCGCAGTCGAGAGCCTGTCTCCGGACCAGAACAATTTCGTCAACTGCTCGACCTTTTACCCGGACGACGACGGCCGTCTCAAAGCCCGCAAGGCGAACTTCGCCGGCTGTCATTTCCTCCTGCTGGACGATCTCGGAACCAAAGTTCCATTGGACCGCCTGGAGGGCATCGACGTGTCCTGGCTTATCGAGACCAGTCCTGGCAACCACCAGGCCGGCATCGTCCTGGATGCGCCGATCGTCGAAGCGGCGGCCGCCATACGCCTGCATGATGCGATCATCGCAGCTGGGCTCTGCGACGCCGGCGCGGGCGGACCGACCAGCCGCTGGGCGCGCCTGCCGGTCGCGATCAATGGAAAGCCGAAGCATCTGGATGAGTCCGGCGAGCCGTTCCAGTGCCGGCTGATCGAATGGCGCCCCGATCGGCGCTATGCGCCCGACGCCGTCGTCAACGACCTGCAGCTCGAACTGGCGCCGGCGGGACGGCCCAAGAAGACAGGTCGGCGCAAAGCGACGAACGATGCGCCCGACGTCATGCCGACCGTCGAGCCCGACGAGGTTCTGATCCCCAGGGCCGCGGAGAACCCCATCATCGCCGCCTTGAAGGCGCGCGGGCTCTACAAGACGCCGCTCGGGTCGGGCAAACACGACGTCACCTGCCCTTGGGCGCACGAGCATACGGACGGCCTCGATACCGGCGCCGCATACTTCGAGCCCGACGAACAGTTCCCGCTCGGCGGCTTCTGTTGCCTGCACTCCCATCGCAGCCAGTACCGCATCCGTGCGCTGCTCGACCATCTGGAAGTTCCGGCGGCCGAGGCGCGGCACAAACCACTCATTCGCGTCGTGCAGGGCGACCTGCACCGCGTCGTCGATGTGGCGGAGCAGGAGCTGGCCGCGCGCGGGCGGCACTACCAGGCAGGCGGCCTGATCGTCTCCGTCGCGACCGACCCGACGACGGGCGATCCCTCGATCGTGCCGACCAGCGCGCCAGCCCTGACGCGCGAACTCTCGATCGCCGCCAACTGGGAAAGGTATGACAAGCGCTCCGAAGCCTGGGCGCCGTGCGATCCGCCGGCGCGGCACACGACGATCCTCTATGACGCCCAGATGTATCGCCATCTGCCGCCGCTGAGCGGCTTGGCCCGGCAGCCCTATATCCGCGAGATCGACGGGGAACTGGTCCTCAAGCCCGGCTACGACGCCGGCGCGCAGCGGTTCGGCGTGTTCGACGCGCGCAAGTACGACCTGCCGGAGCCGACGCCCGAGGCGGCGCGGAAGGCGCTCGCCAAGCTTGAGGAGCTGCTCGAGGAATTTCAGTTCGTGGCGCCGGCGGATAGGTCGGCGGCCTTGTCGGCGATCTTCACCGCGGTCGCCCGGCCGTCCCTGCCGCATGCGCCGGCGTATCATGTCCGAGCGCCGGTCTTCGGCAGCGGCAAGACCTATCTCTGCGAACTGATCGGCGCGTTCGCCAGCCCCGGCGGCAACGCCAAGGTCTCCTATCCGACCACCTCGGAAGAAGCGACGAAGGTCGTCCTGTCACTGCTGCTGACAGCGCCCGCCTGCGTCGAGTTCGACGACATGGACGCCGACTGGATGCCGCATGGCGTCATCAAGCGCATGCTGACAGCCGACACGATCACCGACCGGATCCTCGGCGTCAGCAAGACGGCGACCGTCAGCACGCGGACGCTGTTCCTCGGGTCGGGGAACAATGTGGGCCCGGTCCGCGACCTGCTGCGGCGCGTCCTGACCATCCATATCGATCCGCGCTGCGCGACGCCGGCGACCAAGCGCTACCATGGCGCGCCGCTGGACAAGGTCCGAGAGGCTCGCGAGGCCTATGTCGGCGCCGTGCTGACCGTCATCCGCTCCTGGCGGCGGGCGGGCGCGCCGCGCGCACAGGTCGACAGCATCGCCACCTATGGCGGCGCATGGTCGGACTACTGCCGCCATCCGCTGATCTGGCTCGGCCATGCCGACCCGGCGACCGCGCTGCTGGAGCAGGTCCGACATGATCCGGACGGCGACGCCCTGGCCGGGCTGATGGCCGAATGGCGTCGGGAGTTCGGTTCGACGCCGGCGACCGTACGGAAGGCCGTCGACCGCGCCAATGTGGGCGCCGCCGACCTCCTGGATGCGATCCGCGAGTTCCCGGTCGAGGAACGCGGCGCGGTCAACCGGTCGAAGTTCGGCTGGATCCTCAAGAAGAACGCCAACCGGATCATCGACGGCTTTGAGTTCCGGCGCGCCGAGGCTGACGGCCGGACCGCCTGGCGCGTGGTCGAAGCGGACCCGCCCCCTTTGCCGCCTTTACCGCCTTCTTCCGGAGCGCCTGCCAAAACTGTCATGCACGCCGGCGACGTGATGGAGGTGGAGGTATGAACGCCGCCGACCTGATGGCTGAGGCGGTCGCCGACGGCTTGGCCTTCAGCGTTTCTGCGACGGGGGCATTGCAGGTGAAGGAAGGCAGAGAGGCGCTTCAGCACTGGTTGCCGGCGATCCGGCAGGAGAAAGAAGCGATCCTGGCCATGCTAAGGGCGGATCAGCGGTTCGCGGATCAGGGCCAGTGGCGGGCTTACTTCGATGCGACCGTTGCGGCCAGTCGCACAAAGGCCGGCATGTCTGGGGAACGGGCGGCCAGGAACGCGTACGCATGCTGCATCGCCGAATGGCTGGACCGGACCTTCGAAGGCTCGGCCGAGGGCCTCTGCGCCCTCCTGGGCGATTGCCGCCATCCGCATAGCCGCCTTGTCCCTTATGGTCTGGAGGAGACGGGCTATGTCTGGCTGCATCCGGAATGCCGGCCTTTGTGGGCGGCGCGCAGGAAGCTCGAAGCCGTGAGCGCGTTGGCGGCGGCCGGCGTCACTGACCCGGCGAAGTTTGCAGAAGATTTCGGGAAAAAGGGGAGCGTGTGATGGGCGGCATCGGGTCCGGGCGACCGCCGGGCTTTGGGAAAGACACGGTCGAGGGCGTGCGGTCGTTGAACGTCAATCGGCTGAAGCGCGCCGGCTATATCGGAACGAACAAGATCGGCGGCTGGGAATGGACGCGGGACGGCGAGCGGGTCGCCTGGATCTGCCTGACCGCCGACGGCGACCGGCTGAGGCTCGACTACAAGTCCAGGGCGCCCGGCGAGGACTGGGCATCCGTCGAAGAGACCGTCGAGATCGCGCAGGTTCCCTGCCACCTTGGCGGCCAGCGTCCGTATTTCCTATGCCCTGGCGTCGTCGACGGCCGGGCTTGCCGTCGCCGGATCGTGACGCTCTTCGGGAATGGCCGCTACTTCCTCTGCCGGCATTGCTACCGGCTGGCCTATGGCTCGCAGCGCGAAGGTCCGGAGGATCGGGCGATGCGCCGGGCCAACAAGCTGCGTCTGCGGCTGGATGGCGAGCCTGGCCTCGAGATGCCGCTGCCGCGGCGGCCGAAGGGCATGTGGCGCCGGACCTACGAACGGCGGATTGCCGAGATCGTGGCGGCGGACACCGAAGCGGAGGCGGCGTTCATGCGGCAGACGAAAATCTTCTTCGAGCGGATCGGCAGCCCGTTCGCCGACGAATGGAGGAAGCTGTGAGTGGATCGTCAAGCACGGCCATGACGCGCTTCAACGCCCTCCGCCATGGCATCCTCTCCCGCTATACGGTTCTGCCTTGGGAGGACCCCGACGAATACGAGACGCTCCTCTCGGCCTTCGTTGCCGAGCATGCGCCGCAGGGACCGACGGAAGAGCATCTGGTCGAGGAACTGGCGGGCATCGTCTGGCGGAAGCGCCGGCTGCGTCTGGCGGAGGCCTCGGCGGCGCGGCATGGCTTGAAGCACATTCGGGAGTTTGGCGGCGGCGCAGCAGGCGCGGCGTTGGCGCAATCCCCCGGCCACGTCGATGGCCACTGGATGGAAGATGCGATCACACTGACGCCGGAGACCGCCGCCGAGCAACTGCGCGACATGGAGGAGGACGAGGCCATGACCCGCCGTGCGCTTGCCCTGCTGGCCGCTGGCGGCGATGGCGCCTACGAGGCGGCGCTCGCCGAACTTCGCGACGACACGCGGGCGTGGTGGCAGGACGAGTTCGCGGAGACGCCGGACCGGGCCCGGATGGCGCCGCAAGACGTGGCGGACGCATTGCGCCGGTTCCTGGAAGGCGAGGTCATGCGCTGGTTCGCGAAGCGGCGGCAAGGCCTCGCGGCGCTGCCGCAGCTCTGGGCGCAGGCGGAGGGCGATGCCCTCGACAGGGTGATGGTCGATCGGCTGACGCGCTACGAGACCCATCTCGACCGGAAGTTCGAGCGGACGCTGGCCATGCTGCTGAAGCTCAGGCAGTTGCGCGAGCCCGATACGGCCGGCTGATCCGTTTCGCAAAACCGCAGCGCCGCCCTCATTGGAGCCGATGAACGGTCGACCGCCCGACGCCGAAAATCTCGGCGACCTCCCGAACCGACCAACCGTTCGCAAGCATGTCTCGGGCTTCGTCCTGCTGCGCCCAAATAACTTGGCAGTGCCATTTAAGTTTAAAAGCGTGACAATTCATCCTCTTCAGCCATATCATTTTTGTCGCCTCATCTAATTGCCGGTCGGAGCAATTGCCATGGCGACGATCACCGTTGACCGTTTTGACGACGTAACCGCTGATGATGGCCAGACGACGCTCCGGGAAGCGGTCGCGCTCGCCAATGATGGCGACCGGATTGAGTTCGCGCGCTCCGGCAGGATCGAGCTCGCGCAGGGCGAACTCGTCATCGCCCAGAGCCTGAGCGTCGATGGCGACCTCGACGACGACGGCGCGCGAGACATCGTCCTCGACGCGGGCGGGACAGGGCGGGTCGCGCGAATCCAGCAAGGCCAAGTGGTCCTGGAGGGGCTGACGATAACCGGCGCCCATACCAGCAGCGGCAGCGGCTCAGAAGGCGCGCTGACGATCGAAGCGGCCGGACACGGGATTCTGCGCAACGTTCACATTCGCGACAATTATGCCAGTGGCGTCGGCGTCGAAAGGGGCCGGCTGGATCTCGTCAACAGCATCATCTCGGACAATTTTAGCATCGTCGGAGCTGGCGGCGTGGGGGGTGTCGGCGTTTTCCGGATCGTCGACAGCGTCATTTCGAACAATACCGCGGAGTTTATCGGCGGCGGCCTTGATCTCCGCGGCAGCGTCGAGATCGTCGACAGCGTCATCAGCGACAACCGGGCCTTGAACGAATATGGGGGCGGCATGCGCCTCTTCGCGTCGGCGCGCTATGGGGCGAACGGCGTGACAGTGGTGAACTCGACGATTTCGGGTAACAGCGCCCCGAGCGGTGGCGGGATCTTCGCCATCGCCCGGGAACACGAGATCGTAGTCGCCAATACGGTCATCAGCGGAAATACCGCGAGCGATGCAGGAGGATTTGTAGCCGGTCGGCCGACCGGCTTGGGCGGCGGCGTGTACGTCCGCGGTGGCGAGGTGAAGCTCGTGAACGCCACGGTCGCGGGCAATCAGGCGCGAGAGGGCGGTGGCGCGTTCGTTCTGGGCGATTTCATGTTCGGCAGAAGGTTAGTCCCGGGTGGCGAGCTTACGCTCGTTAATTCCACCCTGACTGGGAACGCGGCGACGGATGCAGGCGGCGGGCTGGCTGTCGAAGGCGTGGCGACGATAGCGAACACTCTGATCGCCGGCAACGAGGCCGCCGGCGGTGCGCAGTCGGCCGTCGAGGTCAAGGTAAGCGATCTGGGCACGCCCGGCGTCGTCTCCTTTGAGGGCGTGAACGTCTTCTCCGAGGCAGGCGTTGGCCGAGCGAGCTTCGACATAGTGGAGACCGACCTCGCGCGCATCTTCGCGGGCGTGGGCGCCGACCCGAATACGGGCGTCATGGGCGGGCTGCTTGCAGACAACGGCGGAGCGGTCGAGACAGTCGCGCTGGCAGCGGACGGCGTCGCGGAGAACGCCGGCTCGGACGCCGACCTGCCGGCCGACCTGGCCGACCTCGACGGCGACGGCGACGTGGCCGAGCCGATCCCGTTCGACGGGCGCGGCGCTGGCTTTGGCCGCATCGAAAATGGCGCCAGCGACGTCGGCGCCTTCGAGACCGCGCCTGAGATTGTGCTGGCCGGCGGGCCGGGCGACGACGATCTTGCCGGCCTGGAGGGCAACGACATGCTGTCGGGCGAAGCGGGCGACGACCTGCTCTCCGGCGGCGCCGGCGACGACGTCCTCGCGGGCGGCAACGGCGACGACGTGCTAGCCCCCGGCGCCGGCGCGGACATGGTTTTGGGCGGCGCCGGCGCGGACCGGGTCGACTATGGCGACGCCTCGGGCCCGGTCCTGGTGCACCTGACCCGCGGATACGCCGAAGTCGGCGGAGCGCGGGCCACGCTAACCGAAATCGAGGGCGCGGCCGGCGGCGACGGGGATGACGTCCTGATTGGCGACGCGGACGCAAATGTCCTGATGGGCGGCGCCGGCGACGACCGCATCGACGGCCGCGCGGGCGCCGATCGGATGGAAGGCGGGCCGGGCGACGACATCTACATGATCGACGATCCGGGCGACGTCGTCGTCGAACAGGCGGGCGGCGGCAACGACCGGATCAATGCCTTCGCGGACTTCGCGGTCGGCCCCAACGTCGAACATCTGGTCGGCCTTTTCGCGGCAACGGGCCTGGAGCTGATTGGAACGGACGGTCGTCAGCAGATCATCGGCTCGAACCTGATCCCGGAAGGCGACATCATCCGCGGCCGGGCGGGCGATGACCGGCTGATCGGCCTTGTCGGCGACGACGTGATCGACGGCGGGACCGGGAACGACCGCATCTTCGGCAATTCCGGGGACGACGTGTTGTTCGGCGCTGCCGGCGACGACCGGCTGACCGGCCAGTTCGGCGCCGACCGCTTCGTCATGCGGCCGGGCGACCAGAACGACCGGATCACCGACTTCAACGCCCGCGGCGACGACGTGCTGGACCTGACGGCGCACGGCTTCGGCAGCTTCGCGGAAGTCCAGGCCCTGATGTCTGATACAGCCGCCGGCGCGCTGATCGACCTGGACGGCCCGGATTCTGTGTTGATGGAAGGCTTCGCGGCCGTCTCCCTCCAAGCCGCCGACGTGCTGATCTGACGACAGAGGAGAACTAGGAGCATTGGAGTCTCGTCAGCTAAAAACCTGAAGGCAGCTTTCAAGCATCAGCCCCTCGATCTCCGATAATGCGAGGTTATGGGATATTGGCTGCCGCAGAGCAGGGTTTCAGCGTGGCCACGGCTTGCAGGCGACGCCGTCGTTATCGGCGTCATGGCGATCGTAGTAGCCGGGTTGGCCGCGAAGCGTAGGCGCTCGCGAAAGGGGGTAAGGATTTGAGCACGATCCTGTCGGTCCGATGATGCACAAGCCGATTTTGCATCCTGGCAGGTGGAGGGCTGGTTCCCGGGGCTGGACATCGGTTTCATAGGGGGAAGGCGCAGCACCATCGTCTACGCGCGCGCCCCGGACCTGGAGACCGCCATGCCGACCGGCCATGAACTCAAAGGGCTGATGAAGTTCCTTTCGCGCGATGACTGGCGCGATTGCTTCGAAGAGGTGCTGGAGGAACACCTCGGGCCCGTCCTCGACGCCGGCCAGATGGAATTTGACGGTCTCGCCGAAATCCTCGGCGACGATCTCGCCATGACGTTATGGGGGTGCGCGTTCGAAGATTTCTTGACCCGAGAGTTCGATGTCGACGCCCTGAACGGCAACATCGTGGATGAGTACCTCAAGCGCCGGGGCTGGAATGAGAGCGGTCAGACCAAGGCCTACATAAAGGCGCTGCGGACCTCGGTCATGAGCCTCTACGAAGTCAGCGACATCGTGCCGGGCAAATCGCTGATGGCGCGTGATCTCATTCGCGGCGGCGAACCGATTGCCGTCAGCGAACGGTCCGCCACCAAATCCCTGCAGCAGTGGGACAGGCTCGCTGCCCGGATCGTGCCAGTTCTGACCGGTAACGTCTTTGCGGGGGGCCTGCTGGCATTCACGCCAACGGCCTCGGATGCGCTGTTCGATGGACTGCGGGAGACATTTGGAAAGAAGCGGACGAAGTCGCTCCCCGTCATCTCGGACGATGATCTGCGTGACGTCGCGTGCCTATTCACCCTGACCTGGCTGTCCGACACGCTCGAACAGGCCACGAGCATGCCCGAGCTTCGGAACGCGGACGGCGACGAGTTGGTGTTTCACGATGTCTGCTTCCCGCTCGCGGCCGGCATCAGGCAGAAGCGTATTGCTGAACGGGTGAACGCCATTCCGGGAATGGCCCAGGAAAATGCCAAGTTCTGGAACTGGCTCGCGGACAAGCCGGAAGGCGACGAAGCAGGGTCGCCTGACCATGCGATTTCCTTCGAAACGACCATGGACAGCGGCGCGCTCATTCTGGGCAATGTGGAGCTGAAGGGGCGGTTCCTGCATCTGTTGACCAACTCCGCCGCGCGCGCAGAAAAGGGGACCGCCTTGCTCCGCCAGGCGCTTGGCGATCTGGTCCTCGCGTCGCTCACGGACATTCAAACCGTCGAGCAGATGATGGCCAATCGACCGCCAGGCGATCAGGACAGAGCGGGCTCAGGCCTCCCCCCTGAAATCGAAGAGCAGGCGGTGCACGAGCTTATGGATCGGCAATATCGCAAGACCCTCGATCAGCCGGTAGGGATGCTCGGCGATAAGTCGCCGCGCCAGGCCGTCAAGACGGCCGCCGGCCGGCGGAAAGTCGCCGACTGGCTCAAATATCTCGAGAACCAAACGGCCCGGCAGCCCGACCCGAGCGATCCCATGACGACCTACAGCTTCGAATGGATGTGGAAGGAGCTCGGCGTGCTGGATCTTCGCCGGTAGGTCACCGGCGCCATGGCGCTGCTCAAGATTTCTGTCGCTTCTACAGTGCGACATATTCTCGGCGTTGCTTCTTGAAGGCCATCATAAAGGTGCCTTTTCGGTCA
>MRWG01001738.1_pt1 | contig 16327 bp, 15 predicted proteins | sample 1013341 | NCBI WGS metagenome assembly MRWG01 (sample SAMN06117577, study PRJNA244670) | biofilm metagenome | biome: Water; feature: Cathode Biofilm; material: Biofilm; isolation source: microbial consortium enriched at the cathode of a solar microbial fuel cell | place: USA: District of Columbia ... | reverse complement strand
AAGCGTCAATTCTCTTCTCGTTATACCCGAATTGAAAGAGAGTGGATTTACAGGTCACATTTAGAGTTTATCTTGCGGCGAACCAAAAATATTCGCCCAAATGGTCTGCCATCAATCCGGATCAGTTTCCATTGGGCATATCAGTAAAGGGAGCGGCATGCCTCTGATCAATTACGTAACCCGGGTCCAGTTCGGTTTTGGCGAGCTTGCCACGTTGAAGGAGGAACTGGCGCTCGCCGGAATTTCGCGCCCGCTCGTAGTGACGGACAAGGGCGTGCGCGGGCTCGGATTTCTCGACAAGATAGAAGCCGTCTTCGGCAAGGAGCTGGCAGGCGTTTACGACGAAACCCCCGGCAACCCGAATGAGGCGGCCGTCCGTGTCGCGACGGACTTGTTCAAAGAGGTTGAAGCCGACGGAATTATCGCCATAGGTGGCGGATCGGCGATCGATCTCGCAAAGGCAGTTGCCATCCTCGCCGCACATGGTGGCGCCCTGAAGACCTATGCGGTCATCGAGGGTGGCCTGCAAAAAATCACGGCCAAGACCTGGCCGACCATCGCTATTCCGACAACGTCAGGCACGGGTAGCGAAGTCGGACGCGGGGCGATTGTGATACTGGATGATGGCCGAAAAGTCGGCTTGCTGTCTCCATTCCTTGTTCCGAAAGCCGCTATTGTCGATCCGGAATTGACCATGACGCTGCCGCCCGTTTTGACCGCAGCCACCGGAATGGACGCTATCTCGCACTGCATCGAGACCTATCTTGCCCCATCCTTCAATCCGCCGGCAGACGGCATCGCACTTGAAGGACTGCGCCGCGCCTGGCTCAATCCGAAGCTGCACCACGGCACCTTGAACGCGGTGTTCATGCCTGCGGTTCTGGAATTCAACAAGGCGGCCCCGACATCCGTCAGCGAGAACAAATATGCCAGGATGGCCGATGCGATGGGTCTGGCTACCGGAACGGATATCGGAGCGGCCATCAAGGAGATGACGGCGGCCATCGGTTTGCCCGTCAGCCTGTCGGAGCTGGGTGTTTCGGAAGATCTCTTCGACCGCATCATTCAGGGGGCATTGGCCGACCACAGCCACAAGACCAACCCCATTGACGCAACCGCCGACGACTATTTCAGGATGCTGCAAGCTTCTTATTGACAGCGGGTGTTGGGACCGTCTCTGAAACTCCCTTGAGCGATCTCCGGACCACAGCACCGCCCAGTATCGCCCAGAACCGATGTGTCGGTGTTTATGGAAGCTGGTGGTCCGGAATGCGTCCCCATTTTGGACGTTCGTCGGCTTTCCGTTTGCTCCCAAAAGCCATCATTCATCGCATACGGATTGAACTCACAAGTTGGGCGTGGAATGACCGTTCATTTCGCGTCGGGTGAAGGTGTTATGGGTAGGACCTTCTAAACCTCTCCAGGTGCGCTATTTTCAAAGGCAGGGAGTTACCGACAATGCGCGGATCACATATATTGGTCTGAAGCATGAGCGACCAGAAAGAGACCGGAGACTGATGTGTCACCAAGTAAGGGCCGCGTTGAAAGACTGATTGATAGGATAGGCGCAGAATTTCAGTCTCATCTCATCGACTTGCGGAATACCTCCACAGTCTTTGATATTCAAGACGGCGCCGTTCAAAAGATGATCTCACGCGAAGCGCCATTTGGTGTCATTGGGATCAAGATCCTGGTGCGTAATCCCGGAGACATAAATCGTCTTTTTGAGCACCAATGGAATTTCAGTATTGGGATCACCGGATGTGAATTCACGCTTTTGGATGTCGATTACCAGAACGACGTTTTGGTTGGTGATACGAATTCAGCCGAATTCGTTGGGCACGAACACATTGCCTACAAGTCGGTTGAACACATGATTGCCTTTCATGGCGATGAGTTCGGCATAGGAAAGGTCTTCATCGAAAAAATTGGCACTTTCTGCCCCAGCCTGCTTGAAAAGCCACCATTGTTTTTTCGAATGCCGCGCAGGGCACCACCCGCCTACAGATACACAGAAGCACCCCAGGCCATTCGCGAGGAGGTGGGCCTATCGCTTGATGGCGGCATGCTTCTGATTGAGGCGATGATCAAAGAACATGGGATTGCCCCTTATACGATCCTTCTGTCCTTCCATTCTGACGAAAACTTCTGGCTGGTTGACCTCCCAGAAACGCTTGTCGACCGTTACCAGCATGGCCTGATTGATCCGAGCCTTGGTGAACACCATTCAAATCTTGAGGTTGGGGTATCCATTACAGCGGAAGCCCTGAGGAACAGGGTTCGGCAGAAGCCAAACAGCGCTGAGCGTGATAACGGCGTCTTTTTCTCCATGTCCGGAAGCGGTTCTGCGTCAGGCTATTTGAACGGATTGAATTGACTTTCTGTTGGCTGGGGTCATCTCAGTTGCAGTGAGAAGGCGCGCAATTCCCGACAACCTACTCTCTGACACGATCCGGACCTTGGCTGCGTGGCGCACCAATGTCCGCATTGTTAATCGCTGCGGCCATTATCCGACGGTCCGCTGCCGTTCATCGGTGGAACTGCATGCTGCGCGCCGGCCCGCCATACCACCCATCCGCTGCTGCGTTATCTACCTCACTGCCAAGGCCCACTTAGGGGACTTAGCTGACATTTGAAATCCGCCCAGATACTCTTGTCGAACGTTTTTCAGCAAGGGTTCGAATGCATGAGCAATGGATACGCGCTACTTGCTGCTGAGATATCCAGATGGCCTTCAATGAATGAACTGGCGAGCATTTTTAGGTCTGATGGCTACACCGTCATTGAAGGAAAGTTCTCGTTAAGGTTGGCGGACTTCAATCACTTTGTTTTCAGAGAATTAGGTGGCGATCTGAGTCTTGGTTCTGTAAGCGCCGATCACAGGTCGACCGAAGAACTTGTGGCCTTCTCTCACCGTGTGTCGAGGACACTTGCGAACTCGGGTATTAGACACCGTTTCGAAGTGTATTCGGAAAAGGAAGAACTGGCAGCTTACATGCACCATAATTGGCCGAAAGACCGGTAGGTTTGGGCTCCAAGCAGCCTTTCGCCGTCGTGACGCGCGTATCCCTATCTCGTGGTGCTGGTCGACACAAACGGCCTATTCCGGACATTCACCTTCGATTGGTTCAATGGCGGCTTCGCGGCCCCACATAGGTCGTTTAGTTCCGTATGCAAGTTTCCCTGAAGCAGACATAGGCAGCGCAACTCCTGTCGGGAATTGATTTGAATTCCAGCAGCTAACATTCGATGTCTTTTAAGAGGTAAGCCACTTAGGAAGTGATTGACCGCGAACTGTTGAACAACACTCCGTTCGTGTATTTGAGGCCGCTGTCACAAGCGACTGTAACGACGGTGGCGGTCGATCCGAGTTCTTTTGCGAGTTCGATTGCTGCCAGCACGTTTATTCCAGTCGATGTTCCGGCGAAGATGCCTTCTTCGCTCGCCAGGCGCTGACATACAACGCGGGCCTCGGTCTCCAGCACGCTGCGTGCGTCTTGGTTGCCACCTACGCCTCAAGCGATAAGCAGCGAATTTCAATGTCTTGGAAAGAGAAATGGCGGACAGAGAGGGATTCGAACCCTCGATACGGTTGCCCGTATACACGCGTTCCAGGCGTGCGCCTTCAACCACTCGGCCACCTGTCCGTCGCAAGCGTCACCCGCTTGAGTGGGGCGCAATATACCCATGGCGCGATCAAGTGCAAGCACTTGAACAAGTTTTTTTTTCGGTGCCTCGCCGCTGTGGATTGTCGAGGGGTTGCGGGGCTCGGACGAGCTGCAAAAAACGGCTGTAACGTGCCATGCAGCCGGCAATGCCTGGACCGAAAAAATCTTTCCTGTCGTGGCAGTACCAAGGCGGTTTGTCTGCGGTTGGAGGCTGGCCGGGCGCATGTGTGGCCGCGCAGAATCAGCGTCTGGTGTTTTCGAGGGTCGAGAGACGTCTCGCAGGCAAGGTCATGGCATGGCTCAGTCTCTGTGCGGGAAGATAACCTCGCTTGGGGTTCGGCGTTGCGATAGGCCGGGGAGACGAGGTGGCCACGGTGTGACACAGGTCTGAGCAGGCGGCTTTGTGCTTGCGTATTCGGGAAATGCTGCACTGCAACTAACGCGCTGCCTGAATTAATTTCGAAGCATTTGAAACGAAAACACTTGCGAAAGCCGGGAACCAAAGTCACAAGAATGTGTTGAATATCAAATCTTGTTCCTGCGCGGGGTGATATTACCCTAAAGGAATGCTCAACATCCGGCGGCTACTATTTGAAGGCCTGACTGGAGCGAGCGCTCCGTTTAATATTTTGGCGAAGCTGAAAGCAAAGCGATGATCAGTGTTTTGAAGTTTTTATTCCGCATCCTCGGCTACGGCTTTGTCGCCGTCGCCATTATTGCCGGCATTTCCGATGCAAGTTCTTCCATTGCCCTGTCCGAAATCCGTCTGGCCCAGCTTGGCCAGGTCTGGCAGAACCTGTCGCCTGCCTCTCTCGAAATGGCGGAAGCCCACATCGTGGCGTCTTTTGATCCGACGGTCTGGCAGACCCTGAAAGAGACTGTCCTGACCTGGCCGGTCTGGGCGGTCTTCGCTCCGATCGGCCTGGCGCTGCTTTGGCTGGGAGCCAAGCGCCGCAGCCAGCGTGCGCTTTACGCCTGACACGGTTTCTTGCAGCACCAGACGAGGTGTCGCAAAACGGCAGTTTCCGCTCACACGCGAACACCGTTGCGTGACGGGCCTCTTGGAAAGCGGGCGCAGCTGCGCCACATTAGCTCCTGAAATAAGCCGACTGCTTCCCGGGCATCCTCGAGAAGCTTTGTCGGCATGTGTGGGAGAAAGCCATGTCGTTCATGACGATGCTGACCAAGAAATTTTCGCTGCCGGCCAAGGACGAGGCCCTGCCGGGGCGTTCCGAGGCGATCCGGCCGGCCGAGCCGCATTTCGTCAACGGACGGCCGCTCGCAGGCCCCTATCCGGACAACATGAAAACCCTTGTGGTCGGAATGGGCTGCTTCTGGGGCGCTGAACGCCTGTTCTGGCAGCTGCCTGGTGTCTATGTCACCGCGGTTGGCTACGCGGGTGGATATACGCCCAACCCGACCTACCATGAAACCTGCACCGGGCGTACGGGCCACACGGAAGTGGTCCTGGTCGTTTATGACCCGGCGGAGATTTCCCTCGGAGATCTTCTGAAGGTCTTCTGGGAAAATCACGACCCGACCCAGGGCATGCGCCAGGGCAATGATACGGGTACCCAGTATCGCTCGGCCGTCTACGTGAGCGAAGGCGACGACCTTGCCGGAGCCGAACAGTCGAGGCAAGCCTATCAGGCCGCCCTGAAGGCCGGCGGCGTGGCAAGCACCATCACGACGGAAATCCGGGAGCTGGATACCTTCTATTTCGCCGAGGATTACCATCAGCAGTATCTGGCCAAGAACCCGGCCGGCTATTGCGGGATCGGCGGCACGGGCATCTCGTGCCCGGTCGGGCTGGGCCAGACCGCCTGAAGGCAATCCGATCGCTAGCTTGGTTCCGGTTGAGTTCAAGACGGGGCAGTGCCAGTGACGGCGTTGCCCCGTCTTTTTGCATTCTCCGGCGCCTGAAGCCGGCAGTGTTTCAACCGTTTCCTTGCCGAGGTTGGCCATATTGAAAGTCAGCTGTCGCGGGTCAAGAAAGTCAGGATCTACATAAGTACAATTTCGTACATAGCTTATATCTTTCAGTACTCTAGGGAAGTTTCAGGCTTTCTTAAATTTGCGCTGCGAGGATTGACCTGACGCATGGGCGTTTAAGGATCGACTTCGTGAGCCGTTCGGCAAAAATTTTTGCAACCGGATACTTCCTGGCCAGCTGCCTGTTGATGCTGGTCGGCTCGTTGATGCCAGCGCGCGAAGGGCCGGTCGCGGTATTCGCATGGCCCTGGGGTGAAAGCGCGGTCAGTGTCATCGCCAGATCGGGTGGCCCGGTACTGTTCGTCGGGGACAGAAGCTGGGTGGCGCTCACCGAAGCCGGTGAACAACAGTCCATCGCAAATCTTTACCGGTCAGGCGCCGGTTTTGTGGCGTCTTCCTTCATCGCGCAAGCCTGCGCGCGATTGAGCGGTGTCTCCTTGGAGCAGTTGAAATGAACGGTGTGGAAATGTCTCAAGCGGATCAGATGTCGGGTCAGCTTTCCGGTCTGGACCAGTTCCGGCAGAAGTTTGCGCGGATGCTGATCCATTTTATCTGGGTGAATGTTTTCCTGGTCATGGGAACGGCCTGGTGGGTTGGCTATGTTTCGCTCGTTGCGGTTTGCGGGGCAGCCTTGCTCCTTGGTGTTGCGGCCACCGGTACATGGATCAAGTTCGGAGCGGGCGTCGAAACGCGCCTTGCCACTTCCATGTCCCTTGCCGGGCTGGTTGCCCTGTTCGTGGCCGCTCTGGCGACGCCGGATGGGCAGATCACCTATCAGCTCGACGCGCATATGTATTTCTTCGCCGTACTGGCCATCCTGGCCAGCTGGGTCGACTGGCGGGCACTGGTTGCCTATGCAGCCGTCGTCGCCGTGCACCACCTTGTCCTGAATTTCGCCATGCCCTGGGCCGTGTTTCCCGGTGGGGCGGATTTCAGCCGGGTGGTCTTCCATGCGCTTGTCGTGGTTGCGGAAGTCGGCGCACTCTGGTGGATGACCGACAGCCTGGCACGAGCGTTTGCCGCTTCCGACAAGGCACGCGAGGAGGCCGAGGCCGCTCGCGCCCAGGCAATGGTGCTGCAGCACCGGACCGCTGAAAATGACGAAATGGAGCGCGCCAAGCAGAAGGTCATCAACGAACGCATCATGGCGTTTGAAAGTGATATCGCTGCCAAGCTGGACGGTGTCGGCCTGAAGGTGCGCGAAATGCGGGATGCCGCAACCGAGCTCGGAACCGTTGCCGAAAACACTTCGTCGCGTGCAGGCTCCGTATCAGATGCGTCGGAAACAGCGTCCTCAAACGTGCAGATGGTCGCTTCCGCCGCAGAAGAGCTGTCGTCCTCGATCGCGGAGATTTCGCGCCAGGTCGAACAGACCACCGGCATCGTCAACCGGGCAACGGAAAACGCGCAAACCAGCAACAGCAAGGTCGCGGGTCTTGCGAATGCGGCCAATCGGATCGGCGAGGTCGTTACGCTGATTCAGGCGATTGCCGAACAGACCAACCTTCTGGCTCTCAACGCCACCATAGAGGCGGCCCGCGCGGGCGAAGCTGGCAGGGGCTTTGCGGTTGTTGCTGCCGAAGTGAAGGAACTGGCGACACAGACGTCCAAGGCAACGGAAGAAATCGGCGCCCAGATCGCGGCGATCCAGGCGGAAACCAAGGACGCGGTGGAATCCATCGGAGTGATTGCGACGACGATGGACGAGGTCAACAGCTATACGGCCGCCATTGCTGCCGCCGTCGGTGAACAAGGCGCGGCGACCCAGGAAATCTCGCGCAATGTGGCGGAAGCCGCGGACGGCACGGGACGGGTTGCCAACAACATCGACGGTGTGCGGGAATCTGTCGAACGCACCAGCCACTCGGTCGGCTCCATGGTCGAGGCGGCCGAGACCCTCGATCTGGAGACCCAGGACATGCGCCGGGCAATCACCGCCTTCCTGAAGGATGTCGCGGCCTGAGAGTATGGCCGCAACAGATCGTGATCTTCGGAAACCGGCGGCCAGTTCGCCGGTTTTTTCGTTCTTGCGTCGCTCTCCTGTTCTGCATGCTTGACCTGATGTCGCTTGAATGCCATGAGCCGCCCCTAACGAACCAGCGTTGCGGATGAAAACGTGCCACGCTGGCAGCATTCTTCACCCTTGCGGACACTGACGCCAAACGATGCCTGCATCCTCCTTCGCGCCCGGAACGGTCCTGCTGCTGGACCTGTTGAAGCAGCGGTCTGCGCTGTTGTTTCAGGCGCCGGATGAGGTGATCACCTGCTCCCGGCTCGAGGAGGTTCAGGGCTGCCTCGAGCGGCTTGAGGCCGCCCAGGCGGACGGGCGCCATGCGGCAGGCTATCTTGCCTATGAACTGGGTTTTGCCTTCGAGGAAAAGCTGCGGCAACGGTTTCATCAAACAGAAGAGCCGTTGCTCTGGTTCGGGCTGTATGGCGCGCCGGAGGAACTGGGTCTCGACGAAGCCAAAGCTATGCTGGAAAAGGTGGCTGGCGACGGCGAGGCTGCCATCGGCAAGCCGGAGTTCGATATGGACAGGGCCGCTTACGATACGGCCTTTGCCCGCGTCCGCGACCATCTGGCGAAGGGCGACATCTATCAGGTCAACCTGACCATGCGCGCGCGGTTCCGGCACCAGGGGGCTCCGGAACGGATCTTCCAGACCCTTCTGCGTCGCCAGCCGGTGGAATTTGCCGCTTTCCTGCGCCTTGAAGACCGGACGATCCTGTCTCTCTCGCCGGAACTCTTCCTGGAGCGCCGGGGCACCTGCCTGCGGACCAAACCCATGAAGGGCACCGCGCCCCGAGGACGTTACGCTTCCGAGGACGCCACGATTGCGCGCACGCTTTCAAGCGATCCCAAGCAGCGGTCCGAAAACACCATGATCGTCGACCTGATGCGCAATGACCTGTCGCGCATCGCCGACACCGGCACGGTCAATGTGACCAAACTGTGCGAGGTGGAGCGCTACCAAAGCCTTCACCAGATGACCTCGACGGTCGAAGCTGAAGTTCCCGATGACGTCGGCTTTGCACGCATCGCCGAACATCTGTTCCCCTGCGGTTCGATTACGGGAGCGCCGAAACTCAGCGCCATGCAGATTGCCCAGGATCTGGAAACCGGCCCGCGTGGCGTCTACACCGGTTCGATCGGCTATCTCGCGCCTGGAGGCGATTTCCGGCTGAATGTCGCCATCCGGACGCTGGTGTTGCGAAACGACGGCAGCGGCGAAGCCGGAAGCGGGTCCGGTGTGATCTTCGACAGTGGCGCGTCTCCCGAATACGACGAATGCGCCTTGAAACTGAGGTTCATGAGCGAGGACACGCCGGGCTTCGATCTGATCGAGACGCTGGCTTATCACCCGGGCGACGGCTATTTGCTTCTGGAACGGCACATGCAGCGCCTGCAGGCCTCATCTGCCTATTTCGGCTTTCCTTTCCGCGAAGAAGACGTGCGTGAGGAGCTTCTGCAGCATGTTCGCACCTTTGCCGGTTCAAGGCGTGTGCGGCTGTTGCTATCGGCGCATGGCGGCATTTCGGTCACGTCGACGGATCTTCCGCCGGCCGGTCAGGAGGCCGTTTTCAATCTGGTGATTGCGCAAGAAACCACGTGGTCAACCGACAGGTTCCTGTTCCACAAGACCACAAACCGGGCCTTCTACGATGACACGCGCCAGCGGTATCAGGCGGAAACCGGTTGCCAGGAGGTGCTGTTCCTGAACGAGAACGGCTATCTCACCGAGGGCAGCTACACCACTCTTTTCTTGAAGCGGAACGGCAGCTTGCTGACGCCTGCGCTTCGTCACGGGCTTCTCCCCGGCACCTTCCGGGCGGGGCTTCTGGAACGTGGTCTGGCAAGCGAGGCAGACCTTACGCTTCAGGATCTGCAAGAGGCCGAGGAAGTCTACGTCGGCAATTCCGTGCGTGGTCTGATACGCGCTCGCCTGCTTTCGGAACAAGCGAGTGGTTCGTGGCACATGGAAGTCGGGCAACACAATGAAGCCACCCGCAAGGCAGGGTGATAACCGGTACGCTAAGAGAGCAGCGCTGACATCTCAGGCATTGTCCCAGGGAATGACTGTCAGCTCCGGCCAGAGGGCCTTCATCCGTGCCGCCTTTTCCGCATAGGTTTCCGGGTTCGGCTGTGTGTAATTGGGCACCAGCCGCATGCCGAACAGGTTGGCAAGTCCGAAAGGCGCATGCAACACCATGCGCCCGTCTTCTTCGAGCCGTGCCGCCACCGAATGGGTGCGCGAAGCATAGGTCGTCAGCGAATCCATGGCACAGTCGAGAGGGCGGTAGGGCCTGCCGAAACGGCTCTCGTACCACAGGTGGACACGAGCCTGATTTCTCACTTCCAGAAGGCTCGCCAAGTCGGGCAGGGCCTGGTTGACCTTGCCGATAACAGCGTCCTCAGCCTCATAGGATAGATCGGTTCCGTCGAAATAGATGATGTCGAAATCCTTGATGCCGTGCAGCAGGGGGCGGTTGGTGAGGACGTTCCAGACAGTCTGGTAGATACCGCCCGACACCAGCCAGGCATCCGGAAGGGCAAGGTTGCGGATGGTGGTCAGGATTTCCATTACATGAGGCACGGTCCTGAGGATCTGCTCAAGACCTGCCAGCCGCGTCTCCTCACTGGCGGCATAGGGATCGCCCAGCCTTGCGTCGCGTACATCCATCTGCAAATCGGCGGTCATTTCCGGATCCTCTTTTCGCGAAGGGGCAACCTATCCGATTCTCAACGTATCGCGCGCCGTGCATGATGGGGACCATGCACGCGAATGTGTCCTCCGCAGATACGCGCGCTACCGGATGAGGGGCACCGACTTGACATGAAGCAGGTAGGCGCCATCTCCTTCGGAGACGTTTGGTCTTTTCAGGAATTGCCGATGTACCTCTTGCCACGCACACAAATGATCGCCGCACTGGCCGCTTGCGGGGCGGTGCTTGTCACCGCTTTGCCATCTGCGGCCCAATCCGGACGGCCGAATTCCACCGCAATGTCCTGCGGACAGGTTCAGTCCATGATCAATCAGCGTGGGGCCGTCGTGCTCAGCACCGGGCGCTATACGTTCGACCGGTATGTGGCCAACCGGAGCTACTGCCAGCATGGCGAGGTCACGCGCCGGGACTACATTCCAACGAGGGACAATGCGAAATGCTACGTGCTTCGCTGTATCAATCCCCAACCCTGGCGGTATGACTGAGTCGTATCCGGGCCGGTTGCCCTCCCGGACTTCAACAGGAGACGTCATGTGAACCGACTTTCCAGAAGCGCATGTTTCGGCTTCCTGGCGTTTACCTGGCTCGGGGGCACTGCCGCCGTAGAACCGGCCATGGCCCAGGCCGGGCGTCCGGACACGCGTTCGATGACATGTGCCCAGGCTCAGGAACTGGTCAGGAAAAGTGGCAGCATCGTCCTGACGACCGGCCAGTCGACCTTTGACCGCTTCGTTGCAAACGGTAGTTATTGCCGGCCGCAAACGGGGCAGGTCCGTGCGAAATTTGCTCCCACGCGCGACAATCCGCAGTGCTCCGTCGGCTACAGGTGTTTCCAGAACCGGACGCAGCGGTAAACGGGATCCTTCTGCAAAAACAGGATAAAGAGGCACAAGTCTTAACCGCCTTGCAGGCTTTTCTTGCTATTTCATGCGCGGACGGGGCAGCGCTGTGTTGCATTTGGAAACCGTTTCACAAATATGAAATACGGATTACCTACTGCTGGAAATCATAGCCATTTAATACATGACTTCGCCTGAATACTCAGGAAAGGCCTTGCGATGAACGAGAATAATACAAGAAAACAACTGTTAATTGCGAAGTCCGCACTTCAGGCAGGCCTGTTTATGTGTGCGGCTCTTGTCCCTGTGCTGCAGGCGGAAGCGCAAACCCGGCGTCAGCCCGATACCACGCAACTGACCTGTGACCAGACGCAGGACCTGATCAAGAGATTCGGGGGCATCAATCTGAAATCAGGCCCTTACAAGTTCGACCGGTTCGTCGTCGGCCGGAACCAGTGTTTCTCGGGCCAGACGGTGCGCCCGACATTCGTGCCGACCAAGGACAACCCGAAATGTTCCGTCCTTGTCTGTGCAGAGATGGGACAGGCCCGCCAGTAAAAAGGCCGCGCGATGGTGTTTGCGCAGCCCCTTCTTCCAGTCCTGTGAAACGCCGGTTCAGCCTCTCAGCGTGCCACCGGTTGCCTTCTCGACATTGGCAATGATCTTCTTTGCCACGGCGTCGATTTCCTCGTCCGTAAGGGTCTTTTGACGCGGCTGCAGTGTCACGTCGATGGCGACTGACTTCTGGCCTTCCGGCACACCCTGACCTTCGTAAATGTCGAATAGCGTGACATCGCTGATCAGCGTCTTTTCCGCGCCACGAGCCGCTTTGAGCAAGGCCTCGGCCGAAATATCCTTGCCGACGAGGAACGCGAAGTCGCGTTGAACCGGCATAAGGCCACTGACATTGAGGGCGCCCTTGGAACGGCCACCCTTGCCCTTGGGTTCAGGCAGCGCATCAAGGAAGATCTCGAATGCGACCAGCGGTCCTTCGATGTCGAGCAGCTGCAGCGTGCGCGGATGAACTTCGCCGAACACCGCCAGAACGTTTTTCGGGCCAAGCTTGAGACAGCCGGACCGGCCCGGGTGGAACGTTGCCGGGGCATCTGCAGACACCATCAGTTTGTCTACCGGCGCGCCGATGGCCGCCAGCGCTGCTTCGGCGTCCGCCTTGGCGTCGAACACGTCGACGGCCTGGGAAACACCCGACCAGTGCCGGCCGGAACCCTGCAGCTTCGCAGACCCGCGGCGCACGCCGGTTGCGACCATCTTCTGGCCTTCAGGAGTATCGTTCTCGAACACCTGACCGACTTCGAACAGGGCGACATTGCCATAGCCCCGGTCGGCATTGCGCTGTGCCGCCAGCAAAAGGCCAGGAAGCAGGCTCGGGCGCATGTCGGACATCTCGCTGGAAATCGGATTGGCCAGCGCAAGCGCAGCGTTGCCGCCACCGAAGAGTTCAGCGTGATCCTTGGCAATGAACGACCAGGTAACTGCTTCATTGAAGCCACGGGCGGCCAGTGCCCGGCGCGCCTTGTTGCGGCGGATCTGTCCGGTCGTCAGCACCTTCTGGCCGACGGTACCGGTGCGCGGCAGTGGTGTGAACGGAACACGCTCCAGACCGATGATGCGCACAACCTCTTCCACGAGGTCGGCCTTGCCTTCGATGTCCGGTCGCCAGCTTGGCGCGGCCACCTTGACCGTGTCACCGGCGCCTGAGATCCAGAAACCGAGCGACTTCAGGGTGACGTTTGCTTCAGCAGGCAGAACATCGACGCCGGAAAGGCGCCTGATTTCCGAATAGGGGAAATCGATGATGTTGCTGGTATCCGGCACGGAACCGGCCTGCACCGTTTCGGACGGCTCGCCGCCGCACAGGTCCATGACCATGCGCGTGGCATATTCCAGACCCGGCATCATGTAGTTGGGATCGACACCACGTTCGAAGCGATAGCGTGCGTCCGTATTGACGCCGAGCTTGCGCCCGGTGGCGGCAATGTCGTCCTCGTCCCAAAGGGCGGATTCGATCAGCACGTTGACAGTCTCTTCCGTGCAGCCGGAAGGCTCGCCGCCCAGGATGCCGCCGAGACTTTCAACGCCGTTGTCGTCGGAAATGACGCAGATCGTGTCATCGAGCTCGTAGCTCTTGCCGTTGAGGCCGTCGATCTTCTCGCCCTGCTTGCCGCGGCGGACAACCAGATTGCCGTGAACCTTGTCGGCGTCGAACACGTGCAGCGGCCGGCCCTGATCGAAGGTGATGTAGTTGGTCATATCGACGAGGGCGTTGATCGGGCGCAAGCCGATGGCGGTCAGGCGGTCCTGCAGCCATTTCGGCGAGGGGCCGTTCTTCACGCCCTTGACCAGGCGCAGGCCGAAGGCCTTGCACATCGGCTTGGTGTCGCCGAAATCGAACGTCACGTCGACCGGGCAGGGGAAGCTGCCGCGAACCTGTTCGTTGCTGCGTTCCTTCAGCTTGCCGAGGCCGGCTGCGGCAAGATCACGGGCAATGCCGTATACGCCGGTACAGTCCGGGCGGTTCGGCGTCAGGCCGATTTCGATGACCGGCTCATCCAGGCCGGCCCATTCGGCATAGGCCATGCCGACCGGCGCATCCGCCGGCAGATCGATGATGCCGTCGTGTTCGTTGGAAAGTTCCAGCTCGCGCTCCGAGCACATCATGCCGAAGCTTTCCACGTCGCGGATCTTGCCGACGGAAAGCGTGACATCAAGGCCGGGAACATAGTCGCCCGGCTTGCCGAGCACGCCGACAAGGCCGGCGCGGGCATTCGGCGCACCGCACACAACCTGCACCGGGTCGCCCTCGCCGGTGTCAACCTTCAGGACGCGCAGCCGGTCGGCATTCGGGTGCTGTTCGGCTTCCAGAACCTTTGCGATTCTGAACGGCTTCAGGCGGTCGGCGCGGTTGGTGACTTCCTCGACTTCCAGTCCGATCAGGGTGAGACGTTCAACGATCTCTTCCAGGCTGGCGTCGGTTTCCAGATGCTCCTTGAGCCAGGAAAGGGTGAATTTCATCTTTCGATCTCTTCAAACTTGGTGCGGTCTCAGGACCGCGAAACGGGACGTGGAGCCCTCAGTTGCCGAGCCGGTCCACTTCGGGAATGATGGTCGCAGCGCCGTAGTTTTCGGCAAAGCGGCGGCCGATGTCGGAAAAGTCGCGGGTCCAGCCGCGCACGATCTCCGGCGTGATCTGCTGTTTGGTGGCAATCGCCTGGGCAGCTTCCGTCTCGATCCGGTCCCGCAGGATGCCGAGTTCGACCTGGGCGGCATATTCGGCCCGGTACTTGCCGAGCCAGCCCATGGCCACAATCAACACCATCACCAGAAGGGCCGCGGTGCTGGTCAAGCCGGCCCACTTGGCGGTACCGCCGATCCGCCGGTCGCTGGCGATCAGAACGATCGAAGCGATGGTCAGGAACGCCACGATATAGATTGCCTGCAGGAAGCTCTGGTACTTTTCGGCCGAGCTTGCCTCGTGGCCGGCACGCAGACGCGTGATCCGGTCACGGAGATAAAGCAACGCATCGGCTTCGGTGCCCAGCTTCTCCCGGAAGTAGGTATCGCAGAACCGCAGCCGGCCCCGGTTCTCGATCTTGTCCGCGCAGGCCTCGAGGAACGAGGTCGGCGTCGCGACGCGGGTTTCCTGGTCGCTGGTCTGCGCGGCTGCCGGCAACAGGGCGGCAACGGTCAGCATGGCGGCAAGAACGATGCGGATCAGCAATGACATGATGGCGCCCCCAAATTCAGGCGGTTAACTGGACAGACCGCCGAACAGTGTCGGCAGGTCGAGTGGGCGGAAGCCGTAATGCTGGATCCAGCGGACGTCGGCGTCGAAGAAGGCGCGCAGGTCCGGCATGCCGTATTTCAGCATCGCGATGCGGTCGATCCCCATGCCCCAGGCAAAACCCTGGTAGACATCCGGGTCGAGGCCGCAGTTGCGGATGACGTTCGGATGAACCATGCCGCAGCCGAGAATTTCCAGCCAGTCTTCGCCCTGGCCGATCTTCACTTCGCCGCCGGACCGGTCACACTGGATGTCGACTTCCATGGACGGTTCGGTGAACGGGAAGAAGCTCGGGCGGAAGCGCATCTTGATGTCGTCGACTTCGAAGAAGGACTTGCAGAATTCCCGCAGCACCCATTTCAGATGACCGAAATGGCTGTCCTTGTCGATCACGAGGCCTTCCACCTGGTGGAACATCGGCGTGTGGGTCTGGTCACTGTCGCAGCGATAGGTCCGGCCCGGAATGATGACGCGGATCGGTGGTTCCTGATTGCGCATGGTGCGGATCTGCACCGGCGAGGTGTGCGTGCGCAGCAGCAGCCGTTCGCCGTCTTCCTTCGGATTGAAGAAGAACGTGTCGTGCATTTCGCGTGCCGGGTGGCCTTCTGGAAAGTTCAGCGCGGTGAAGTTCAGCTCGTCGGTCTCGATGTCCGGGCCTTCCGCAATGGAAAAGCCCATGTCGGCGAAAATCGCCGTCAGTTCGTCGATGACCTGGCTGACCGGGTGAATACGGCCGGTCTCCGCCGGTGTTGCGCGCAGCGGCAGGGTGATATCCACCTTCTCGCTGGCCAGCCGTGCTTCCAGGGCCGCTTCCGCCAGCACATCCTTGCGGGCGGCGATAGCGTCGGTGACCTTCGCCTTGAGGCCGTTGAGGGCAGGGCCCATCACCTGGCGCTCTTCAGGCGTCATCTTGCCGAGCGTTTTCATCTGCTCGGAAATTGAGCCCTTCTTGCCAAGGGCGGCAACGCGGATGTCTTCCAGGGCGGCTTCGGTCCCGGCGCCTTCGATGGCGGCCAGAAGATCGGATTCAAGTGTGTCGAGGTTGGACATGCGTACTCGGTCGTCGGTTCGCGCGGTGCGCGCGGAGGTGTCGAAACAGAAAGTCGGGGTCTTTTAGCGAATAATGGCGGTGATTGCCACGGCCTCATGCGCATTATTGCGTGAGTTCCCGAAGAGAAGAAAAGCGCCGGAATTAAAGCGCGTTAGCGCGTAAATCGACCGCAGGCGGGGCCCTGCAGCTCGATGAGGCGCACGTCGATCCCGGAAAGAGGCTGAGAGCCACTGCAAAGGCCGGAACGGCG
>MRWG01001339.1_pt1 | contig 16367 bp, 17 predicted proteins | sample 1013341 | NCBI WGS metagenome assembly MRWG01 (sample SAMN06117577, study PRJNA244670) | biofilm metagenome | biome: Water; feature: Cathode Biofilm; material: Biofilm; isolation source: microbial consortium enriched at the cathode of a solar microbial fuel cell | place: USA: District of Columbia ... | reverse complement strand
TCGGCAACCTGGTGGCCGGCGCCGCCGGCCACCAGGTTGCCGACACAGATCACCGGCAGCGGCGCCTGCCAGGGGCTGGCCGCGGCGCGGCGCAGCACGCCGGCCAGGTGATAGGCCCCGCCCAGCGGGCTCAGCAGCCGCGCCAGCAGGCCGTCGTGGCGCCAGAAGTCAGGCGCTTGCATGATGGCGTTCCGCTTTGTCCGCTGGGTCTTCCGGGGCGGCGGGCTGGGTTTCCTGCTGACCCAGGCTGCGTTCGGCCGCGTTGGTCAGGCTGTTGAGGCTGTCCTCGGCGGCCTGGCGGCAGCGCTCCAGGGTCGCCGCGTCGGCATCGCGGGCCACGTAGACCGGCGGGCCGAAGTGAACCAGCCCGCGGGCGAAGGGCAGCGGCAGGCAGAAGCGGTCCCAGGTCCGGAAAAGCTTGCGCGGCCGGGCGCTGCCGGTCAGCGCCACCAGGGGCGCGCCGGTCATCTGGGCCGCCTTCACGGCGCCCGACTTGAACCGCATGCGCGGGCCCTTGGGGCCGTCAGGCGTGATCACGACGGTGACGCCACGCCCCAGCAGGCGGCTCATGCCGCGCAGGGCGACGGCGCCGCCGCGCCGGCTGGAGCCCAGCACGGTCTCGTAGCCGAAGGCCTTGGCGCCGCGGGCGACCAGCTGGCCGTCGCGGTGGGCCGAGGCGAGAACGCCCAGCCTCCGCGGCGGCTTCGGCCAGCCGCCGGAGAGAAAGAACATGCGGCCGTGCCACATGCAGAGGATCACGGGCTTGTCGGCGTCGAGCAGGGCCTGGGTCGCCGGATCGATGTGCCGCTCCCAGCGCACCGTCAGGTGAAACAACCACATGAGGCCGGCCACCGCATAGCCGATGAGCCGCTGCGCCGGTTCCGACTTGATCCATGTGGAGAGGATTTTCACGGCGGGAGGGCGCTTCGCGGCTCTCGCTGCGCCAGGTCAGGCCTGGACGCGCAAGTCTTTGGGGGTGCCCTTCGCGGAGCCGCCGTTTTCCTGTTCGGCGAACTGCATGGCGTAGAGCCGCGCGTAGTGGCCGCCGCGGGCCAGCAGTTCGGCATGGCTGCCGCGCTCGATGATCCGGCCTTCCTCGATCACGTAGATCAGGTCGGCGTCCACGACCGTGGAAAGTCGGTGGGCGATGACGAAGGTGGTGCGGCCTTGCATGAGCTGGCCGAGGGCGTGCTGCACGTGGCGCTCGGACTCGCTGTCCAGGGCCGAGGTGGCCTCGTCCAGCAGCAGGATCGGCGCGTCCTTCAGCATGGCGCGGGCGATGGCGATGCGCTGGCGCTGGCCGCCGGAGAGGTTGCTGCCGCGCGGTCCGACCGGCGTGTCGTAGCCCTGGGGGAAGGCAAGGATGAAGTCGTGGGCGCCGGCCATGCTTGCGGCCTCCTCGATCTCCGCCTCGCCGGCGCCGGGGCGGCCGTAGGCGATGTTGGCGCGCACCGTGTCGTCGAACAGCAGGATCTCCTGGCTGACCAGGGCGATGGCGTGGCGCAGGGAATCCAGGGTCACGCCGCGCAGGTCCTGGCCGTCGATGGTGACGCTGCCGCCCGAGGGGTCGTAGAAGCGCGGGATGAGGTTCAGGATGGTCGACTTGCCGGCGCCCGAGGGCCCGACCAGGGCCACGGTCTTGCCGCCCGGCGCCTCCAGGCTGACCCCGTGCAGCGCCGCCTTGTCGTTGTCGTAAGCGAAATGCACGTCGTTGAAGCGCACCTCGCCCAGGCCGACCTGCAGCGGCCTGGCGTCGGGGGCGTCGGTGATCTGCGGCGGCATGTCCAGCAGGGCGAAGACGCGCTGCGCCGCCGCCAGGCCGTTCTGCAGCTGCGCGTTCAGCTTGCTCAGGCGCTTCAGCGGCTCGTAAGCCAGCAGCAGGGCGAAGATGAAGGTGAAGAGCGAGCCTGCGTCGCGTTCGCCGGTGATCACCTCGCTGCCGCCGTAGAGGATCACCGCGGCGATGGCGAAGCCGCCCAGCGCCTCCATCACCGGATGGATGATGTTGGAGACCCGCGCGGATTTCTGGTTGAGGCGGAAGACCTCCTCGATGGTCTCGTCGGCGCGCTGGGACTCATAGCGCTCCATGACGTAGGCCTTGACGTGGCGGATGCCCTGGAAGGCCTCGTCCAGCAGGGTCGTGAGGCGCCCGACCTCCACCTGGTTCTTGCCGGAGACCTTGCGCATGGACCGCCCGATGCGTACCGAGGGCAGGATCGCGAGCGGCAGGACCACGGTGGTGATCACCGCCAGCTGCCAATCCTCGACGAACATGACACCCACCAGGAAGATCGCCGTCAGGCTGTCCTTGCCGATGGCGGTCAGGGTCGAGGAGGCCATATTGCGCAGCAGGTTCACGTCGTTGATGAAGTGGGAGATCAGCGTGCCCGGCGAGTTGTGGTGGAAGAAGGCCAGGTCGGCGCCGATCAGCTTGTCGAAGAGCTGCTGCTGGATGCGCGCGACCACCCGGTGGCCGACGAAGCTCATCAGCACCGCCTGGCTGTAGGCGGCGAAGCCGCGCAGGGTGAAGACGGCGACCGTGGCGATGGCGATGGGGTAGAGCAGTTCCGAGCGTTGGGCGATGAAGATCTCGTTCACCACCGGCTTGATGAGCTGGGTGAAGGCGGCGGTGGTGGCGGCGACGATGCCCATGCCGAGGAGCGCAAAGGCGATGCGGCCCTTGTGCTCGGCGATGTAGTCGCGCAGCAGGCGGCGCACCAGCACCTTGGTGTGCTCGTCGCGCAGATCCACCTTCTTTTTGGAAGATTTACGTTTGTCCGACAAATTGTCCGGGGGAGCGCCTAAAGGCCCCATCAGCCGTTAATGAGGGCGGCAGTTTACCATGCGGCCGGGCGTGGCGTCACGCGGCCAAAAGCCGCTGCCGCCCGGGCTTTTCAGGGGGCTTGCCCGGGGGGCTCCCCGGGCGGCTTTGCGGGGCTTCGAGAGATAGATTTTGCGGAACAAACCACTATGATCGCCCGATTCATGGTCGATTCGCCCGAAAACGACGGCGCGCCGCGGCGCCTGCTGGTCATCTACAACCCCACCGCCGGAGGCCGCCGCCGCCAGCGCTTCGAGGCCGTGCTGGCGGACCTGGCCGACCTCGGCTGTCCCCTGGACGTGCGCCCGACCGGCGGGCCCGGCGACGCCGCCGCCCTGGCACGGGCGGCCGATCCCGCGGCCTACGACCTGGTGGTGGCGGCCGGCGGCGACGGCACCATCAACGAGGCGATCAACGGCATGGTCGGCGACACGGGCGGCGAGGGGGGCCCTACTGGCCTGGCGCACCCGCCGCTTGCGGTCCTGCCGCTGGGCACGGCCAACGTGCTGGCCGCCGAGCTGGGCCTCGACCTGGTGCCGGCCCATATCGCCCGGGTCATCGCCGGCGGGCCGATCCGCAGCGTTTCCCTGGGCCGGGCCAGCGCGCCGGACGGGCCGGCGCGGGTCTTCTCCCTCATGGCCGGGGCCGGTTTCGACGCGCGCGTCGTCGACGGCATCGATCTGCGCGTGAAGCGCCTCATCGGCAAGGGGGCCTATGTGCTGGAGGGCTTCCGCCAGATGTGCCTGAAGAAGCCGCCGTTGATGCGGGTCACGGTCGACGGCAAGACCCACGAGGCGGCTTCGGTCATCGTCAGCAACGCGCGCTTCTATGGCGGACGCTACCTGCTGGCCCCCGAGGCGCGCCTGGAGGACCCGCTGCTGCACGTCTGCCTGTTCCGCCATGGCGACACGCTGAACATCCTGCGCTACGCCATGGCGCTGCAGCGCGGCCGGCTGCTCGGCACGCAAGGCTTCGAGATCGTCACCGGCCGGGACATCCGCATCGAAGGCGATCCCGGCGCGCCGCTGCAGGCCGACGGCGACATCATCGCCCGCCTGCCGGTGCAGATCGCCGCACTGCCCCACGCCCTGCGCATGGTGACGGCGGGGAAAATGGTCACCGCAGGCTAGGTCGGCCGGGCCGAGAAGCTTCGGTGGAGCGCTTCAGGCCACCGAAACCGGGGCGTCCAGGGCCGCGCGGGTGAAGGATTCGATGTAGTCGAGCAGCGCGTTCGAGGCGTCCATCGCCTTCTGCTCCTCGCCTTTCGCGATGGCCGCCGCCAGTTCTGCGTGCAGCTTGGCGCAGCGCGGCAGATCCAGCACTTCCTTGTAGTGCATATACCAGAAACGCCGCGACAGGCCGTGGGTCAGGCCCATGGCGCGCTGGGCGTACTCGTTGCGGCAGGTGCGCGAGATCAGTAGGTTGAGGTCTCGGTCCAGGCGCATGAAGCCGACGTCGTCGTCCTTGCTGGCGCAGTCGTTCATGCCGTCCGCGATGCTCTGGAACTGGGCGCGTTCCTCCGCATTGGCGCGCTTTGCGGCCAGCTGCGCCATCAGGCGCTCCAGTTCGCGGCGCACGCGCAGCAGCTCCAGCTGACTGCGCACGTTGATCTCCGACACCATGACGCCGCGCCGCGGCAGGATGACGATCAGCCCCTCGCGGGCGAGCCGCTGCAAGGCTTCGCGAATCGGAGTTCTGCCGATGCCGAGCGAGGCGGCGAGCGCATTTTCCGAGAGCACCTGCCCGGGCGGCAGGGTCAGGGTGACGATCCTTTCCTCAAGTTCCGCGTAGGCCTTGTCGGTCAGGGAGGGGGGGAGGCCGCTTAACATTTGCTTCCTGTTCTTCGGCAGGTCCGGGCTTTTGGCGGGGCCGGGACGACGGCGGAGTGTGCCTCGTAACTTGCCCTAAGCTCCCTTGCTTGACAACCGGCCGACATATGATCTTTTATTGATATATCACAAGTCGACGAAAGATCGATGGACCAAAGGGGACTGGGAGAACCGCCGGCGTGGAACGCAAGAAGCGGACTATCACTGAGATTCGCGATTCGAAGAAGACGGGCGAGAAGATGGTCTACACATCTGTGCCCGACTACACCTCTGCGCAGTGGGCGGAGGCGGCCGGTGTGGACGTCTGCGTCGTGGGCGACAGCCTGGCCATGATCGCCCACGGCCACAAGAGCACTATTCCGGCGACCATGGACATGATGGTGCTGCACGCCCAGGCGGTGCGGCGCGGCGCACCGAACACTTTCGTGCTCGGCTGCATGCCCTACCAGAGCTATCACACGGTCGAGGTAGCGCTGGCCAACGCCACTCGCTTCATGCAGGACGCGGACTGCGACGCGGTCAAGCCGCAGGGTGGCAAGTCCCAGGCCCACATTCTGAAGGCGCTAGTCGACGCGGGCATCCCCACCGCCTCGCATATCGGCCTCACGCCGCACACCATCGCCATGTTCGGCGGTTTTCGCCTGCAGGGGAAAACCGCCGAGGCGGCGATGAAGATTTTGGAAGACGCGCTCGCGATCCAGGACGCCGGCTGCTTCATGCTGGAGTTCGAGGCCGTGCCGGCGAAGATCGCCGCGGTGATCTCACAGCAGCTCGAAATCCCGACCATCGGCATCGGCGCCGGCGCGGGCACCGACGGTCAGATTCTGCTGTCCTACGACCTGCTGGGAGTCTTCACCGACTTCAAGCCGAAGTTCACCAAGCGCTACGCCAACCTGACCGAAGTCGCCGTGGCGGGGCTCTCAAGCTACGTCCAGGATGTGAAGGCCGGCAGCTTTCCCGACGACGACCACAGCTACACGGTCAACGATGCGGAATACGAGCGCTTTCTCGGCCTGATCGAACAGCGGCGGCAGATCTGACCATGAAGCACTACAGCGGAACGCGGGCCTTCGATGGCCTCGACGTCACGGTCGACGGGGCTCCTCTGGATCCCCGCTTCGATCTCAAGACCTATTCCAAGAACGGCTTCGAGTGGAGTTTCGAAGGCGCGGAGCCGCAGCAGCTGGCTCTCGCGATCTTGGCGGACGCCACGGATCAGGAGACGGCCCTGCGGCTTTCGGCCCCCTTTATGGCGGCCATCGTTGCCAACTTCGACAATGACTGGGAGATGACGGAAGAGGATGTCCAGGCCGCCGTCCGCTCCCTGGACTCGCAATAAGGCAAAGCAAGAAGCGAAAAACCGAACATGGGAGGAAATCCAGTGAAACAGATGACGATGAAGGCGGCCACCGCTGCGGCACTTGCCGCGGCGCTGGCCTTTGCCGCGCCGAGCTTCGCGGCCGAGAAGGAAACCCACAGCTTCCAGATGGCCACGGGCTGGGGCGGTGGGCCGCTGATGGACATCGGCGCCAAGGCCTTCGCCGACAAGGTGAACGAAATGTCGGAAGGCCGCATCAGCATCGAGGTTTTCCCCGCCGGCACGCTCGGGCCGGGGCTCAAGGTTTCCGAGACGGTGAAGAACGGCGTCGCCGATATGGGACACACCTGGATCGGTTACGACTGGGGCGCCGACCCCACGGCGGTGCTGTTCGGCGGCTTTGCCGGCTCCTTCGACACCGAGAAGATGCTCCACTGGCTGTACCGCGCCGGCGGCGCCGAGTTGCAGGCCGAGTGGCGCATGGAGAAGTTCAATCTCGTCTCCATGCCGCTGTTCATCCGCACCGCCGAGGTTTTCCTGCATTCGCGCAAGCCCGTACGCTCCCTGGAGGACCTGAAGGGCCTGAAGCTGCGCACCGCCGGCGCCTGGCTGGAGATTTCGCGCGGCATGGGCGCGGCGCCGGTCACCATGCCCGGCGGCGACGTCTACACCGCGCTGGAGCGCGGCGCCATCGACGCGACGGAATGGGGCACGCTGTGGGAAAACATCAGCCCGGGTTTCCACCGGGTCACCAAGTACGTGATCATTCCCGGCATTCACCAGCCCACCGCGCCTTTCGAATTGGTCATCAACAAGGATTCCTGGGCGTCGCTTTCCGAAGAGGACCAACAGATCGTTCGCGATGCGGCCTTTATGACGACCATCAATTCCTGGCTGACCATCGGACAGGAAGACGCCAAGGCGCTCGCCTTCTTCCGCGAGCAGGGCAACGAAATCGTTGAGCTCGATCCGGAAGTCCAGTACGCCGCGCGCGAGGCCGGTCTCGCCTGGGCCGAGACAAAAGCTGCGGAGAACGCCTGGTTCAAGCGGGTTCTCGATGACCAGAAGGTCTTCGCCGGTCTGTGGACCGGCGCCAATCGCTACCGCACGGTCAAGGTTCGCGGCGAGTAATCCGATCTCCGGAACATCCCTTGCGTGACCCCCGGCGGCGCAGAGTCGCCGGGGGCTTTCCCGGGAGAGGGTCTTGCGCCGAATCATCGCAGTTATCGAGTTGCTCACCGAGAGTATCGGCGGTCTCGCGGCCCTGGTGGTCATCCCGCTGGTGCTGGCCACCTGCTACGAAGTCTTCGCCCGCTATGTTTTCGGGGCGCCGACCATCTGGGCCTTCGAGCTCGGCTACACCCTGATGGGAATTCATTTCCTGCTCGGGGGCGCTCTCACCTTGAAGAAGCAGGCGCACGTCCGCATCGACCTGATCTATAGCCAGCTCAGCGTCCGGAAGCAGGCCATGATCGACGTGGTTCTCTATACCGTCCTGATCCTGCCGGCGCTGACGCTGATCTTCCTGCGCCTCGCGGACTATGCCGGCGAGGCCTACATTTCCGGCGAAACCACCGGACAGTCCGCTTGGAACCCGCCGATCTGGCCGCTGCGCATGATCATCGCGGCCAGCTTCCTGTTGCTCACCCTGCAAGTCTTCGCGGAAATTCTGAAATGCATCGGCACCTTGCGGCGCCCTGAACCTGTCGAAGAAGGGACGTCGCTGTGACCGCGCTGTTCATGTTTCCCGCGCTCTTTCTGCTGATCTTTCTTGGCTTTCCGGTCGCCTTTTCGCTGCTCGGCGTGGCCTTCGTCTTCGGCATGATCACCTTTGGCGACGCCGCCTTTTTCCAGTTCACCCAGAAGATCGAGGCCGTCGCCTCCAACTTCGTGCTGGCGGCGGTGCCGCTCTTCGTCTTCATGGGCTCGATGCTGGAGCGCTCCGGCATCGCCGAGCAGCTGTTCAGCGCGGTTCATCTCTGGACCCGGCGCCTGCCCGGCGGCTTGGCGGTGGGGACCGTGATCATGTGCATCATCTTCGCCGCCTCGACCGGGGTGATCGGCGCGACGGAAACCGTCGTCGGCCTGCTCGCGATCCCGGCAATGATGAAGTACTCCTACTCGAACTCGCTGATCTCCGGGACGATCTGTGCCGGCGGCTCGCTGGGGACGATCATTCCCCCCTCCGTCGTGGTCGTAGTGCTGGGGCCGATCGCCAACGTGTCGATCGGCGACCTGATGGTCGGGATGATCTTTCCGGGGCTCATCCTTTCCGGCCTCTATATTCTCTACATCGTCGGCCTCTGCCTGGTGAAGCCGCAGGCGGGTCCGCGGGCCCTCGATGAAGCGGACGAAAGGCCGCTGGGCGAGAAGATCGTCATCACCCTGAAGGCGCTGCTGCCGCCGTTGTTCATGATCTTCGCCGTGCTAGGGTCGATCATGCTCGGTTGGGCGGCGCCGACCGAGGCGGCGGCCATCGGCGCGGCCGGCGCTTTCGTGCTGACCATCGTCTATGGCCGCTTCACGCTGAAGGCCTTTTGGGAGGCGCTGATCAAGACCATCGTGGTCACCTCAATGATCATGTTCATCCTGCTGGCCGGCAGCCTTTTCACCGGCGTCTTCGTCGGCGCCGGCGGCATGGGCATCATGCGCGCCATGATCAACGGCGTCGAGATCGGGCCCTGGGGCCTGGTCGCCATCTTCCTGGGGCTGGTGTTCATCGCCGGGTTCTTCCTGGAATGGATCTCGATCCTGCTGATCTTCGTGCCGCTGTTCATGCCGTTCATCCTGCAGGGCGGTTTCGACCCTGTGTGGTTCTGCATGCTGCTGCTGGTGATGATCCAGACCAGCTACCTGACACCGCCGATGGCGCCGGCGATCTTCTATCTGCGCGGCGTCGCGCCGGAGAGCATAACTCTGCGCCAGATGTACAAGGGTGTGCTGCCCTTCATCGCCATCCAGATCATCACTTTGGGTATTGTTGCGGCTTTTCCGCAGACCGCCTTGTGGCTGCCGCAGCAGATCCTCGGGTTCCGCTAAGGAGAAGACATCATGACGCCAGAGGAGATTTGCGCCCACGCGCCCCGCCTGCTGTCGGCGGCGGACCGTCAAAGATATTTCGACGAGGGCGGCATCGTCGTGCCGGATCTCGTCGACCGGGCCTGGCTCGAGCGCTGCCGCGCCGCGGTGGCGCGCCTGCAGAAAGAAAGCGCCGACCTTACGCAGTCCGATGCCATCTTCGATCTGGAGCCCGGCCACCGTGCGGACACTCCCCGCCTGCGCCGCATCTCCAGCCCTTGCGACCAGGATCCCGTTTTCTGGGAACTGCTTACCGAAGGGCCGCTCGGCGACCTAGCCGTCGATCTGCTGGGGCCGGACGTGAAGTTCTACCAGGCGAAGCTGAACTTCAAATCGCCGCGCGGCGGGACGGAAGTCCGCTGGCATCAGGACGCGCCCTTCTTCCCGCACACCAATCATGCGGTGCTGACCATGGGGGTCTATCTCGACCACTGCAGCCTGGCGCAGGGGCCGCTGGAGATCATTCCCGGCAGCCACAAGGGCGAGGTCTACAATCACTATGACGCCGCCGGGGAATGGCGTGGCGAGATGTCCGCGGACGACTGTGTGAAGGTCGCCGGAGTGACGCCGCGCATCTTCGACGGCGCGGCCGGCGCCGTTACCGTGCACAACTATCGGACGGTGCACGGCTCCAAGCCCAACCGCTCCGAGAGCCCGCGCCCGCTGCTGCTCTATGTGCTCAGTGCCGCCGACGCCTTGCCCTATACCGCCCAGCCGCTGAAATCGCGCTACGAGCAGGCGGTGGTGCGCGGCGTTCCGGCGGCCTTCGCCCACCACGAGCCCGGGCGCTTCCGCCTGCCGCCGGACTGGAGCGGCGGCTACAGCTCGATCTTCGTCCTGCAGCAGCAGGAGGCCCGGAAAGCCGCAGGTTCCTGAGGATTCGGTCGGGGCTTGCCCCTTGTCGCGACCTGATCTATAACTGATATATCAGTTAAGAAGACCAGTTTGGACACGCTCTATGTCCCCGCTGGCCTTCACAGCCTTCTGGAGGAAGATGATGCCGAAGGAAATCAGCAACAGCCCGATGACGCCGCGCCAGCACAGCTACCGCGAGGTCTACCGCTCGCGCATTGACGGCTGGTACAACGGCTTCCTGCACGTCGCCATCATCTATGCGATCGGCGGACTGGCCTTGTGGTACTACATCGCCCACGTTTCCAACGTGCAGTGGTGGGAGTGGATGATCGTTCCGATCACCTTCCTGGCCTGCAACATCTTCGAATGGGCGCTGCACAAGTACGTCATGCACCGGCCGATCCGGCTGCCGGGCCTGCGCGCCGTCTATCAGCGCCACACGCTGCAGCACCACCAGTTCTTCACGGAAGAGGAAATGCGTTTCGCCGGCGAGCACGACTGGCGCGTCACCTTCTTTCCGCCCTACGCGCTGGTGGTCTTCATCCTCATGTCGATGCCCGGGGTAGTCGTGCTGTCCTGGCTGATCAGCGCCAACGTCGGCTGGCTGTTCATCTGCACGACGACGGGCATGTATCTGCTGTACGAATTCATGCACTTCTGCTGCCACGTGGAGGACAACTTCTTCGTGCGCAACATGCCTTTCGTGAACACCCTGCGCCGTCACCACACCGCCCATCACAATCAATCGATCATGATGGAGCGGAACATGAACCTGACTTTCCCGATCGCCGACTGGCTGTTCGGCACGTCGGACCTCAATCGGGGCCTGTTCGGTCATCTGTTCAACGGCTACAGCACCAAGTACGTGAAGACCGACATGCGCAAGGTGTCCCGCACGCCGCGGGTCCCGGCGGCGATCCCGCCGGGCACACAAACCACCTGAGACGGAGGTGAGGTCATGCCACTCCCCTACAAGATCCTGCTTTCGCTCATCGTGGCGGTGCTGGCGGCCCTGATCGCCTGGATGGAGGTGCAGGGGGGGCAGCAGCGCCTGGCGTGGATCGTCGGCGCGATCGCCGGGATCATGCTGCTCGGCCTCTGGGTCTTTCCGGAGGCCGGCGGCGGCAAGCCGGGAAAGCCGACCAAGGGCCGCTAGGCCAGCAGGGCCTCTTCGAAGGGAAAGAGCGACAGCAGCTCGACGCCGGTCCCGGTGACCAGCACCTGCTGCTCCAGCTTCACGCCTTCATGGCCGCCCTCCGCGCCGATGTAGGATTCGACGCAGAGCGTCATGCCCGGCTCGACGACGCCGTCGTAGCCGGCCTCTGCATAGTCGGCGCGGTGGTAGAGGTAGGGATACTCCCCGGTCATGCCGACGCCGTGGGCCGAGAGGTAGTAGCGGTTGGCGAAGAAGCGCTCCGGGATGGTCCAGGCGCCTTCGGAGTACTCGCGGAAGGTCAGGCCCGGCTTCAGCAGGTCCATGTTGTGGTGCACCTGATCGAAGGCGGTCTTGTAGAGATCGCGCTGGGCCGGGCTCGGTTTGCGGGGGGCGGCATGGAAGGTGCGCGAGAAGTCGGCGTAGTAGCCGTGGCGCCCCACCACGTCGGTATCCAGCAGCACCAGCTCGTTGTCCTGGATGATCCGGGAACTGGACTCCTGGAACCAGGGATTGCCCCGGGGCCCGCTGTTCAGCAGGCGGGTCTCCACGTAGTCGCCGTCGGCGGCAATGACGCCCTGGTGCAGGAGCGACCACAGCTCGTTCTCGCTGAGGCCGGGCTTCAGCGCCGCGCGCAGGGCGCCTACCGCGGCTTCCGTCGCGCGCAGGGAGGCGACCACGCATTTCACCTCCTCGGCCGACTTGATCGCCCGCGCCCGCTCGATGGGCGCCTGGGCGTCGGCCAGCACGAAGCCCTCGTCCGCCAGCGCCATGGCGGCGCCGGCGTTGATGCGCTCCACCCCGACCCGCGCGCCGGGGCCGACCACCTCGCGCAGCAGGGCCGCCGTCTCCCGCGCCCAGAGCTTCTCGCGCTCGGCGATGGCCTCGCCGGCGGCGACGTAGGAGGCGGTGATGGCCGGGCGCACTTCGTCGATGGTCTCCAGGCCCTCGGCCAGATGCATGCAGCCGGTAAATTCGAAGAGGATCACCGGCCCTTCCGCCGGCAGGAAGAGGTAGCGCGCCGGATTGCGCTGGTGGAAGACCTGCATGTTGCGCGCGCCGCTGGCGTAGCGCACGTTCACCGGGTCGAACAGCAGGCAGGCGGCAAGGTCGTGCGCGGCGATCTGCTGCCGGGCGCGCGCCAGGCGGTGGGCGCGCACCGCCTTCAGGTCGATGCCGTCGTCGGCGGGGGCTGCGTCAAAGGCCGCGGCGGCGCCCGCCGTGCCGTGCCAGTCGAGCCGCATGGGCTGTTCCTCTCCCTTTGGGGCTTGTTATGGCGCCAGCATGGCCGCCGGAAGACCGGGCGGCGCCTGCAGATGCGACGAAAACGGTTCCAGAGGCGAAGCGCCTGCCGTCAAGGGCCGGATTTTGTCTGACAAGCTCCGCCGGGGCATACTACGATCATTCAAAAGCAATCGGGAGGAGCCGGCTTTTCCCCAGAGCCGGTCTGAATAAGCAAGAGCGCCCGCCGCGACGGGCGCCGAACCGCAGGGAAGGCCCTCAAGGTTCTTGGCCAGGGAGCGAAAGACGTGAGCGAGCGCAGCGCCGCCGGCGGGGAGCTTGTCCCGCCCGCCGCCATCGGCTTCATCGGCCTGGGCCAGATGGGCATCCCCATGACAAACCAGCTGCTGCAGGCGGGCTTCACCGTGAAGGCCTTCGACGCGGCGGCGGCGGCGCGGGCGAAGTTCGAGGCGGTGACCGGGGCCGCCGCCGTGGAGAGCGCCGCGGCCGCCTGCCGGGACGTCGCGGCGGTGATCACCATGCTGCCCGACGGCAAGATCGTCCGCGAAGTGCTCTGCGGCGCAGGAGAGGGCGAGGGCGCCCTGGCGGCGGCCGCCGCCGGCACCGTCGTCATCGACATGAGCTCCTCCTCGCCCATCGACACGGAGTCCCTGGGGGCGGAACTGCAGCCGCGCGGCTTCGCCCTGGTGGACGCGCCGGTCTCCGGCGGCGTCAAGCGCGCCCTCGACGGCTCCCTGGCGATCATGGCCGGCGGCGAGGCCGACACCGTCGAGCGCGTCCGGCCGCTGCTCTCGGCCATGGGCGCGGCGGTCTTCGCCACCGGCCCGCTCGGCTCCGGCCACGCCATGAAGGCGCTCAACAACTACGTCTCGGCGGCGGGTCTCGTCGCCGCTGCCGAGGCGATCCTCGTCGGCCGCCGCTTCGGCCTGGACCCGGCAACCATCGTCGACGTGCTGAACGCCTCCACCGGGCGCAACAACAGCACCGAGAAGAAGATGAAGCAGCAGGTGCTCTCCGGCGACTTCGCCTCGGGCTTCTCCCTGGCGCTCATGACCAAGGACCTGCACACCGCCGCCGAAATCGCCCGCCACGCCGGGATCGCCGCGCCGCTGTCCGAGGTCTGCGAGGACCTCTGGGCCGAGGCCGATGCGAAGCTGGGCGCGGGCGCCGACCATACGGAGATCTACCGCTTTCTTGCCGGGCTGCAGGCCGGCGGCGGGGAGGCGTCATGACCGGGGAGGCAACGCCGCCGCGCTACGAGGTCTTCGCCCTGCGCTATGCGACCGTCGAGCGCCGGCCGCAGGAGAATTTCATCTCGCCCGATCCGCATGAGGGGCCGTTGTCGATGGACTACTTCGTCTGGCTGATCCGCGGCGCCGGCCGCGACATCGTGGTGGACACCGGCTTCAGCGCCGAGGCGGCGCAACAGCGCGGCCGCACCCTGCTGCAGCCGCCGGGCGAGGCCCTTGCCGCGCTGGGCGTCGACGGCGCGGCGGTGGAAGACGTCGTCATCACCCATCTGCACTACGACCACGCCGGCAACCTGCAGGACTTCCCGCAGGCGCGCTTCCATCTGCAGGACGCGGAGATCGCCTACGCCACCGGCCGGCTGATGTGTCACGACATGCTGCGCCACGCCTACGACGTGGAAGACGTGGTCGCCATGGTGCGCCGGGTCTATGCCGGGCGCGTGGTCTTTCACGACGGCGATGCGGTCATCGCGCCGGGCGTGACGCTGCACCGCATCGGCGGCCACACCATGGGGCTGCAGGTGGTGCGCGTGCACACCGCGCGGGGCTGGGTGGTGCTGGCCTCGGACGCGACGCACTTCTACGCCAACATCCGCGGGCGCGATCCCTTTCCCATCGTCGTCGACGTCGCCGCCATGCTGGAAGGCTACCGCACGCTCGAAGCCCTGGCCGACAGCGCCGACCACATCGTGCCCGGCCACGACCCCGAGGTGATGCGTCTCTATCCCGCCGTGCCGGACGTGGCCGCCGAGGCCGTTGCCCTGCACCTGCCGCCCGCCGCGCCGTGAAGGGTCACGCAAGTTCCCAGATGTAGCCGATGGCGAACTTGTTTCCCTCGCCGTCGTTCATCGGCAGGGTCAGGTCGACCAGCGTGCAGTGCGCCCGGTCCTGGTATTCCATGCTGTAGGCCAGGATCGCCGTGCGCCGGTCGAAGTAGACCATCTGGTCGGAGTGCTTCCACAGGGTGTTGACGTCGCCCTTCACGTAGTCGTCGGTGCGCAGCCCGATGACCTCCTCGTCCCACTGCGCCTTCAAGTCTTCGCCCATCAGGCGCATGCGGCTCTGCTGCGCTTGCGGGTCCCATTCTTCGATGTAGATGCTGGGCAGCAGGGCGGGCACTTCCAGGGGATCGAAGGCCGGCTTCATCGCCAGCCCGTGTTCGCGCAGCAGACGGCACCAGTAGTCGAAGAGCTGTCGGGCGTTGTCGTTGCCGATCAGGCTTCGGAAACCTGTGGTGTCCCCGCCCGCCAGCAGTTCATCGACGGATGGCCCAGGAACCAGACCCTGCGCGAGTAGTTCGGAATTCATGCGGATGGTTTGTTGGCGGCTCGTGGATGTCGTTGCCAGGCAACCGGAGGTTCCGGAAAGGACAGCGCCAACCTTAGCTCAGTTGTGCTGCCGGGAACAGCGGGCAAGATGCCGCGGAAGCCCCTGACTAGCCGGCGGGGGAGGTTTCGGGAAAGGCCCGGGCCGTCATCTTGCGGCAGTGGTCGCGCAGGTCGGCGGGCCAGCGGGCGATCAGGGCATCGAAGTTTCCCCGCTGGCCGGCGAAGAGCGCCCGCGTCGCTTCCTCGAAGCCCGGCAGGTCGCCGGCCAGGGCCGACATGAAGCGGTAGGCCGCGTCGCGCGCCGGAACGTGGCCGTCCTTGTCGTTGCGCCGGGCGGCCTCGACCAGTCTGCGCAAGGCGGCCGAGGCGCCGCCCGGCTGGCGGGCGAGCCAGTCCCAATGACGCGGCAGCAAGGTGACCTCGCGAGGCACCACACCCAGCTTGGGCCGTCCGCGGCGGCGCGGGGCGGCGGATGCCGCTTCGGCCTGAGGGGCCGGCTGGCGGGCGAGGATGTCGGCGGCCTCGCCGCGGGTGTCCACGTCGACCACCCGTCCGGTCGCGTCCTCGAAGACCAGCAGAGGCGCGTCGCAGCCATGCTCCTCGGCCGCCTTGACCGCCAGGGTCACCTCGGCGAGGTCGCCCTGGGCCAGGCGCTTGTGGCCCTCGAAAGCCGTGAAACCGCTATCGCCGGAACCGCTGTTGGCAGACATGGCGGACCTCCTCGGAAACTCATGCTTCCGAGGTTTTATCCGGGTAAAAAGGAAAAGTCAATTATATCCGGGTAAAAATTCGGCCCTCAGTTCCCCGCCAGCATCATGCCGTCGATGCGCAGGGTCGGGGCGTTGGCGGAATACTTGAAGACCAGGTCGTTGGCCGGTGTGATGTTCAGGAACATGTCCTTCAGGTTGCCGGCCACCGTGGCCTCGCTGATCGGCGTGGTCAGTTCACCCTTCTCGATGCGGAAGCCGGAGGCGCCGCGCGAGTAGTCGCCGGTAACGCCGTTGATCCCCATGCCCATCATCGAAGTGACGTAGAAGCCGTCCTCGATGTCGGCCATGAGTGCCTCCGGCGTCGCCGTACCAGGCTCCATGTAGAGGTTGGAGACCGAAGGCGAGGGCGGCGAAGAGGGGCTGCGCGACGCATGGCCGGTGGATTGGAGGCCCAACTGGCGGGCCGAACTCAGGTCCATCACCCAGGTGGTCAGGCGCCCCTTCTCGATCAGGTTCAGCCGCCGGTTGGCCAGGCCCTCTCCGTCGAAGGGGCGTGACGCCAGACCGTGCTGACGGTGCGGGTCGTCGATGATGGTGACTCCCCCGGCGAAGACCTGGGCGTCGAGCCTGTCCTTCAGGAAGGAGGTGCCGCGCGCGATGGCGGGGCCGGAGACGGCGCCGGCCAGATGGCGCAGCATGGAATTGGAAACCCGCGGGTCGTAGATGATGGGCAGGCGGCGGGTTGGCGGCTTCTTGGCGCCCAGGCGCTTGACCGCGCGCTCG
>MRWG01001336.1_pt1 | contig 16394 bp, 16 predicted proteins | sample 1013341 | NCBI WGS metagenome assembly MRWG01 (sample SAMN06117577, study PRJNA244670) | biofilm metagenome | biome: Water; feature: Cathode Biofilm; material: Biofilm; isolation source: microbial consortium enriched at the cathode of a solar microbial fuel cell | place: USA: District of Columbia ... | reverse complement strand
CGTCCGTCGAAACAGACCAAACCGCCCACATATCTCTTCAGATATCAATCATGTCAAAGAGCACGAGACAAAACCAACCAGAGTGCGCCATCTTCCTGGCCCAACCCGCCGATCCTACCTCGGTGTTTTTGCCTCGCTTTCTTCGGAAGCGGCTGCTTCGTCAGTCCGGTCGGCCCACCGACATGCGCCTCAGCGCCGCCGGTGAGGGGCTGTTTACGGATAGCGCCCGAGACCCGCAACCCCCTTTTTCGCCTTTCGTCATTTTTTCTTCATCCGCTCCTATTTCGCGCGAAATGAGTGGGTTACGGGTCTCTTGCGTCGCTTTTGAGTGCTCTTGCGCAACTTTGTTTCCGACGCTCTCGCTCCCCCGAGCCCGGCTCGACGGTTATCCACAGGGTTACCCCCAGAAAGGCCCGCGTTCGGCCGACTCAGACGCGCTGCGGCCCCCGCGAGCGCCGGAGCCGTAGCGCCAGCAGGCCGAGAATCGCCCCGAGATAGATCAGCGGCTCGAACTGAAAACCCTTGGAGAGCCAGATGAAATGCACCGCCCCGAGGATAACCACCGCATAGGTCAGCCGATGCAGCCTCCGCCAGCGCGGGCCGAGGCGGCGCAGCGACAGGTCATTCGACGTCAGCGCCAGCGGAATCATCAGCAGGAAAGCGGTAAAGCCCACGGTCACGAACGGACGCTTGACGATATCGGCCCAGATGCGGGCGGCATCCTGTACGTCGAGCAGGAGCCAGACCGCGAGATGCAGGCTCACATAAGCGAACGCCAGAAGCCCGAGCGCCCGGCGAAAGCGTATGAGATTGATGCCGAGGTGCCGCCGCAGCGGCGTAATCGCGAGCGTGGCCACCAGCAACTGAAGCGCCACCAGGCCCAGTTCACGCTCCAGCGCCTTGATCGGCTCGGCACCGAGCCCGCCGGTCAGCCCGAGGTAGAAGAACCAAACCGCCGGCGCGAGACCGATGACCCACAGCGCCCAGACCGGAACGCGGCGCGCCGGGCCGTTGATCCGGTCAGCCCACATCAGAAGTGCTTCTTGAGGTCCATGCCCTTGTAAAGGCTGGCCACCTCGTCGCCATAGCCGTTGAACATGAGCGTCGGGGTGCGCGACGAGAACAGCCCGCCGCCGATTCGCCGCTCTGTGGCCTGGCTCCAGCGTGGGTGGTCCACCTCCGGGTTGACGTTGGAGTAGAAGCCGTATTCGCGCGGGTTGGCCTTGTTCCAGCTTGTCGGCGGCTCACTGTCGGTCAGCGTGATGCGCACCACCGACTTGATCGACTTGAAGCCGTATTTCCAAGGCACCACAAGACGCAGCGGCGCGCCGTTCTGCTTTGGGATGTCGCGGCCATATATGCCCGTCGCCATGATGGTGAGCGGATGCATCGCCTCATCGAGCCGCAGCCCCTCGACATAGGGCCAGTCGAGCACCGGGTAGGCCACGCCGGGCATCTCGTCCTCGCGCAGCACCGTCTCGAAGGCCACGTATTTCGCGCCCGACTGCACGCCCGCCATCGCCAGCAGGTCGGCAAGCTCGAACCCGTTCCACGGCACCACCATCGACCATGCCTCGACGCAGCGGAAACGGTAGAGGCGCTCCTCCACCGTCATCTTCGCCATGATGTCCTCGAAGGCATAGTCGCCGGGGCGGTCCACCAACCCGTCGATACGCACGTTCCACGGCTCGATGGTCAGCCGGTGCGCATGGCGCGCCGGGTCGCCCTTGTCGGTGCCGAACTCATAGTAATTGTTGTAGGAGGTGATGTCCTCCCAGTCGTTGGGCTCGAGCGTCTCGGCCCGCGCGGCACCGCTGGCTCCGAGAAGACCGAGCCCCGCCGCCCCGGCGATCACGGCCCGTCGGTCGAGCCAAACGGGCTCCGGCGTCACGTCACACTCGCGCAGGTCATTCTTCCAGCGATAGGCCATTACGTCCTCCTTATCCGTTAAACGGCATATAGGGGCAGACACGCGCCAAACCAGCCGCGGGTTTCACCGGTGGCGATCACGATGGCGCGTCCGGGCTGTAACTCGGGCGGATCTCGTTGAAGCGGATCGAGGTGCCGTTGGCCTGCACCAGCCGCACGTGCCGCCGCCGCATCTGCCGTGGTTCGGCCACGCCGACGGAATGGGCGATGGTCTCGACCTCATTGATGATGGACTTGGCATAGTTTGCAACCTTGGCGTACTTGTCCTCGACCACGAGGCCGCGCTGAAGATACGGATCGTGGGTGGTGATGCCTGTGGGGCAGGTGTTACGGTTGCACTTGAGCGCCTGGATGCAGCCGAGGCTGAACATGAAGCCGCGCGCCGAGGTCACGAAATCGGCCCCGGCGCAGAGCGCCCAGGCCACGTCGCCGGGATTGACCAGCTTGCCGCTGGCAATCATGCGGATCCGGTCCTTGAGACCGTAACGGTCGCGCAGATCCACCATGCGCGGCAGCGCGTCGCGCAGCGGCATGCCCACGAGGTCCATCAGCGGCATCGGGGCGGCCCCGGTTCCCCCCTCGCCGCCGTCTATGGTGATGAAATCCGGCGCGCACTCTGCCCCCCGCGCAGCCACCAGCTCGAAGAATGGCTCCCATGCCTGCGACGTGCCGATTACCGTCTTGAAGCCGACGGGCCGGCCGGTGACGCGGCGGATGTGGCAAATCATGTCCAGAAGGTCGCCGAAATCGTCGATCTCTGCGTGCCGGTTGGGCGAAATGCTGTCCTGCCCCTCGGCAATGCCGCGGATGCGCGCGATCTCGCCATTGACCTTGGCACCGGGCAGGATGCCACCCTTGCCGGGTTTGGCACCCTGCGCCAGCTTGATCTCGAACATCTTGATGCACGGGTTGTCCGAAACCTCGCGCAGCCGGTCATCCGAGAGTTGCCCCCCGGCGTCGCGCACGCCGTATTTCGCGGTGCCGATCTGGTAGACAAGGTCGCACCCGCCGGTCAGGTGATAGGGGCTGACCCCGCCCTCACCGGTATTGAGCCAGATGCCCGCCCGTGCCGCCCCCCGGCTCAGCGCCTCGACGGCGGGGCGCGAGATCGCGCCATAGCTCATGCCGGAAATGTTGAAGATCGACTTCGCCTTGTAGGGAATCGCCGCGCCCGGCCCGATCTCCATCGGTGCGGTGGTGGCAAACTGGTCGTCGAGCGGCGGGAACACCGCCGGCACGAATATGGGCGTGCCGGGCACGTGAAGATTGCGGGTCGAGCCAAAGGCGATGGTATTGCCCTTGTGCTTGGTCGCATGCGCCACCCAATCTCGTTGCGCACGGTTGAAGGGCATTTCCTCACGATCCATCGCAAAGAAATACTGACGAAAGAATTCGCCCAGCTTGGTGAACAGCCCCCGGAACCGCCCGATCACCGGGTAGTTCCGGCGAATCGCGTCGCCGGTCTGCATACGGTCTATGACGTAGAAGAGCAGCACCACCAGCGCCGCCGTCCCCAGAAGGAACACGAAGACGAGCGAGAGGACCTCGAGAATCTGTGTCACATACCCCATAACGGTCTCCCCGGCCCGCCCGACTGGCTCGCCACGGTCCCCGGATGGCGGCCACGCGCCGGGGCTGACGAAATGCCTCACCGTTTAGTCCGGATCGGGCATGCTTGTCCACGTCGCCGCGCCGGTCAGCTTGCCGGACGGATGGTGCGCGGCATGGCCGTCCGCAGCGCGATCCTCGGCGGTCAGGGCTTGGGGTGTTCGTCCCAGTCATCCGTCAGGATGCGCCGGGCATCGCCCTCGGGGTCGTCATACTGGTTGGACCGCACCGTGTAGATGAAGAACACCAGCCCCAGACCGCCAAGGATCAGCGAAATCGGGATGAGATAGGCCAGCACGTTCATCGCTCACCTCAATCGCAGCGCGTTCAGCGACACGGTAATCGAACTCGCCGACATGGCCAAGGCCGCGATCAGTGGCGTGGCGAGTCCGGCCACCGCCAGCGGCACGGCGACGATGTTGTAAACCGTCGCAATCCTGAAGTTTTCGCGGATGCGCCGCGTGGCCGAGCGCGCCGTCACACAGGCCGCACCGATGGGCGACAGGTCATTGCCCAGCAGCACGATATCCGACGCGACCCGCGCGGCATCGAGCGCCGATGCGGGCGAGATCGAGACATGCGCGGCGGCGAGCGCAGCGGTGTCGTTGAGCCCGTCACCCACCATCAGCACATGCCCGCCCTCGGCGCCCAGCGCCTCGACGCGCGCCGCCTTGTCGGCGGGCAGCGCCTCGGCCGTCCATTCCTTGATCCCGAGCCGAGTTGCGAGCGCAGCAACCGCCGGTTCGGTATCGCCCGACATCAGGATCACACGCTTGCCATCGGCCACCAGCGCCGCGACCGCCTCTTGCGCACCGGGGCGCAGCGCGTCGGTGAATGGAAACGCCACCGGTCCGCCCCCGCCCATATCGAGGAAACTCGCGGTTTGCGTCCGCGGCTTGGCCCCGGTCCAGCTTGCCCGCCCGAGCCGCACCTCGCGGCCCTCGTAGCGGCCCTTGGTGCCGTAGCCCGGCACCTCTGTCACGTCGCTCACCTTCGCCGCCGCGACACCTGCCTCGCGCGCGGCCTCGGCGATCGCGCGGGCCAGCGGGTGCGACGAGCCCTCGGCCAGCGTGCGCGCCACCGCCATCGCCTCCGGCGGGACCGCCCCCGGTGCCTCGAGTCGCGGGGTGCCGGCGGTCAACGTGCCGGTCTTGTCGAACACCACCGTGTCCACCTGCGCCAACCGCTCCAGCGCGGTTTCGTGCTTGATGAGCATGCCGCGCCGGAAAAGCCGCCCCGACGCCGCCGTCGTCACCGCCGGAACGGCAAGGCCCAGCGCGCAGGGACATGTGATGATAAGCACGGCCGCGGCAATGTTGAGCGCGGTGCGCAAATCCCACGTATAGAGATACCAGCCGAGGAAACTCAGGCCCGCCAGGATATGCACCCCGGGCGCATAGAGCTTGGCCGCGCGATCAGCGAGCGAGGTGTAGCGCGAGCGCCCCGATTCCGCGATCGCCACCAGGTCGGCCATGCGGTGCAGCGATGTCTCGGCACCAACGGCGGTCGCACGGATGGTGAGCGGGCCGGTGAGGTTCACCTCTCCGGCGCTCACCGCCTGCCCCTCACCCGCGAAAACGGGCCGCGTCTCTCCGGTCAGTAGAGAGCGGTCGATCTCCGACGTGCCGCCGACGATCTCGCCATCCACCGGCATCCGCCCGCCGGGGCGCACGAGGATCAGATCGCCCGCCGCAAGCTCCGAGACGCTGACAACCTCTTCCTCGCCATCGTGCAACCGTGTCGCGCGTGGTACTTCGAGCGCGGTCAGCTCCTCAGCGGCAGAGCGTGCGATGGCACGGGTACGATGATCGAGATAACGCCCCGCAAGCAGGAAGAAGGTGAGCGCGATAGCCGCGTCGAAATAGGCGTGCTCGCCGGAAAGCGACGTCTCCCACAGCGAGGTGATCACCGCCAGAACGATCGCCAGCGTGATCGGCACGTCCATGTTGAGCCGCCCCTGCCGCAGCGCAGCCCATGCATTGCGAAAGAATGGCATGCCCGAAAAGGCGATGGCAGGCAGGGTGATCGCGGCGGATATCCAGTGAAACAGGTCGCGCGTCGCGGCATCGGCCCCGGACCAGACCGAGATCGACAAAAGCATGACGTTCATCGCGGCAAATCCCGCCACCGCCAGCCGCATCAAGAGATCACGACCCGCCTTGTCGGTTGCGGTGGCGTTGAGCGTACCGGCGTCAAGCTCGTGCGCCTCGTAGCCCAGCCGCTCGACAAGCGCGCGCATCTCATCCGCCGTCACGCCGGGGGCGGCGTCGATGCTGGCCCGTTTGAGAGTGAGGTTGACCCGCGCCGAACGCACCTGCGGGTGCGCGTCCAGTGCGCTCTCGATCTTCGAGATGCAGGCCGCGCAATGGATCGTCGGCAGCGACAGGGCGATCCGCGCGTCCGGCAGATCGCGCGCGGCCAGCGCCTCGGCCGCCGGGGCGGCGGCGCAGGCCGGACAGGCCGAAGGTGCAGGGCGCATCGTGGCGGTCATCCCCTAGCCCCGATCCATCAAGATCTCGCGGCGTTGCTGGAACAGTGTGCCGTCGGCGGAATAGGCTCTCAGCCGAAGAATCCACTTGCCTGCTCCCAGCATAACCGGTGCTTCGAAGGCCTGCCCGGTATAGGTGAGCCGGGCCGAGATATCCTCGTGATCCTCGGTTGCCCGGCCCACCGTCGCCTCGACGCTCGCGGGTCTTACGGGCCGCCCGCTCTCGTCGGTGAACCGCAGCGACAAAAGCCCGTCCTGCGCCTCGGCGGCCAGTATCCAGCCCAGCGCCTCCTGCGCGGCCTTGCGCTCGTTGAAGGTCTGGCTGGCGATATAGCCGTTTCTTACCTCCAGCCCGGGAAAGGTGCGCACCGCCGAATAGGCCAGCACGAGATTGACCCCGATGATGACGCTGAAGGCCGCCACGAAGCCTATCAGCACGTGCCGCCCGGTGATCTGTCGTTCCGCCATCATTGCCCCCGTCCGTTGAAGACCGTGTCCTTGTAATCGCGCGTGCCGCTGCCGGTATCCTCGACCCAGATGCGGATATCGGTACTCTCGGCCTGTGCCGGGGCCGAATTCGGCGGTGCGGTGACGTAGACACGCTGAAGCTTCATCTCGTCGGGTGCCACCTCGACCGAAGTGTAGGGCGTTCCTTCCAGCGTGATGAACAGCGTCGGATCACCCTTCACGCTGAATTTAAAGCGCGTCGGCTCGTGCTTCATGTTGCGCAGGCGCACCTCGTAGATGTTGCGGATTTCACCATCCGACAGAGTGACATAGGTCGGGTTGCGCACCGGCGCCACCGTCAGGTCGATGTCGGAGCGGATGAACAGCGCAAAGACAAGACCGAGCCCCACCAGCGACCAAAGCGCCGTATATAGAATGGTGCGCGGGCGGAAAACGTGCTTCCAGATCGGCTTGGGCGGCTGGCCCGCGCGCTCGCGCTCCTCGTCGGTAAAAGCCATGTAGTCGATAAGCCCGCGCGGCTTGCCGATCTTGGCCATCACGTCATCGCAGGCGTCGATGCACAGGGCGCAGGTGATGCATTCAAGCTGCTGGCCGTCGCGGATGTCGATGCCCACCGGGCAGACATTGACACAGGCCATGCAGTCGATGCAGTCGCCCATCGGCTCGCCCGCCTTGACCTTTTCGGAATGCTTGCGCGGCTCACCCCGCCATTCACGGTAGCCCACGGTCAGCGTGTCCTCGTCCATCATCGCGGCCTGAATGCGCGGCCAGGGGCAGGCATAGATGCAGATCTGTTCGCGCGCGAAACCGCCGAAGAAAAAGGTCGTGCCGGTCAGAACGGCGATGGTGGTATAGGCGATGGGGTGTGCGTCAAGCGTGAACAAATCGACCAGGAGCGTCGGCGCATCCGTGAAATAAAACACCCACGCGCCCCCCGTCGCCACCGCGATCAAGGCCCAGGTGATCCATTTGGTCACTCGCAGCCGCGCCTTGCGGACATCCCATTTCTTCTGCCTGTGCAGGCGCAGCCGCGCATTGCGATCACCCTCGATCCAGCGTTCCACCAGGATAAACAGATCGGTCCACACGGTCTGCGGGCAGGCATAGCCGCACCACACCCGGCCAAGCGCCGAGGTGAACAGGAACAGCCCCAGGCCAGCCATCACCAGCAGGCCGGCAACGAAGTAGAATTCATGCGGCCAGATCTCGATCCAGAAGAAGAAGAACCGCCGCTCAGCCAGATCGAGCAGAACTGCCTGATCCGGAAGACTCGGTCCCCGGTCCCAGCGAATCCACGGGGTGAGGTAATAGATGCCGAGGGTGACGGCCATGATCACCCATTTCAGGTTGCGGAACTTGCCGTACACCTTCCTGGGAAAGACCGGCTCACGCGCGGCATAGAGGGATTGGGGGGCATTGGGCTGGGACTCGGCCACGGAGACACTCCGATATCTTGCATCTGTTGATCGTCTTTTGACAGGATGCGGGGCTCGAAACTTTGACCTGCATCAATCCTGACTCCTGAATCGATCTATTTCGCTTGCGTCTTGCTCACGGACAACTCTTTGAGCGGCACCGTCTTTCGCGCCTGCCGCCGTAGCCACGTAACGAAAGCCTTTGCAGGCGGGCGCAGCACGCCGGGGCGCGTAACGACATGATAGCCCGCCTCCTCTTGATCCTCGAACAAAAGCCGCAGTCGACCGGATGTGATATCCTGACGCACCCATTCGCGCACCGTCACCGCCACGCCCTGCCCGTTGCGCAACCCGTCGAGCAACAGGTTGCCCGGCACCTGCACCAGCCCGGCGGCACGTTCCTTGACCACGCCCCGCCGACGCAGCCAGTCGCTCGCCTCGTTGGTGCCGAATTCCTGCAACCAAGGCAGATCGGCGAGGTCAGCGGGGCAGTCGATCCGCTTGTCTTCGACCAGGTGCGGCGCAGCCACGGCGACGATGGGCGAGCGAAACAGCAACTCCGCCTCCAGCCCCGGCCAGTGCCCCGTGCCATACCGCACGGCGATGTCGATGCCACCCGGCTCCATCTCCACGAGCCGCGGCGTCGGGTCGATCATCAGGTCGATTTGCGGATGCGCCTGCCGGAACTCGCTGAGGCAGGGCATGAGCCAGTACGCGGCAAAACTCGGCGTCGTCGATATCTGCAGCGGGCGCTCGGCATCAGCACCGGTCAGTGCCTCGACCGCACGGGCAATAGCCCCGAACCCGAGGCTCAGCGCATCAGCAAGGTCACGTCCCTCCGCCGTCAACCGCGACTGCCGCCCCGACCGGTCGACAAGCGCCACGCCCAGGTGCGCCTCAAGCTGCCTGACCTGTTGGCTGACGGCGGCGTGGCTCACGTTTAGCCGCGCGCCGGCGGCGGCGGTGCTGCCGGTCTCGGCCAGGGCCGCAAAGGCGCGCAGCGCGGTCAGAGAAGGAAGGGTGTGCCAATCCATGATGTAAGCCTACCTTACGGGTCGAAAATTTTCCAGAGTCGCGTGAGGAGCCACGTTTCCCCATATTAAATGGCAGAACAGCAGCAGATGAAAGGACACGATCATGCTTGGAATTCTGGCAAATACTTTCAATATCGCCACTCGCACCGACACCGCGAACGGTGCGCGTCACCGCCATCAAAACCGGCCCCACCGGCCCTTGGCGGAACGCTCGGACCTGCGCGACAGTGCAGAGCTGGAGGCCCACCTCATCGCCCGTCGCAGGGTCTGAGCCGCACATGACAAGGGCCCCGAAACGGGGCCCGAGGTTGACACGGCGTCTCTTCTGCCGACGTTATCGGTGCCGGCCCTCCCTGGAAACGCGCGAACAGGACGGAAGGACCGGCACCTTACCCCGGGCCCAGGAACGGGCCCGGGGTATCTCTTTGCGCTTACTGACCGCCGCCCAGTTGGTGGACATAGACGGCAACGGCGCGCGTCTCGGCCTCGCTGAGGTCGGCCCCACCCATCGGCGGCATGATGCCAAAGCGCGAATTGGTCACGGTCTCGCGGATCGTGTCGTAATCCCCACCATAGAGCCAGATGGCGTCGGCGAGGTTCGGGGCGCCCTGGTAGATGTCGCCCCCACCCGCGTCGCCATGGCAGGCGGCACAGTTGTCGAGGAATATCTCCTCGCCTGCCGCAGCGGCCGTGGCGTCCTGCGGCGCGCCCGAGAGCGACATCACGTAATTCACCACCTGGTCGATCGATTCGCTGTCGAGGATGTCACCGAAGGCGGGCATCTGCGACCAGCGCGCATCCGGGTCCTCATCGTTGCGGATACCGTGAGCGACGGTGTAGTGAATATCGTCCAGCGTGCCGCCCCAGAGCCAGGCATTGTCCAGCAGGTTCGGATAGCCGCCCGCCTTCACGCCCGCCGCGCCCGAGCCGTGGCATTGCGCGCACCAGGTGCGAAAAACCGCGGCCCCGGCAGAAACGGCGTAGTTGTTGAGTTCGTCGTCCGTCTGGATTTCTTCGAGTTCGACCGAGGCCAGCCGGGTATTGATCTCGGCATTGGCCTCTTTTGCGGCCTCGATCTCGGCGGCCACGTTGGCGCGGGTGGACCAGCCCTTGTAGCCCGCCGTCGCCTCGTTGATGAGCGGCCATGCGGGATAGGCGATCACGTACCAGAGTCCCCAGACGATGGTGGCGTAGAACACCCAGACCCACCAGCGCGGAAGGGGATTGTTGTATTCCTTGATCCCGTCCCACTCGTGGCCGGTGGTATCCGGTTCCTGTTTATCGGTCGGTTTCTTGGCCATGTCTTACGCCTCCTTGGCGTCGGCATCGCGATCGGATGCCGGTTTGTCTTCGTGCCGGAAGGGGATGTTCGCCGGGTTCTCGTATTTCTTCGTGGCGCCGGGGCGGAACACCCAGATCACCACCCCGATGAAGAAGGCAAAGAGCACCAGCAACATCCAGCTATCGGCGAATTGGCGCAGCAGGGAATAGGTTTCCATCTTCTGTCCTCCTCAGCGGCTTGCAACGGGGGTGAAGGTCGAGAAATCGACCAGCGTGCCCAGCATCTGCAGGTAGGCGATCAGCGCGTCGCTCTCCGAGATGCCGGGGCGGCTGTCGAAATTGCGCACCTGCGCCTTGGGGTAGCGCGCGAGCAGCCCCTCGGTATCGGCGTCCGGATCGGCCTGCGCCCGGAAGTCTGCCACCGCGTTCTCGATCATCTCGTCGGTATAGGGCACGCCCACGAGGCTGTGTGTCTCGAGCAGGTCGGCGACGTGTTCGCCGTCGATCAGCCGATCCTCGAGGAAGCCGTATTTCGGCATCACCGATTCGGGCACCACCGCTTGTGGATCGCGCAGGTGATCGACGTGCCATGCGTCCGAGTAGCGCCCGCCGACGCGCGCGAGGTCAGGCCCCGTGCGCTTGGAACCCCACTGGAACGGGTGGTCGTATTTCGACTCCGCCGCGAGGCTGTAATGGCCGTAGCGTTCGACCTCGTCGCGCATCGGGCGCACCATCTGGCTGTGGCAGACGTAACAGCCCTCTCGGACGTAGATGTCGCGCCCGGCCAGTTCCAGCGGCGAGTAGGGGCGCATGCCCTCCACGTCCTCGATGGTGTTCTCGAGCCAGAACAGCGGGGCGATCTGCACGATCCCCCCGATGGTGACCACGAGGAAGGCAAAGATCGCCAGAAGCGTGACGTTCTTTTCCAGGATTGCGTGTTTGTCCAGAATTGCCATCTCTCCGGCCCTCCTTTATTCAGCCGGGACTGTGCTGTTCGTGGCCTCAACGGCCGGCGAACGCTTCACAGTCATCCAGAGGTTGTAGCACATGATCACGGCACCGGTGACGTAGAGCACCCCACCCAGACCGCGCACGATATACATCGGCAGTTTCGCGGCCACGGTGTCGGCGAAAGAGTTCACAAGGAAGCCGTTCGCATCCACCTCGCGCCACATCAGGCCCTCCATGATCCCCGTCACCCACATGGCGGCGGCGTAGAGAATGATGCCGATCGTGGCGAGCCAGAAGTGCCAGCTCACGAGGCTCAGACTGTAAAGCCGCTCACGGTTCCACAGTTTCGGCACCAGGAAGTAGAGTGCGCCGAAGGTGATCATGCCATTCCAGCCCAGCGCGCCCGAGTGCACGTGCCCGATCGTCCAGTCGGTATAGTGCGACAGCGAGTTGACCGCGCGGATGGACATCATCGGCCCCTCGAAGGTGGACATGCCGTAAAAGCCGATGGAGATCACCATCATCCGGATGATCGGATCGGTGCGCAGCTTGTCCCACGCGCCCGAGAGCGTCATCAGGCCGTTGATCATCCCGCCCCAGGACGGCATCCACAGCACGATCGAGAACACCATGCCCAGCGTCGAGGCCCAGTCGGGCAGCGCCGTGTAGTGCAGGTGGTGCGGACCAGCCCAGATATAGATGAAGATCAGTGCCCAGAAGTGGATGATCGACAGCTTGTAGCTGAACACCGGGCGTTCTGCCTGTTTCGGGACAAAGTAGTACATCATCCCCAGGAACCCGGCGGTGAGGAAGAAGCCCACGGCGTTGTGGCCATACCACCACTGCACCATCGCGTCCTGCACACCCGCAAACACCTGAACCGATTTGGAGCCCCAGATCGAGACCGGGATCGACAGGTTGTTGACCACGTGCAGCATCGCCACCGTGATGATGAACGACAGGTAGAACCAGTTGGCCACGTAGATATGCGGCTCTTTCCTCTTGACGATCGTGCCGAGGAACACGGCGAGATAGGCAAGCCAGACGATGGTCAGCCACCAGTCAACGTACCATTCCGGCTCGGCGTATTCCTTGGATTGGGTAGCACCCAGCAGGTAGCCGGTGGCGGCCAGCACGATGACGATCTGATAGCCCCAGAATACGAACCACGCGAGGTTGCCGCCCCACAACCGCGCCGCCGAGGTGCGCTGCACCACGTAGAAAGACGTGGCAATGAGCGCGTTGCCGCCAAAGGCGAAGATCACGGCCGAAGTGTGCAGCGGACGCAGCCGCCCGAAATTGGCATAGCCCTGCGCCCACTCGAAATTGAGCTCTGGAAAGGCGAGCTGAAAGGCGATGAACGTGCCCGCGAGAAAGCCGACGACGCCCCAAAGGGCGGTCGCAACGACCCCGGCGCGCACCACGCCGTCCATGTATTCGCCGGACAGATCGACCCGCGCCTCCGGCTCGTCGGTGTGCTTGAGCACCCACAGAAACAGCCCGCCGGAGATCAGCGCCACGGTAAGCGCGTTGATCAGGTAGGCCAGATCACGCGCGTAATTGGCAGCGATCAACGCGAAGAGCGTTATCAGGCCAAGCGCAATCAGCTTGATGTAATTCGTCATGTTGCGTCCCTTCGTCTTCGACCGCGCGAGTCGCCATGACCGGCGCACGCACGTTTGACTGTGCACTTAATGGGAGCACCCGAGTCAACAAACCTTGATCTGTGTCAAAACGGCACGCACCGGCGCTTGATCCGCGTCAATGCGTCCCGCCCCTCATGCCCCTAATGTGGTCATATCGAAGCGGACTCAGGGAAATGCACGATGACCTATAACAGCCTATTCACGGTACTGACCGACCCGGCGCTGGTCGATGAGACCCTCACCCATGCCATCGCCGTGGCCGAAGCCAATGACGCGCATCTCGATGCGCTCTGCCTGGGCGTCGACCGAAGCCAGACAGGCTATTACTACGCCGGCGCAAGCGCGGTTGTGCTCCAGGAGACAATCAGCCGTGCCCAGGAAGACGCCGAAGAGATCGACCGGCTGGTGCGCGCGCGTCTCGACAAGAGCACGATTCGCTGGGCCGCCGAGATGGGCGTGGCACAGCTTGCCGATATCGGACGCCATGTCGCGGCGCGGGCGCGATTTTCGGATCTGGTCACTTTGCCGCAGCCCTATGGCGAGGGGCGCGGTGCCGAACTCGAGGCGGTAACCGAATCGGCACTCTTCGAGGGGCGCACGCCGGTTCTCGTCGCGCCCGCCAAGGGCGCCCCGACACCGAACCCACGGCGCATACTTTTGGGCTGGAACGAGAGCCCCGAGGCACTCGCCGCCACGCGGGCCGCGATGCCGCTCCTGCGCATGGCAGAGACGGTGCATGTGGTGGTGATCGACCCGCCCATGCACGGGCCGAACCGCTCCGATCCCGGCGGGCTTCTGGCACAGTATCTCTCGCGCCACGGGGTCAAGACCGAGATCGACGTGCTGTCGCGCTCGTTGCCGCGGGTCTCGGATGTGCTCTTGCGCCACATGACGGACATGGACGCCGACATGGTGGTGATGGGGGCTTATGGCCATTCGCGCTTTCGCGAGGCAATCTTCGGCGGGGCCACGCGCTACATGCTGGAACAGGCCACGGTGCCGGTGTTCATGGCGCACTGACCCAGCGGGCTTCTGGTCGGGAAAGGCGGGGCCGGTCCCGTCGCGCCTTTCCGACCATCCCCCGCCTGTGAAACCACCCCTGCCCGCCTCCTGAGCCTTTCCACCGGGATCGCCATCGGTGTCATCGGGGCGCTGGCCGGTCTGAGCAGGCGGCTGCTTCGACCGGTCTGTTAACCTCGACGGGATCGACAGAAATACCGACGCGATACAGCCGATTTACCGACGCGATGCAGACAGGCATTTTGGGTTGTTAACCAATCTCTTGGCCCTGATTCGGCCCCGGCTGAACCAATGACCTCAGACCAGCAGCCCGCCATCGCTGTCGTCGCCCGCCTCTTCCAGCAGGCGGCCCATGTCGGGGATGGTCACCCGGCGCTTGCCCTCAAGCGAGATCACCCCGTCCTTCTTGAGCGCCGAGACCTGGCGGCTGACGGTTTCCAGCGTGAGGCCGAGGTAATCGGCCATCGCCTCGCGGGTGAGCGGCAGGTCAAAGACCAGCGGGCCGCGCATCCCCTGCATCGAGAGCGCGGCGTCGCGCCGCGCGATGATCGCGATGAGCGAGGCGATCTTTTCCCGTGCGGTCTTGCGGCCCAGCACCAGCATCCATTCGCGCGCCGCGTCCAGCTCGTCGAGCGTCATTTCAAGCAGACGCTGCGCGATGTGGGGCGTGCGAATCATCATTTGTTCGAACGGTTTACGACGAAAACAGCACATCACCATGTCCGTGGTTGCCACCACGTCATAGGTGGCGCACTCGCGCCCCGGGCGACCCACGAAATCGCTGGGCAGAAGCAGGCCCACCATCTGCGTGCGCCCGTCCTCCATCGTCTGCGTGAGCGTGGCGATCCCCGAAACGACGGAGGCGACGAAATCCATCTGGTCCCCGGACCAGATAACCGTCTGCCCGGCCTCGAAGTTGCGATAATACTTGATCTGCTCGAGCAACTCGAGCTCGTCAGACTCGCACCGTGCACAGACGGCGCGGTGTCGGATCGGGCAGTCGCCGCAATCCACTGGCGCGCAATGCGCGATTTTTTCGCTGATCGCCAACTTTGCCATCCAAGGGTTGATCTGGGTCAAGGAGTTTACGTTTTCGGACTGTAAACGTCGGCACATGGATACGCAAACCGAACTCGCTCGCCTGGGTCTTTTTGATGCCAAGGTGCCTCGCTACACCAGCTACCCCACCGCGCCGCATTTCAGCCGGTCGGTGGGGTCTGGTGACTTCACCGACTGGATAGCCGCCATCCCGGCTGGCTCCGAGGTATCGCTCTACGTGCACGTGCCCTTCTGCCGCAGGCTGTGCTGGTTCTGCGCTTGTCGCACGCAAGGCACCCAGAGCGATGCGCCGGTGATCGCCTATCTCGAGACGCTCAAGACCGAGATCGCCATGCTGGGCCGCCTGCTGCCCGATGGTGTGCGGCTCTCGCGGCTGCACTGGGGCGGTGGCACGCCCACGCTTTTGCAGCCGTCGATGATGACCGAGCTGGCGGGGGCGATTCGCGAGATCGCGCCGTTCACCGAGGCCACAGAGTTCTCGGTCGAGATCGACCCCAACGAGATCGACGGGCCGCGCCTCGACGCGCTCGCCGCGGCAGGCATGAACCGAGCCTCCATCGGAGTGCAGGATTTCGACGAGGACATCCAGAAAAGCATCGGTCGCCTGCAAAGCTACGACATCACTCGTTGGGCTACCGAGGAAATCCGTGCAAGGGGCGTGGCGAGCCTCAATGCCGACATTCTCTACGGTCTGCCGCACCAGACCAAGGCGCGAATCACCGAGAGCGTGCAGAAGCTCCTGTCGCTCAACCCTGACCGTGTGGCGCTCTACGGCTATGCACATGTGCCGTGGATGGCCAAGCGCCAGCAGATGATCCCTTCGGACGCTCTGCCCACCCCGCAGGAACGCCTTGCCCTCTTCGACACCGCCAGGCGGCTGTTTCTCTGGGACGGGTATGACGAGATCGGCATCGACCATTTCGCTACCAAGGACGACGGGCTGAGCATTGCACAAAAGACCGGACGCCTGCGCCGCAATTTCCAAGGCTATACCGATGACACGGCGGATGTGCTGATCGGTCTCGGCGCATCCTCGATCTCGCGCTTTCCGCAAGGATACGCACAGAACGCACCCGCCACCGGGGCCCATACCGGCGCGATTCGCGAGGGGCGGTTTTCCACCACGCGCGGTCATGTCTTCTCGCCCGAGGATCGGATGCGCGGCCGGATGATCGAGATGCTGATGTGCGATTTCCACGTCGATGCGGAGGAGATCACGCGCGATTTCGCCATCACCCCAGCCGCGCTGCACAACCTGTTGTCAGAGATTGATCGGGCCTTTGCCGGTCATCTGAAGCTGGACGAGACCGGCCTGTTCATCCCGCCGGAGGCACGCCCCCTCACCCGGATGATCGCACGGCAGCTCGACGCGTACGAGGTCAATGCCGAAGGTCACAGCTCGGCGATCTAGGGTCAGGATGCATTGATTTCCGCTGCGCTGCGTGATTCACGGCTCTGAAAACGGAGCGGTGACATGAGCGATCTATACTGGCTG
>MRWG01001335.1_pt1 | contig 16407 bp, 13 predicted proteins | sample 1013341 | NCBI WGS metagenome assembly MRWG01 (sample SAMN06117577, study PRJNA244670) | biofilm metagenome | biome: Water; feature: Cathode Biofilm; material: Biofilm; isolation source: microbial consortium enriched at the cathode of a solar microbial fuel cell | place: USA: District of Columbia ... | reverse complement strand
TCACGTTGCACAGCGACTGGCGTGTTCTCTCGAAACACGCTGCCCATATCGACCCGGACGGCGACGCCGCTCGACGCCAGCATCGCGTCGAGGACGAAGACCGCGACGTTGATCACGATGATCCAGGTGTTGACGGACCACATCCTGACCGCGCCGAAGCCGCTGCTGGATCGAGGGCCGCCTCGGATGTATTCGCGGTCGTAAATACCCATGTGTGATCCAAGTCGGCTCGGCGTGCGATTCCGGGCCAAGATTCAGCTTTCTTCTCCGCCGAGCGCCACGGCTGGCGTCAGTCTGACTTTCGTTTTCGATTGGTTGCCCGTTTGAGTGTTCGTCTTTCGCGCGGCGACAGGCTTTCCATTCCAGAATCCGCGATCTTGGCCAGAATCTGATCGATCTCCGCCTGCTCGCGAGCCTCGCGCTCCAGTTGGCGCTGGGCGCGTCGGGCCTCGCGCTCGCGAGCCGCCGCGTCCTCTTCCTCATCGAGCAGGTCAAAGTCGCCGCCGAGCGTCTCGGGCGCCTGCAGGCGTTGCCGCTCTGACCAGCACACCAACGCGCAAAAGATCGCGATGCCGAGCATCAGAACGGTGTCCATGACGAGCGCGAGCACGCCCAGCACGCCAGCGGCGATGAGCCCTGTCATCGTGGTCGTGTCCATGGACTGACGCCGCCCCATGCGTTTCCACAAAATCGCCTGAAGGATGCGTCCGCCATCGAGCGGGAAGATTGGCAGCAGGACGTTGAACGCCAGCACAATGGCGTTCACCGCGTGGATGAGCCAAAGCGTGACCAGCCACCATGAATCCAGCTCAAAGAGCACGGCGCCAACATCGAGCGGATTAAAGAGAATGGTTTGAGTTCGGCCCGCCGCCCAGAGCGCAACGCACGTGATCGGCAGGATCGCCACATTCACCGCCGGCCCGCCGATCGTGGTGATCAGATGCGCGCGCCAGTGATCAGGCGGATGGCACATCGCCAGTCCGCCAAGAGGCCACATCAGAATTTCATCCGCATCGCCATCGACCATGCGGCACGCAAGGCAGTGGCCGAATTCATGCAGCAGGACCACGCCGAAGAGCACGGCCATCGTGATGAGTGTGTAGCCCGGACCGAAGAACTCCTTGTTGATGGACCACAGCACCTGCGCCACGGCGTAGATCACGAAGAGCAAGTGGATCCGAATTCGAATCCCCACAATCGTTCCGATGGGGATCGACCAACTCAATGGGTGCTCGGCGTCGCCGAAGATTCGGGCCATCATGGCGCGAAAGCCGCGCCCGCGATCAGCGGAGTCGCTCTCGGGGAATTCGGGATACGAGCGCGTCGGAGTCATGCAATCAGCTGGTCGGCGTTGGAATCATGCCGCGCCTGGCTGCGATGAGCAGGGCGAGCATGGATTTGGCGTCACAGAGCGATCCATCTTCGATCATGTCGAACACTGTTTGTACCGGCTTGAGATGGACTTCGATCCGTTCATCATCGTCAAGCCGCTGTTCGGACTGGGCAAGGCCAGTCGCGAGGAAGGCGTGCATTCGTTCGTCGGTCATGCCGGGCGTCGTGAAGAATTCAGCAATGGGCTGAACGTCGGACGCTGTGAAGCCCCCCTCCTCTTCAAGCTCTCGAGCGGCGCACACGCTTGCGGGCTCGGGGGGCTCCATGGTGCCTGCCGGAAGCTCCCACAACGTGTCCTCGACGGCGACGCGGTGGTTACGGATGAGGACGATGCGCTGATCGTCCGTGAGGCCAAGCACCACGACAGCGCCGGGGTGGCGAACCACCTCTCGCGACGACTCGCGGCCGTCCGGAAGCGTCTCGCGGACCAGTTCGAAGTCGAACCGCTTTCCCCGATGGATCAACGTTCGCTGGCCTGACGTGGTCATGCCGGTGATGATAGAAGGATGAGCAAGAAGCGACGACGGCGCAGCGAGCGGCCCTCATTCGATCCGTCACAAATGCGGGCTTCACCTTCGCTCTTCGAATCCGCCGAAGCGGATGCCCAAGACAGACCAGCGCCCGGCAAGACGGAGCGAAACGAAGCGACGACGGACAGGCTGACCGTCTCGCAGCTCGCCACGCTGATCGACCAAACGCTCAAGGTCGGGATGCCCGCCAAAGTCAGCGTGATTGGAGAAATCAGCGGGCTCAAGGATCAGACCCATTGGTACTTCCGCCTGAAGGACGCCGACGCCGTCGTGGATTGCGTGATGTTCGCCTCAGCGGTGCGGCGGCAGCGCGTCACCGTTCGCGATGGCGATGAAGTCGTCGCGCGCGGCCGCGTCGAACACTACGCGAGGCAGGGACGGACGCAGCTGTACGTGGATCGCATCGAACCTGTTGGCGCGGGATCGCTGGAGCGTCGGTTCAAGGAGCTGTGCGAAGAGCTGCGCGCGCTTGGCTGGTTCGAGCCGGAACGAAAACGCCCCTTGCCGCGTTTTCCGCGTCGCGTGGCCGTGGTGACGTCCCGAACTGGCGCCGCGATTCAGGATGTGATTGACACCTTTGGTCGGCGGGCGCCATTTTTTCCGCTCGTCGTCGCGGATGTCCGCGTTCAGGGTGAGCAGGCGGCCCAGGCCATTGCGAACATGGTGCAGCGTCTGAACCGTGAACAGGCGAAGCTCGGGATCGATGCGATTCTCCTCACGCGCGGCGGCGGCTCCATCGAAGATCTCTGGGCGTTCAATGAACGGGTCGTCGCGCAGGCCATTGTCGAGAGCCGGATACCCGTGGTCGCCGCCATTGGTCACGAGTCAGACACCACCGTCGCTGAACTGGTCGCCGATGAGCGAGCGGCGACCCCGACACAAGCTGCGATGCGACTCTCGCCTGATCGTGAAGCGCTGCAGGAGCAGGTCGAAATGCTGGCGACCCGATCAACGCTCGCATTGACGCGGCGCATCGGTCATGAGCGCGAGCGGATTCGGGGCATCGCGCGCCATCCGATCATTTCTCAGCCTGCTGCGGTCGTGCAGGATCATCGAGTGCGTCTGCGAGAGAGATTGATGCGTCTGAATCGGGCCGTGCAGGCGCGCACGCATCAGTCGCAACTCGAGATTGTCACGATGACCAGCAAGCTGGCTGCTCAACGGCCTCACGCGGTGCTTGCGCAGGCGTCATCGCGCGTTGACGAACTCGAACGGCGGTTGCATTCGACGATGCGAGATCGCACAGGCGCCGCCCGGGCATCGCTCCGTGAACGAGCCCGAACGCTGGAAGCGACGGGTCCGATGAATGTGCTTCGCCGTGGATACTCCGTCACACGCCGGGCGGATGGACGAGTCATCCAGTCCACCGCGGACGCCGCCAAGGGAGATCTGATCGAGACTCTTCTTGCTGACGGTCGCATTGTCTCCACCGTTGGGGAGCATGACGCCCCCGATGACGCTCAGGACCACGACGCCTCGTGGCTTTTCGACCCCTCGTGACGCGATCGAGTGTCAGTAGACGGTTCAGACGCAAACGGATAGGTTCGCGCACGTGACCAAGTCGAAATCCACATCGAAACCGGGCGACCCGGCAGACCTCACCTTTGAAGAGGCTGTCGCGCAGCTTGAAGAAATCATCGAACGCGTTGAACAAGGGAAAATCGGCATCGAGCGTGCGCTCGTTGAGTATGAGCGCGGCGTCAAGCTGGTGAATCGGTGCAAGACCATTCTCTCAACCGTCGAACAGCGCATCGAAGAGCTCGGCGCTGAGCAGGATGCGACGTCGAGCGATCAGGCATGAATCAGCCGTCGCCGCTCATGATGTGGGGCCCAAGCATTCTGGGCGTCCTCTTTTTCTTCGCGTTCGGCGCTACGGTCGGTTCATTCCTCAATGTTGTTGCCTACAGGCTGCCGAAAGGGCTGGATATTGTTCGGCCGCCCTCGGCCTGCCCGGCCTGCGGCACCAGGCTGACCTGGCGCGAAAACATTCCCATCGTGGGCTGGATCATGCTTCGCGGACGGTGCCGCTTTTGCAAATCACCGATTTCACCTGAGTATCCATTGGTTGAATTCGTCGTGGCCGTTCTCTTCGGGGGACTGTTCGCGTTGTGGTATCTCGACGCCGGGCTGGTCCGGGGCATGGGCGTCGCGCCGAATGACATTCGTCCGGATTGGACAAGTGCGGGTTTCGCGCGCACGTGGCCCATGTTCGTGCTGATTCTCACATTGATCGGCGGGCTCGTCGCCATGACGCTGATTGATGCGAAGACGTATCTCATTCCGCTCAGCATTCCGTGGTTGGTCGCGGGCGTTGCGGTCATCGTGCATCCGGTGTTTGCGTTGTGGGCGTCCACTCGACAGCGTCCGGTGATTCGCGGCGAATTCGACTGGACCATCTGGACGTTTGATGATTGGTCAATGACCGGCGCCGCGCTTGGCGCCAGTCTGGGGATTGGCGTCGCGCTCGTCCTGCTCCGATCAGGAATGCTCCCTCGCAGCTTTGCCGACTACGAAACATGGGAGCGTGAAGCAGAGGCGGCCGCGAAACAGGCTGAAGCTGCAGCCACTGAGCCAGATGCGCCGACGGCTGCTGAATCCATTGGCCCGGCGCTGGTGCGCACCATGCTTTTCACCGGCCCGGCGATCGCGCTGATGGCGGTCGGGTTTTCCATCGGCATGCAGATCGGCTCGCCACTGCGGGGCATGTTCTTCGGCATGGCGTGCGGCTTGCTGGTCGGCCTGGTCCTTCGTCGGTTTGGTCCGGACGACGCCGCGAACAGTGATGATCCGATCTGGGTGCAGTACCCGCATGCGCGGCGAGAAATGTTGTGGGAGTTGTTGTTCCTCGCGCCGCTCATTCTTCTCAGCGTGGTTGGCTACATGATCGCGGCCCGCGTCAACATGGAGCCACCCCTGTGGATGAAAGCGTTGACAGGATCCCTCATCGGGCTCTTCGTCGGTGGCGGCGTCGTGTGGGCGATTCGCATCTTTGGCACACTCGCTTTCGGCAAAGAAGCCATGGGATTGGGCGATGTGCACCTCATGGCGGCGGTCGGCGCTGTGCTTGGCTGGGTTGACCCAGTGATTGCGTTTTTTGTCGCGCCGTTCTTCGGCATCATCTGGACGCTGGGCGCTGCGATGGCGAGCCGGTTCCGGCGCGGCAGCGGGAGCGCACTCCCCTATGGCCCGCACCTGGCCGCCGCGACGATTTTGATCATCTTCACGAAGCCGCTCGTGGCGTGGGGACTCACCCTCATCATGGGCCGGACGGTGCTGCTGCCTTAATCACCTTGTTCGCGAAACATCTTGGCGAGGCGGCGGGCGAGCAGCGCATCATCGGGCTGATCGAGTTGTGGCGATCGTTTCAACCACGCGATCGCATCACGGCGAGCGAGCGCGAGCAGCTTCATATCGCCCATCAGGTCGGCGACGCGCAATGCAGGAGCGCCGGACTGACGTACACCGGCCAGATCGCCCGGGCCACGAATTTCGAGATCCTTCTCAGCCAGTTCGAACCCGTCCGTCGTGGTGGCGATCGCGTCAATGCGCATGGATCCATCAGGCGTGACAGGCTCAGCCACGAGGATGCACAGCGCGTCATTGGCGCCGCGGCCGATGCGCCCTCGAAGCTGGTGCAGCTGCGCGAGACCGAATCGATCGGCATGCTCGATAACCATGAGTGATGCGTTCGGCACATCGACACCAACTTCGATGACCGTCGTCGCCACCAGCGCATCAATCTTGCCGAGACGGAACTGCTCCATGATGCGGCGGCGCGTGTCGCGCTTCAGTTTGCCATGGACCGCGGCGATGCGACGACCGGCGAGTGGCCCGGACTCCAGACGCTCGACCGTTGAACGCACATCGCGCAATTTATTGCCGGATTCAATCGCAGGAAGCACGACGTACGCCTGTTCGCCCTGTTCGATGCGTTCGACGATCGTCGCATCAATCTCGGCGCGGTCCGCGGGTGTTCTCACGTGCGTTTCGATGACGCCGCGACCGGGCGGCAGGCCGCGAATCGTTGAAATATCCAGATCGCCAAAGAACGTTTGCGTTAGCGATCGCGGAATTGGCGTCGCAGTCATCACCAGGACGTGTGGCGATGAGCCTTCCGCCTTTCCGCGCAGGCCAGTGCGCTGATGAACGCCAAAGCGATGTTGCTCATCGATGATGGCGACTGCAAGGTCATCGAACGTCACGCTCTCAGTCAGGAGCGCGTGCGTGCCGATGACGATGGCGACGGCGCCGGATGCGATGTCGCTCTCGATTCGCTCGCGATCGGGGGTCGGCAGGCTCGCGGTGAGCAGTTCCACGCGCACCTTGCTGCCCTCGAGCAATCGACTGATCGAGTCGTAGTGTTGCTCGGCAAGCAGTTCCGTCGGCGCCATCATCGCGGCTTGCTTGCCCCCTGCGACGGCCATGAGCATCGCGTACAGCGCGACCACCGTTTTGCCGGAACCGACATCGCCCTGAATCAGTCGATTGGCCGGATGGTCGCGTTGCAGGTCTGTCGCGATGTCGCGCACGGCCTCGTCCTGACCCTCTGTCAATTGGAATGGAATGCGCGCGCGAATGCGAGTGTCGATGGACTCACTCCACGGGAGCGCAGGCGCCGCAAGGCCGGATCGCTCAACGCGAAGCCGCAGGATCGCGAGTTGAAGGAAGAACAACTCGTCGTACGCGAGGCGCCGCCGGGCGCGCGAGATTTCTCGCTCGTCCGTCGGTCGGTGCATCATGCGATACGACTCGGCCAGCGATGGGAAGTCGCGTTCAGCGCGGAACGATTCTGGCAGATGATCTTCAATCTGTGGCAGCGCGTGATCGAGCACGGCGTTGATGGCGCGTGCGATCTCGGCGCTGGGCAGCGCTTCGCTGGCGTGATACACCGGTCGAATCGCGGCGCCGCGGCGAGCAGGCTCGACCCCATCCTCATCCAACGCTTTCCATTCAGCATTGGCGACCTGGATGTACGCCCCGCGCCGCCGCGCTTCACCCTGCACCAGCAGCCGCATGCCGGGGTGAATTCGCTTGTGCAGGTACGCCTGATTGAACCAGACGAGATCGAGACGACCAGTCTCATCCATTAGCACCGCTTCGAATCGACCGCGTCGGCCGCGCCCTGCGACGCGTGTCGCAGTGACTTCGCCTCGCGCGGCGACCTTTTGCCCCGGAACGATTTGATCGATCGTCTCTTCAGCTTCTTCGCGTTCGTGGCGAAAGGGCAGGTAATGGACGAGGTGCGCGATGGAAGGAATGCCTAGCGCGCGAAAGGCCTTCCCCTTCTGCGGGCCAACGCCGGGGACGCTTTCAATTGGTGAGGTCAAAGCAAAATCTGACGGCGCGACTGTCACGCTTGTCAAAGATAGTCGCCGCCAATCAAATTATCGCTTCTTCGGTTTCCGCTTCTTGTACTTCGACTTCGGGCTGGCCGTTTTCGTCCCCACCTTGGGCTTGAACATGCCGCCGCCGGCGCCTGCGGTCATTTGCTGCGCCTGGCCCTGCATCTGGCGGATGGCCTTCATCTTGCCCATGGCGCCGAGGCCGGCCATTTGCTTGGCCATCTTGGACACCGTGTCGAATTGTTTGACGAGTCGGCCGACTTCGTTCGCGTTCGCCGCGGATCCCTTCGCGATGCGCCGCCGTCGCGAGTTGTTCAGGAGCGACACATCCTTACGCTCGGCCGCCGTCATCGAGTTGATCATGCCCTCGACGCGGTTGAGCTGGTTGTCGTCGATCTCCGCATCCTTGAGCGCGGCGCCAACGCCAGGGAGCATCCCAAGAAGCTGCTTCATCGGCCCCATGCGCCGGATGGAGCGAAGCTGCTTGAGGAAATCGTCCATCGTCATCTCGCCGCGAGCGAGTTTCTCCTGTAGCTCTTCGGCTTCTTCCTCGGAGACCTCTTCCTGCGCCTTCTCGACGAGTGAGACGACATCGCCCATGCCGAGAATGCGGCTGGCGATGCGCTCCGGATGAAACTCCTCGATCGCGTCGATCTTTTCGCCTGTGCCGATGAAGCGAATCGGCGCGCCGGTGACTTCCTTGATGGAGATCGCCGCCCCGCCGCGGGTGTCGCTGTCGAACTTGGTGAGGATGACACCATCGACCTGAAGACGCTCGTGGAACTCTTTCGCGGAGTTCACCGCGTCCTGGCCCGTCATCGCATCGACGACGAGGAACACCTGATGCGGCGTCACGGATTTGTGAACGCCCTGGAGCTCCTTCATCAGGTCGTCATTGACGTGCAGACGACCGGCGGTGTCGAGGATGACCGTGTCCACCTTGTCGCGCATCGCCTGTTTGACCGCGCGTTGGCACACCCCCACCGCGACGCCGACAGCTTCGCCATACGCCGCGACTTTGTCCGGCTCGGAATAGAACTCGACCCGCGCGCCGCCCGGCGCTTCTTTCTGCACCTGCTCTGCGACGATCTGGAGTTGATCGACAGCCGCGGGTCGTTGCAGATCCGCCGCGACCAGCATGCAGGAGCGACCTCGCTTCTTCAGATAGGCGGCGAGTTTGCCGCAGCTCGTGGTCTTTCCTGAGCCCTGAAGGCCGCACATCATGATGATGGTGGGCGGCGGGGCGACATGAATGACGCCTGGTTTGGTGTCATCCGGCGGGCTGAGAAAGTCAACGAGCCGATTCTGGACGACGCCGATGAATTCCTGTCCGGGCTTCAGGCTCTTGGTGACATCACGGCCGATGGCGTCTTCGACGACCTGATCGCAGAACCGGTTGACGACGTCGTAATGGACATCCGCTTCGAGCAATGCCGTGCGGACGTCGTCCGCGGCTTCGCGAATATTCGATTCCGAGATGGTTCCTTTGCCCGAGAGCTTTCGAAACGCGCCGGAAAATGCTTCCTGAAGTCGATCAAACATGGCGGAAAATCCTAGCGTCAGCGTGGATCAGGAACAGCGACCACGAAAAAAGCCTGAAGGCATGGGCCTCCAGGCTCTGGATTCTCGAATTTATGCGTGGAGCGTCGTATCAGCTGCCGGGAAGGTTGAGCACCACAATTTCGACGCGGCGGCTGTCCTTCTTCGAGCCGCGTGGGTCACTCGGGCCAAACGCGGCGGAATACATGCGATCGCCGTTCACGCCTCGTTCAGCAAGATAGGACTCAACGGCGAGGGCTCGCTCGGCGCTGAGACGCTCGTTCGTGCCCCACTTGCTCTTCCGGATTGGATCCGAATCCGTGTGACCCGCGATGCGGATCATTCGTCCCGTGTACCGGCTGTTCAACACGCCGGCAATGTTATTGAGCGTACTCTTGGCGCTGGACTTGAGATCGACCTTGCCTGAGTCAAACAGGACGTCTCCGGCCACGGCAACCACGATCTCGCCGCCCGCATTGGTGGACGCCGAAACGCCAGCCATGCCTTCGAATCCGGTGTCCGCATTGGCGAACGCCGGACCGATTCGTGACGCCTCAAGTTCAAGCCGATCGCGCTCGGCCTGAGCGGTGCGCAGTTCCTGATCGAGGAGATTGCGAGCCTGCTCGGTCTGATTCAGCGAAGCGCGAAGCTGCTGGTTTTGAGCGCGAAGCTCGAAGTTCTCGTCTTCCAGCAACGCCGCACGATTCTTCGCGCCACCGTTGCAACCACTGAGTACAGCCGCAACGCAAATCAACGCCGCGCCCCATCCAAATCTCGCCACCGACATGTACAACCTCCTGTCTTCGTTCGGGTTGGGTACTCCGACCCGCCTCCGGCGGCCCGGTGACGCTCCATCCTGGGCGCCGAGGATCGGCAAATGCCAACGCGCAGAGCCTGCGCTGTCAAGGGAATCGGACATTCGGATCATGCTTGTGCAAAAACTGGCGCAAATCACGCCGCTTCGAGCCGAGCGTCACTTCGGCGCGTCCCGCCTGCCAATTGGAAGCGGGTCTTCCGCCCGGCCCTCCAACCAGTCCTGCACCCGCGGCCACACGATGTCTGTGAGCACGATCTTGAGGCACGCCGTCAGCGGGATGGCGATCAAGGCGCCGTAGACGCCCGCGATCGACGCAAAGGCGATGACCGCAGCGACGATTGTGGCGGCGTCCAGATTGGTCGATTTCCCATGCACGAGCGGCTGAAGGACATAGCCCTCCAGGACCTGAGCGACGACGTACACAATGAGTGGTCCGCCGATGATCCACCAGATGGCCATGGGCTCTTCGGCGGCGCGTTGATCGAACCACAGGAGGCCGATGGCGACCGGCAACGTAATTCCAATGACATACGGGACCAGCGACAGCACACCGGCCACGAGGCCCAGCAAGATGGCCGCCGGCACGCCGACAATGAACCAACCGATGGCATGCACGATGCCCAGGACCACCGCGATCACGAGTTGACCGCGAATGAAGGCAGCGACGATCGCGTCCATGCGCGAGATCAACTCAATCGTGTGATCCCGATGCTTGGCCGGAATGAGCTGACGGCCAAAGTCCAGAACGCTCTGGTACGACGTTGAGAAGAAGAAAAAGAAGAACGGCACGAGGAAGAGGAAGAGGCCGAACGAAATCGTCGAGCTGATCAGGCTGAAGACGTATTCGGCAACGCCAACGCCACGAGCCGCGGCGCCCTGGGCAATCCAGCCGATGTTGCCTTCAAACCAGCTCTTGATGTCCGCGATCGTCGCGTCGATCTGCTCCTGATTTCCGCCGACCAGTGGAGCAATCGCATCTGCAGCATGTTGGATGAGGTCGGGAATCCGGCCGATCAGTTCAATCGCCTGAACGATCCCGAATACGAGACCAACGAGAAGCGGCGCAATGACCGCGACCGCGATCACAATGATCAGGATGACCGCGGCGCCGGGTCGTGAAATGTGCGGGATCTTCACGAGTCGCCGCACGACAGGCTCGAGCAAGTACGCGAACAGCAGCGCGAGGAGCAACGGCACGGTGACCACGCTCAGCGCCTGCCCGAGTGACACAATGCCAATGATGATCGCGATCAGCCCGACGTCGCGGACCGGCTGGATTTCCCAGAGGTGGCGATCAGGCCAGCGGCGGGACGCTGTGGATTCCGGTCGCGAATCGTTGTCGCTCATAGGACCGTCAGGCTACCTGCCGAGCAAGTCGCCTGCATCCTGTTCATCGATGGTCAGGCCGAATCGACAGTCGTCGAATCCATCACGCCGACGAAGGCGTCATCAAATGAATAGACGCTCGTGAAGTCCCCAAGCGAGTCTTCGTCGGACTTTCGCAGGAGGCCGGCCTCCACCATCGCGAAGACGATCTTGCCGAAGTCTTCCGTGGAGCGGATGCGCCAATGGTTGAGAACGTCCCGGGCAAGCAAGCCAAACTGCTTGCGCGCATAACCACGCAGGCCTTCGCACAATTCACGCCCCGAGACATGACGATCTTCGCGAGTGTCATCGCTGACGGGGGTGCGATTTTCGACGGTGTAGCGAAGCCCTTCCTGCACGAACGCATATGCATCCGGCGGGTACGGCCCCGCGGCTTCGCGAATTCGCTTCCAGTCGTGCAATAATTGATCGTCCACAAGACTCTCCGGCTGGTGCGACGCCTGATTCACGTCGCCGATCATCTTATTCGGCGAGAGGGCGGATCACCAATTACTTTCGGCTCACATGGGGAGAATTCGCCAGATGAAAACGCAACGGTCGAACCGCCCACTCCTGAGCATAGGCGACGCCAATTCGCGGTGAAGCGATGATTTCTGACGCCGCGACGTGTCTCGAACGCGATGGTTCGATAAAGAGTTGATCGTTGGCGCAGAGGTCCACTCCGTCAAGGGATCGGTCAATATCAAGCGCCTGACAGAGCTTCGCGGGCCCAGAGCACAGATCAGTTGGGCGAACAGGCGTTCGGCGCCGGCGGTGCTGACGGCGTTGCATCATTTTCTCGATGCCTTGCGTCGGCTCCAGCGCCCGAAGAAGGACGGCCACGGGCTCATCCTTGGCGCCGCACACGACGTTGAAGCAGTGGTGCATGCCGTAGGTGAAATACACGTACGACGTTCCCGCCTGCGCATACATAGATTCGTTTCGCACCGTCCTTCGACCGCCAAAGGCGTGGGCGGCCTTGTCTTCGACGCCCAAATACGCTTCGGTCTCGACGATGACGCCGCCAAGACATTTGCCGTCGCGATCCTGGCGGATGAGTTCACACCCCAGCAGCGCTTTCGCCACAGTGACTGAATCCCGATGAAAGAATTCGCGGTTCAGTAGTTGCGCGGTGCGACTCGCCACGGTCATGCGTATGCGTGCAGGCCGGGAAGCAGAAGATTGACGCCGAAGTACGTCCACAACATGACAATAAACCCAGCAACCGAGAGCCATGCCGTGACGAGTCCGCGATTCCCGCTCGTGGCGAATCGCAGGTGAATAACAATGAGGTAGACGATCCAGGTCAGCAGCGCCCACGTCTCCTTCGGATCAAACGCCCACCAGCGCCCCCATGAGTGATCCGCCCACCACGCGCCAAGCAAGATGCCGACGGCGAGTGTCCAGAACGCGAGTTGCAGCACCGTCATCTGTGCGCGATCAAGATCATTCAGAAGTCGTGCTCGGCCCGCCGCGGCGCCGGACTCAAGATTCAGCCCTTCGGTGGTGAACGCCGCGAGACCATCCGTTGACGACGTCGAGCGCCCACCGAAGTAGTGCAACACCAGGTAGAACGTGCTCATGACCGCGCCAAGCGTGATCAGACCATAACTCACCAGCACGGTCGAGACATGGTATTTCAGCAGCCACGATGTATTGAGAATGGCGGCTTCTCGACCGATGGATGCGCCCGGGACGCCGGTCTGCGTCGCCGCGAGCAGGATCAGAAAACCAACTGCGGCGGCCGCGGCACCGAAGAGCCACTGCCGCTTGGTCACCATGATGGTCAGGCCCACCAGCGCGCCGCCGAGCGCCAACCCGGTCATGGATTCGAATTGATTCTGAATAGGAAGTCGTTCCGCAATCACCCATCGCGCGGCGAACCCAAGCGAGTGCGCAAGCACAGCCCCAACCAAGGCGCCAAGGCCGATGGCGTACATTGCCTTCCACTGGGTGCCGAACGCAAGCAGGAGCGAGACGAACGCCACCAGATAGAGCCACGCGCCAAATTCGAATGGCCGTGCTTTGTTGTACATCGCTTCGATGGAGCGGCGTCCAGCGCTTGAAGCCTCGCCGTTTTCAGTCTCAAGCGCGACCGCAATCTCTGCGATGAGCGCGTTGACCTGTTCGGCATCCCCGTCGCGCCACGCGGCGCCAAGGGCTTCAAAGCGTTGTCGGATTGGCGATGACTGCGGTAGTGACGACACGAGGCGCCACGCGCCTGAGGCATTGGTCGGCGCCATGAGGAGCAGATTGTTGTGCCCGAACCGAAGCAGGTCCGCGGCGGCGTCAAGCTGCCCAAGCGAACGAGCAATGTCCTGATCCACGCCGCGCGTTTCGGCGACGGTTCGAAATCCTTGATTCAGCATCGCAGGGCTCAGCCGCGTGAGCTTCATCCAACGCTCTTGCATGGACGGATCTTCGACGGTCACCTCAATCAAGGCGCGACGCGTTGGCAAATACGCGACATGCACGAGCGGCTTGTCAAAGTAATACGACGGCGACGCCAGAAGATCGAGATACGTGAAAAGCGGGTCGTAGTGCAGCTTCGTCACGCCGGAGACTCGCCCGTCCTCATCAAACTCGGGGACGTAATCGATGTAATCAGCACGGCCGGCGATCGTGCGAATCGTCTCACGAGCCAAGGTGTCGAGAATCTTGATGCGCCCGTTGTGAGAGACGGCGGCGTCGCGCAACGGCGCCACATTTACGGATGACGCAAAGGCGTGCTTTTCCTGCGGCGTTGATTGATCGGGAGAGGCGCCTTCGCCAAATGGATTGGGCGACCCCATCGAATCCGGCGTTTGCGGCGTCGGATGCGCATTCCCCGCCGGACCGGTCTGCGCCAATGCATGCATCGCACCGCAGGCGCACGTCAGGACGACAAGAATGGCGAGGCGAGTCATGTTCATGATGGCGACTCCATCAGGACCTGCGCTGATTCAGGCGTCTGGGGCGACGGGCGCGTTTCAACCAGGCGCGCCGCGTGTTCACGTTTCAACTGATCCCGTTTCCGTCGCAAGAGCCACGGCTTGACATAGAACGCCCACGGCGTGCCGACGCAAATCATGACGCCGCCGATTGCAATGATATGAATGCCGGGATTGTTGCCGACGCCCAAAATGGTGAACGAGGCGCGAGGACGGTCCAACTCGCCGGTCTCGACTTGCGCCGCAGTCTCGCGCCACCCTTCGGCATCCCATCCCGCCTGACTGAACTTGTAGCGATTCGGCGCAATGACCTGCACCGCTGCCGTGAGCGCATTGGCGACCATGGGACGTTCATCGTCCCAGTGGAACGGCGCCCGATGTATCAAGGGACGATTGAGCCGCGTGATGTGAGTTGCCGAATCCTCTCGGCTCAAATCTCGAACCCGCACCTCTGAGACGTAATCCCTTGGGATGTCGCTGTGCGGATACGGAATCATCTCAAAGTCAACCAGTTGCAGCCCAATCCCCGGAAGCGATCGAGGCGCCCGGCTGAATGCAAGCCTCAACGTACGGCCATCCGGAAGTTCAATCGTCCGCTCGTTGCCCATGGCCACGTTCATGAATCGCCCGAAAGGCAACCAGACGACTTGGCTCCACGCGCCGCCGCCGGCTAGCTCGACGGCGATCGCCGCGCGATCATGTGTGCCGATGAAATCGCGCTGGCGTTCAGTGGGCGGCACGATGAACGGGCGCTCGATGCGCTCAGCGTGCGGCCATCGCTCCGTCACGCGAAGCGACACTTTGGGCGCCAGCGGGATCAGATCACCCATTGCGAGTTCGTCAAAACGGCTGACTGCGCCGCCCGGCGCGCGGACGATTGCTTCGTCCCCGCGCACGAAGACGTGAAGGGAGTTCGCATCAATCAGCGCAATGTCCAGATTTGGATCGGCGGGTCGTCGATCCGGCCGGCCATCGTCACGGCTTCCCCAGATGTCCTGATTCAGTTCGGGGTAGCGATGAAACACCCAGCGTTCAAATGATTCGCCATTCGGCGATTCGACATCAAGGATGGCGACGGAACTCGTCGCGCCTTCGTAGCCCGGTGTAATGATCGGAAACGGCGGCGTTGGATGAATGGAGCGCACCGAGGCTTTGAAGCCGTTTGCAACAACAATTGATCCGGGCGTCACCGCAGTCGCGACATACGCGCCGTCATTGTTCTTCGTCGCCAGCGCGAATGGAATTGTCGTATCAATCGTGGCGCCCAGCCATGACCACCGACGATCATCGGGAGGCACATGCTCAATCTGCAAGGCGCCGCCTACGTTGACGACGCGCTCAGCCGGATCCCCTGCAGGGATTCGTAAGTGCGCCACCGTTCGCGGCGGTTCGTCTTCATTTGATTCATCGATGGAGCTCAGGACATCGAGGTCGAGGATCGGTTGAGGCGTTCCTGACTCGGGGGCTTGATCGCGCGGCGTCCAGCCTTCCTGAAACTCGACATAGCTTCCAAAGCCGACAATGCGCAGATCAATGGGCTCGCCGCCCTCACCCGGCGGGATGGCCGGCAATTCGAGCGACAGTTCTCGTTGCGACAGGCCGTCCCCGTAGTCGTTGTATCGCGGCAAACCATCAATCGGCATCGCCGACCATGGCCGACCATCCAGGCGCGCCCACAGCGCGGGCTTGCTGCGATCCATGAAGCTGGTCACGGTTGGGCCGGGCACGCTCGGCGTCGGGCCCGCAAGCAGAAGCACATCGCCCTCCTGCTTGAGGTTTTGATAGTGAATCGAACCCAGGGTGAGCAGCACAATCCCAGAATGAACGGTGAGCACACCGATGTTGACGAATTTGAACTCAATCCGTCGCACCGTGGCCATGGTCATGTTGATAACGAAGAGAATGAGAACGATGCGCAGCGGCCACCACGCGTAAAACTCACCTTCGGTCATCTCGAATGCGGGAAGCCGGCGCAGTGTTGTTGACTCGTACGATCGGACAAACGCCGCGAAGAGGCGGAGCCCCTCTCCTGTGGACGGGTCATATCGAAGCGCGGGCCAGACAAACGTCCACCACGCCAGGACGCTCAATGTCGCCGCAGTCACCGCCGCGAGAAAGGTGACCATGAATCGAACGCCTCGCTCGCGTTTGGAGACGGCGCGACGGGCGATCATGACGACCGGAACCGTGACGGCGCCCACCATCAAGACAAGCGTGGCGCAGATCACGGCCCATGTTGGAATGAGCGCGAGCAGGCCGATTGGGACGCTCGCGAACATGCCGTACACGAGGACGAATGTCAGCAGGACAACGGCCAGCGGAATTGAACTGAAGGCGCGGAGCAGCGCTTTGGCCGGCCAGGCCCATCCCGGGAAGAACTCGTCATCCCATCGTTTGCTTCGTTGCCACTTGGCGCTCATTCGGTCGAGTTGCTCGGAGTTTGAGGGTCAGGGGCGGGCGGGACGAACGCCGCAGTGTGCTGCTCAACGAGA
>MRWG01001334.1_pt1 | contig 16418 bp, 14 predicted proteins | sample 1013341 | NCBI WGS metagenome assembly MRWG01 (sample SAMN06117577, study PRJNA244670) | biofilm metagenome | biome: Water; feature: Cathode Biofilm; material: Biofilm; isolation source: microbial consortium enriched at the cathode of a solar microbial fuel cell | place: USA: District of Columbia ... | reverse complement strand
TACGGGAGGAAACACCATCGTGAACGCGAAAGATCCGCAGCAGGCCGTGCCTGCCCAGCAGCAAGCAAGCCACGTCGACGTTGTCATCGTCGGCGCCGGAATTTCCGGAGTCGGCGCGGCCTACCACCTGCAGCAGCAGTGCCCGCAGAAGCGCTACGTCATTCTGGAGATGAAGGACACCTTCGGCGGTACCTGGGAAACCCACAAATACCCCGGCGTGCGTTCCGATTCGGACCTCTACACGTTCGGTTACCGCTTCAAGCCCTGGGTGGGCGCACCGGTGGCGAGTGCGGAGGAGATCCTCAAGTACATGGGCGAGGTGATCGACGAGAACGGCATCGACGAGCACATCCGCTACGGACATCGCATCACCCGCTGCGCCTGGTCCAGTGACGACAACCTCTGGACCGTGGAGGCCGAGCGCAGCTCGGACGGCGCGGCGGTGACGTTCACCTGCAACTTCCTGTGGATGTGCCAGGGCTACTACGACCACGAGAAGCCCTACATTCCGGACTGGGCCGGCGTCGACAGGTACCAGGGACTGTTCGTCCATGCCCAGCTCTGGGATCCGGAGATCGACTACACGGGCAAGCGCGTGCTGGTGATCGGTTCCGGCGCCACGGCGGCGACGGTGGTGCCGGCGTTCGCCGAGAAAGCCGAGCACGTGACGATGCTGCAGCGCTCACCCACCTACTTCTTCTGCAGCGAGAACAAAAACGAGCTGGCCGACCGGCTGCGGGAGATCGGCATCGACGAGCCGACCATCCACCGGGTCGTGCGGGCGCAGATCATGCACGACCAGGACCTGATGACGAAGCGCTGCAAGACCGAGCCGGACGTCGTGTTCGAGGAGCTGAAAGCGTTGATCCGTCAGTACGCCGGCGAGGATTTCGAGTTCGAGCCGCACTTCGTGCCGAAGTACCGGGTATGGCAGCAGCGGCTGGCGTTCTGCCCGGAGGGCGACGTCTTCAAGGCGGCGGCGGAGGGCAAGCTGACCGTCGTCACCGACACCATCGACACCTTCACCGAGAAGGGCGTGCGGACGACCTCGGGCGAGGAGATCGAGGCGGACATCATCGTCGCCGCCACCGGCTTCCAGCTCTCGGTGATGGGCGACATTCCCTTCGAGGTGGACGGTGAGCGCGTGGACTGGCACGACACCGTGACCTATCGGGGCATGATGTTCACCGGCGTCCCCAACATGCTCTGGGTGTTCGGCTACTTCCGGGCGAGCTGGACGCTGCGTGTCGACATGTTGGGAGATTTCGTCTGTAACCTATTGAATCATATGGATGAAATCGGCGCGAAACGGGTGGAAGTGGCGCTCCGCGAGGAAGACCGTGGCATGAAGCTCCTGCCCTGGATCGACCAGGACAACTTCAACCCGGGCTATCTCATGCGCGGGCTCGACAAACTGCCGCAGCGGGGCGACAAGCCCGAGTGGCAGCACAATCAGGATTACTGGCGCGAGCGGGACGAGATTCCGGCCATCGATCTGGACGGCGAGGAGTTCCGTTACGACGGCGACGCCGGCAAGGCCACCGGATCGGCGGCACCGAGGAAGGCGACGGCCTGACGGGCTCGAGGCAGCCGGGGCGGGTGACCGTCCCGGCGATATCGTTTGCATCCGGTGCGCGGGTCGATAATATAAGTTCGGTCTACTAGTTGGCGCGCGGTATGCGGAGCTTCAGTCCAGGGCCGTCTCTCGACCGCCGGATCCACCGGCACGGGTAGCGCACCGCCGTGGCTGAAGCTCACTCGGGGTACCGGATTCCCCTGAAGACCAAGCTCGCCTTCGGCCTCGGTGCCTCCGGCGAAAGCATCACCGTCTTCGCGTTCTCCACGTTCGCCTTCTTCTACTACAACCAGGTGCTCGGTCTGTCCGGCACGCTGGCCGGTCTCGCGACCACCATCAGCCTCGTGTTCGACGCGGTATCCGACCCGGTCGTCGGTGCCGTCTCCGATCGCTGGCGGTCCCGCCTGGGACGGCGTCATCCCTTCATGTTCTTGGCAGCCGTGCCCCTGGGGCTGGTGTTCTTCTGCATCTTCTCGCCGCCGTCGGCGCTGGAGGGCTGGACCCTGTTCGCCTGGTTCACCGGCTTCTCCGTGGCCATGCGGCTGCTGGTCACGCTGTTCGCCATTCCCCATCTCGCGTTCGGCGCAGAGCTCTCGGACGACTACCTGCAGCGCTCGGTGGTGATGAGCTACAACGCCATCTTCGGCTGGGTCGGCGGCGCGTCTATTTTCCTGGTGGCGAACCTGGTGTACTTCGCGGAATCGCCCGGATTCGACAATGGTCTGCTGAACGCCCACGCCTATCCGGCGTTCGGTCTGGCCGCCAGCGTGTCGATCACGGTGCTGATACTGGCCTGCGCCTGGTTCACCCGCGATCAGATCCCGCGCCTGGCGAAGACGCCCGTGGACGACCGGCCGCCGCGCCTCGGCGAGATGTTCGCCGAGCTCGTGGAGGTGCTGTCCAACCGCAACTACCTGATGCTGCTGCTGGGCCTGTTCTGCCTCGCGCTGACCCTCGGCACCCGCGAGACCATCGGGCTGCACATGAACACCTACTACTGGGAACTGGTCCCGGCGGAGCTCGCCTGGTTCCCGCTGGGCTCCGGCGTCGGATTCGTGCTGGCGTTCGCCCTGGCCAGCCGTTTCCACGGCTGGGTCGACAAACGCCGGACGGCGGTGGCGTCGCTGGTACTGCTGTCGTTCTTCGCGGCGGCGCCCGTGGTCGGACGCCTGGTCGGGCTGATGCCCGCCAACGACCATCCCACGCTGCTGCCGATCCTGGTGGCGTTCTCCGGCGCCAGCTACTGCACCGTCGCCATTCTGAACATCTCGGTGATGTCCATGCTGGCCGACATCGCGGACCAGCACGAGCTCAACACCGGTCTGAGAAAGGAAGGCATCTTCTATTCCGCGCGGACGTTCTTCAGCAAGGCCACCTCGGCGCTCGGCCACATGGTCGGCGGCATCGCCATCGACGTGATCGGCTTTCCCGCGGGGGCAAGACCCGGAACGGTGGAGGAGGGCGTGCTGTTCCAGCTCGGCATGATCGACGGCCCCATCGCGGCCGTACCGGCGTTGATCGCCATCGTGTTCTATTCGCGTTACGCCATCGATCGCCGGCGCCACGCGGAGATCCAGCAGGCGTTGAAGGCCCGCCGCGCGTCGGCGGCGGCATGAATCGAACTTCGAGGGGAGGAGACCAACATGAGCAGACTGCGTCGATGCAGCATCGGCCTCGCAGCGGCCCTGGGGCTGGCGGGACTGGTCGGTTGCGGGGAATCCGCGCCCACCGACACCACGGCGGCTGAGCCCGCGGAGGCGCCGGCGGCGTCCGGGCCCCCAATCGCCGAGACGACCTACGGGCGGGTCCGGGGTGACGTCGACGACGGCATCCTGACGTTCAAGGGCGTCCGCTACGGGGCGGATACGGCCACCACCCGCTTCGCGGCGCCGGCAGCGCCGGCCCCCTGGAACGACGTGGCGGACGCGGTGGCGTACGGCGCCTCCTGCCCGCAGACGCCGACCGGCAACCCGGGGGGCCTGTTCACGTCCTGGCAGCCGGATCCGGTACCGCCCATGGACGAGGACTGCCTGTTCCTGAACGTGTGGACTCCGGCGCTCGACGACGGTGGTGAGCGCCCGGTCATGGTGTGGTTCCACGGCGGCGGCTTCTCCTCCGGCAACGGTTCCTCCACGGCCTATCACGGTGCCCGGCTGGCCCGCCGCGGCGACGTCGTCGTCGTCACGGTCAACCACCGGCTGAACGTGTTCGGCTACCTCGCGCTCGGCCATTACGGCGAAGGCTTCGAGGACTCGGCGGTGGCCGGCGTGCTGGACATGATCCAGGCGCTCGAATGGGTGCGGGACAACATCGCGCGCTTCGGCGGCGATCCGGACACCGTGATGATCTTCGGTGAGTCCGGCGGCGGCGCGAAGGTCTCCACGCTGATGGCGACACCGGCGGCGGAGGGGCTGTTCCATCGGGCGGTGGTGCAGTCCGGGGCGATGCTGCGCTTTCCCGAGCAGGCGACGGCCCAGGCGGCGGCGGACCAGGTGATCGAAAACCTCGCCCTGACGGCGGAGACCGTCGACGAGATCAGGACGCTGCCGGTCACGGCCATTCAGGAAGCTTTCGCCGGGACCGGCGCGGCCACCGCGCCGTCCATCGACGGGCGGACCCTGACACGGCACCCCTTCGAGCCCGACGCGGCGCCGAGCGGCCGCGACGTGCCGCTGATGCTGGGCACCAACCGCACCGAGAGCTCGCTGTTCTTCGGCGGTCAGAATCCGGAGGTGTTCGACATCACCTGGGACGGCGTCGAGCGGGCCATGAAGGCCGCCTATCCGGACAAGGACGTGGCGGCGATCATCGGCGGCTACCGCGAGCTCGATCCCGACGCGGCGCCGGCGGACGTCTATTTCGAAGCGACCACCGACGCGCGCTGGCTGGCTGGCCACGTGCTGCAGGCGGAGCGTAAGGTCGAGCAGGGCGGGGCGCCGGCTTATCTGTACCTGTTCGACTGGGACACACCCGTCGACGGCGGCAGGTGGCGCTCGCCCCACGCGCTGGAGATCGGCTTCGTGTTCGACAACGTGGCGAACTCGGAGAGCATGTCCGGTGTCGGCGAGGCGCAGCAGCGCCTGGCGGACATCATGGCGGACACCTGGATCGCCTTTGCGCGGACGGGTGACCCGAACAACGAGGCGATTCCCGAGTGGCCGGCCTACGATCTCGAGGCGCGGCCGGTGATGGTGTTCGACCTGCCCCCGCAGCTGGTGAACGACGCGCGCGGGGCCCAGCGGGCTTTGTTCGACGACAGCGCCGCGTACGGCAACCGCTACCAGCCCTGAGACGGGCCCGGGCCCCGCAGCAGGCGTCATTGGGGACGCCTGCGCGGTTTCCCGGGGGCGGAAGGAATGCAATTGCGAATCAATCGCGTTTCGGTTAACTTTCGCGTCCTCCCTGACGACCGAGAGTTTCAGCCATGCCCGGTTCCAAGTCCTCCGGCAACGTCTCCGCGGTCAACGCGGCGGCCCTGTCCTGTCTCGTGTTCTCGATCCTGCCCGGTGCGTCGGCGCGGGCCGACGACGCGTCGATCGAGGAGCTGGTCGTTCAGGGCAAGTACCTGTCGCTCGACAAGATCAACGCCGTGAAGACCCCGACGCCGATCATCGACGTACCCCAGAGCCTGACCATCCTGAGCGAGCAGCAGATCGAGGACCAGGCGTTCCAGAGCGTCGGTGACGTGCTGCGCTACACGCCCGGCCTCGCCGTCAGCCAGGGTGAGGGGCATCGGGACGCCATCATCATCCGCGGTATCCAGACCACGGCGGACTTCTTCGTGGATGGCGTTCGCGACGACGTGCAGTACTACCGTCCGCTGTACAACGTCCAGCAGGTCGAGGTACTGCGCGGCGCGAACGCGCTGCTGTTCGGCCGCGGCGGCGGCGGCGGGATCGTCAATCGGGTGCAGAAGAAACCGGTGCTCGGCCAGCAGTTCACCACCGTCGACGCCGGCATCGACACCTTCGGGGCGTGGACGACCACGGCGGACGTGAACGTCGCCACCGGTGACCGGATGGCGTTCCGCCTCAACGCCTACGCCCAGGGGCTCGACAATCACCGGGACTTCTTCGATGGCGATGGCTTCGCGGTGAATCCCACGTTCAAAGTGGAACTCGGCCCCGCCACCAGCGGATTCGTCTCCTACGAGTACCTCGAGGATGATCGGGTGGTGGATCGCGGAGTGCCGTCCCGGGCGGTCGCGGATGCGCCCAACGAGCCTCTGGACGGGTTCGACGACACGTTCTTCGGCTCACCGGCGGAAAACGCCACCAGCCTGGAGGCGCACCTGCTGCGCGCGCGCGTCGATCATACGTTCTCCGATGCGCTGCGCGGCAATCTGACCGTGCAGTACGCGGATTACGACAAGGTCTACCAGAATCTCTACCCGAGCGACGCCGTCGTCGTCAGCGGCGGGGCGATCCCGGCGGGGGAGCTAGACGGCTACCGGGATGCCACGGATCGGCAGAATCTGATCGCTCAGGCCAACCTGATAGGCGCCTTCGAGACGGGTGCCGTCGAGCATACCGTGCTGTTCGGCATCGAAGCCGGCGATCAGGACACGACCAACGGACGTCAGGACAACGTGTTCGCGGCGAACGGCGACGACCAGATCGTCATTCCCTTCACGGACCCGCTCGACATCCCGGCCTTCGGATTCGACGCGCCGTCCCGGGACCGGGACTCGGAGGTTACCTTCACCTCCGTGTACCTGCAGGATCAGGTCGGCCTGACGGCGCGTGTGAAGGTCCTCGTCGGGTTCCGCTACGACCGCTTCGACATCGACGTGCTCGACCGCATCGAGCGGGACGACGGTGATTCGGTAGACGGCGATTTCGGCCGCGTCGACGAGGAAGTCACGCCGCGTCTTGGCGTGATCTTCAAGCCGATGGAGAACGTCTCGCTGTATGCCAGCTACAGCGAGACGTTCCTGCCGCTGTCGGGCGACCAGTTCCTGACCCTGGACCTGACCTCTCAGGGAACGCGCCCCCAGTTCTACGAGAACCGGGAGGTCGGCTTCAAGTGGGACCTGCGTCCGGACCTCGCGCTCACCACCGCGCTGTTCGAGCTGGAGCGGGAGAGCTTCACGGCGGTAGACCCGGAGAATCCCGAGCAGACCATTCTGGTCGAGGGCTCCACCACGCGTGGGGCCGAGTTGCAGCTCACCGGTGCGTTGACCGATCGCTGGTCGGTCACCACCGGCTATTCCTATCTGGACGGCGAGGTGGAACGCGCCGACGGCAGTGGCGCCGATGGCAACGACACGCGTCAGACTCCCGAGCACATGTTCTCGATCTGGAACTCGCTGCAGGTCACGGAGCGGCTGCGGCTGGGTCTCGGGGCGACCTACCAGTCGAGCTTCTTCGTGCAGGAGGACAACTCGGTGGAGGTGCCCGGGTATACCCGCCTCGATGCGGCCGCGTACTATCAGCTCAGCGATACCGTGCGTCTCCAGCTCAACGTCGAGAACCTGCTCGGCGAGGACTACTTCCCGGACGCCCACAGCAACAACAACATCACCACGGGCCGGCCGCGCAATGCCCGACTCACGCTGGCCGTGGACCTCTGACGAGGACCTGCTCATGCCTGCACGTCTGACCGACGCGGAGATCGACGCCTTCCTGGACAGCCGGCCCGGCTGGATCGTGCTCAGCAGCGTCGGTCCCGACGGGTTTCCGCACAGCGTGCCGCTCGGCTACTTCCGCGATGGCGGATCCATATACAGCGGCGTGCGCGACGGCACCACCAAGGTGCGCAACATCGAGGCCAATGCCAGAGTCTGCCTGATGCTGGAATCCGGCAGCACGATGCAGGACATCCGGGGCGTCATGATCCAGGGACACGCGCAGGTGCATCGCGAGCCGGCCAGGGTGCTCGAGCTCATGCGGGTGGCGGCGCGCAGGCGCGGCGTGGCGGAGGCGGAGCTGCCCACGGAGCCGCGTCCGGGGGCCGCGTACATCGAGGTGCGCCCGGTGAAGCGGATCTCCTGGGACTACGGGCGCTGATCGTCGGCAGGCGTGCGACGCGTCCCCCATGACCAACCGAACGCCCGGCATGAACGCCGATGACGGCGACCCGGTCCTGCGGCAGGCGATCACCCGGCTGCGCGCCGGCGACCTGGTCGTCATGCCGACGGAGACCGTCTACGGGCTCGCCGCGGACGCGGAAGATCCGGCTGCGGTCGGCGGCATATTCGCGCTCAAGGGGCGCCCGGCGTCGCGGCCTCTCATCGTTCACATCCCGCGGGCGGAGGATCTCGATGCCTGGACCCGGGAGGTTCCCGAGTATGCCCGCATCCTCGCCGCGCAGTTCTGGCCCGGTCCGCTGAGCCTGGTGCTGCGGCGCAGCCCGCGGGTGCCCGACGCGGTCACCGGCGGCCAGGACACGGTCGCCCTGCGGGTCCCGGCGCACCCCGTGGCGCGGCGCCTGCTGGAAGCCTTCGACGGCGGTCTGGCCGCGCCGTCGGCGAACCGCTACGGGCGAATCAGCCCGACCACGCCGGACCACGTGCGGGCTCAGTTCGGCGCCGACACGCCGTTGATCCTGGACGGCGGTCCGTGCCGGGGCGGCATCGAGTCGACGATCGTCGGCTGCACGGGCGCGACGCCGGAGATTCTCCGCCCGGGCCTCGTGACGGCGGCGCAGATCGCGGCCGCCACCGGGCTGCCGGTGGCGCAGCGGCACGAGGCCCGGGCGGGGCTGCGCACTGCGGGTCAGGACGAGTCCCACTATGCGCCGACGACGCCCACCCGGGACATCGATCGCGACGACCCGTCGTCGTGGACCGGAGGACGCCGGCGCAGGGCCGGGTTTCTCGGATTCGGTCCGCCGCCGCCGTCCGTAGCCGTGTCGGTGAGACTGCCGCCGGATCCCGCCGCCGCAGCGCGTGATCTCTATGCCGGGCTGCATCGGCTGGACGAGGCGGGGCTGGACGTCATTCTGCTGGAGCCGCCGCCTGCAGGGAGCGAATGGGATGGCGTACGCGACCGCCTGCGCCGGGCAGGGGCCCGGGGGCGGGTCAGAGGTCGTCCGTCGCCGGCGCCCACGCCCGACGGAAGCCCTCCCGATTAGGCATCTCCACGGCGGGCAGGGTGTCCGCGTCCAGCACGGTCCCCTCGTCGATGATGCCGTTCTCCGCCAGCAGGTAGGCGGTGACGGCATAGACCTCGTCGGCGCTGAGCGAGCCGGGTTCGGTGTACGGCATGGCCCGGCGCACGTAGTCGAATACGGTGGTGGCGTAGGGCCAGTAGCTGCCGACGGTCTTCTCAGGCGCATCGCCGGCAAGGCTGCCGCGGCCGCCCACCAGGGCGTCGTTCGGACCGTCGCGCCCGCCGGCTCCGTGGCAGGCCTGGCAGCGGGCCGCATAGACCGCTGCACCGGTGACGGCGTCACCCCGGCCCGGCGGCAGTCCCGTGCCGTCCGGCAGAATCGTCGACGCGATGCTGGCCACGGCCTCCGCCGTGAGCGGCGTGCCGTGGCCCCGGGCGTCGTCGGCCCGGGCTCCGACGGTGGCCGCCAGCACAGGCAGCATCCACAGCCAGCGCAGCTCAGGCATACACGTTCCTGACGGTGCCGTCCGGCGATATCGCCCAGGACTGGATGGCGTTGTAGTGATAGAAGGACCGGGCGCCGTGGTGGTCCAGCCAGGTCGTCCGGTCCGGCTGCACGTGGCCGGCGTCGTCGACGGCCCGGCTCATCAGTACCGCGGGTCGACCGTCCCAGCGCCATGCCGCGCGAAACCGGGTCAGGCACTTGTCGCGCACGGGCGCTTCGAGGCGCGCGTCGGTCCAGCTTCCTCCGCCGTCGGCGGAGACCGCCACCCGCCGGATGCGGCCGTGACCGGACCAGGCCAGTCCGGAGATCTCCCAGGTGCCCCGGTCCAGCGGACCGAGGCCGGGCGAGGGCGTGGTGATGACGGATTTGACCGCCATCGGAAACGTGAACAGCAGCGCCGAGCCGTCCGGCCGCAGGTCCGAGTATTTCGAGGTCTCGTCCCGGCTCATGGCGGGACCCGCGGTCAGCTCCAGGCGGTGCAGCCACTTGATGCTCATGTTGCCTTCGAACCCGGGCAGCAGCAGCCGCAGCGGATAGCCGTTTTCGGGCCGCAGCCGCTCGCCGTTCTGGTAGAGCACCAGCAGCGCGTCGTCGAAGGCCTTGGACAGCGGCACGCTGCGGCTCATGCGCGCTGCATCGTCCCCTTCGGCGATGACCCAGGCAGCCGTTTCCCGCACGCCCGCCTCGTCGAGCAGGGTGGCCAGCGGAATGCCGGTGTACTCACTGGCCGACACCAGCCCGTGCAGCTCGCCGCAGGCGCGCTGCGGGGCCTCGGGGGACACCGCCATGGCGCCGCTGTTGCCCGAGCACTCGAGGAAACAGGTCCGCGTGACCCGCGGGTAGCGCTCGAGGTCGGCCATCGTGAAGGCCAGCGGGCGCTTCACCAGGCCGTGAATCTTCAGGCGGTGGCGTTCCGGGTCGATGGCGGGCACGCCGCTGTGGTGACGCTCGAACACCAGGCCGTTGGGCGTGATCGTGCCTTCGAGGTGCTCCAGCGGCGTGCGCGAGGCGCCGCTGCCGGTGGTGCCGGGCTGGGCGGCGATGCCGACGCGCTGCACGTGGTCTTCGAACGGGGAGGGGGCACCGTAGCCGCGCATCGCCGCCCCGGGTGTCCTCGCCCACTCGGGGCGCGTTGCGGCCAGCGCGCCGGCGGCGCCGATGCTGCCGATCGCGCCCGCCCCGGCACGGATGAAAGCCCGTCGGTGCAGCAGACCGTTGCCGGCGACCGGTTGCTCGTCGTCATCGCGCATGGGCGCCTTGCCTCCGCTTCGTGGTCCGTCGGCCCTTCAGCGGAACACGCAGGTCGCCCGCAGCTCGATGCTGCGGCGGCTCGGCTGACCCGGCGTCACCGCCGGGTCGGCGAAGGCGGAGTGGGGTGTCCAGAAGGGCCCGCCGCGATCCGCCATGTCGCTGTCGTAGGTCCGGAAGGCGACGATCTCGGTGTCGCTCATCGAGTCGAAGGCGTACCAGTGGTGGCGTGACGGATCCTCGGGTGCCGCCACAGCCAGGGTCTCGAAATCGAATCCGCCGCCGGCGTAATCGGTCACCGGCAGAATCCGCAGATCGGTGGCGGGCACCGTGCGGGCGTCGCAGAAGGCGATGGGCAGGTCCATCTTCGGCGCGCCGACGTTGCGCCAGAACTGCAGGACCACCAGGCGCCGGGCGTTGCTCACCACGTCACCGTCGATGCCTGCCCGGGCCAGAGCGCGGCGGGTTTCCTCCCGCGGATCGCGGTAGTTGCGCCGCAGCAGCGGGCCGTAGCTGGCGGCGAAATCCGAGTGGACGAAGGAGATCGGGCCGAGGTCGGCGTGACGGCTGGCCTGCTCGGGATTGCGGGTGATGTGGCTGACGATCAGGGCGTGGTCGCAGCCGGTGAGCCTGCTGGCGAGGGTTTCCATCTCCGGATAGTGGGCGTCGGCGACGTGGGCCTCGTCGTCCCAGTCCGTCGCCGAGGCGCGGTGGGTCATGAGCTCGAAGCCGCACGCCTGCCAGCCGGGCAGGGCCGCGGCGCGGCCGTCGAGGATCTCCACCTCGGTGGGCCCGACGTCCTCGCCCGTGGCGGCCTGCGGCGCCACGTAGTTGAGGGTCGTCCGGCACAGGGCCGGCGGCGGCCCGGCGTCGCGAGCGGCGGATGCGGTCTGACCGTTGGCCATGTCGTGCTCTCCCCTGAACTCTCAGGCCTTCCATCCTTGCGCGGGACGGGCCTGGTGTCCAGCGGGGTCAGCCGGCGTAGCGGCGCACGATCTGCTTGCCGAGCGCCATCATGTGCACCTGATCCGGGCCGTCCGCCTGCCGGCACCAGCGGGCGTAATTGTAGGCCTCGGCCATGGGGTAGTCGGCAGTCAGGCCGCCTGCGCCGTGGATCTGCATGCAGCGATCGATCACCGTCTGAGCCATCATCGGCACGGTGATCTTGGCCGCGGCGATCAGATCCCGGGCGTCTTTGGCGCCCACCTGGTCCATGCGCCGGGCGGTCTTCAGCGTGAGCAGCCGGGCCTGCTCGATCTCGCTCCAGGACTTCGCGATGTCCTCGAGCACCGACTGATGGTCGGCCAGGCGCCGGCCGAAGGTCTCCCGGGACACGGCGCGGCGGCAGGCGTACTCCAGCGCCCGCTGGGCGGAGCCGATCAGGCGCATGCAGTGATGGATGCGGCCCGGCCCCAGACGGCCCTGGGCGATCTCGAAGCCCCGGCCCTCGCCGAGCAGGATGTTCTCCGCCGGCACGCGCACGTCGTCGAAGTGCACCTCCGCATGCCCCAGCGGTGCATCGTCGTAACCCAGCGTCGTCAGCGGCCGGACGACGGTGACGCCGGGGGTGTCCTTGGGCACCAGAATCTGGCTCTGCTGCAGGTGGCGGTTGGGGTTGTCCGGATCGGACTTGCCCATGACGATGAAGATGCGGGTGCGCTCGTAGGGAGCGTTGGTGATGAACCACTTGCGGCCGTTGACCACGTAGTGATCGCCGTCCCGTTCGATGCGGGTGCGCACGTTGGTGGCGTCGCTGGAGGCGACGTCCGGTTCGGTCATGGCGTAGCTCGAGCGGATCTCACCGTCGAGCAGCGGCTGCAGCCACCGTTCCTTCTGAGCCTCGGTGCCGTACTTGAGAAACACCTCCATGTTGCCGGTGTCCGGCGCGTTGCAGTTGAACACCTCCGGACTCCACAGCACCCGACCCATGATCTCGGCCAGCGGACAATACTGCTCGTTGGTGAGCCCGTCGTGGTCGGCCGGCAGCCACAGGTTCCACAGCCCGGCGGCCTTCGCTTCGGCCTTGAGTTCCTCCATCAGCGGCACCGTGGAGAAGCGGTTTTCCAGCGCGTCGAGCTGCTCGGCGTAGCGGGTCTCGTTCGGGTAGATGTGGCTGTCCATGAAGGCCAGCAGGCGGTCCTTCAGCGCTTCGGCGCGGTCCTGATCGGTACGACTCATCGGCAATCCATAGGTCGGGGCACCGCCCGATCGAATCGACGGGCGGGGCAGCATTGGTGTGAAACGCGTTATACAATTGGCGGCTTCGAATCGCCATCGATTTTCGTTCATCACAGTACTCTGGAGACGCCATGACCACAGAAGCCTGGATCATCGATACCGCCCGCACGCCTCGCGGCATCGGCAAGGTGGGCAAGGGATCCCTCGCTCATCTGCACCCCCAGCACCTGTCAGCGACGGTGCTGAATGCGCTGAAGGAACGCAACGGCATCGCCACCGCGGAGGTGGACGACGTGGTGTGGGGCTGTTCCACCCAGCGCGGCAAGCAGGGCTCCTGCATCGCCCGCATGTCGCTGCTCGCGGCGGGCTGGGACACCCGCGCCAGCGGGGTGACCCTGGACCGCTTCTGCGGCTCCGGCATCACCTCGGTGAACATGGGCGCGGCCAGCATCATGTCCGGCATGGAAGATCTGGTGGTGGCCGGCGGTGTGGAGATGATGTCCTACACCGCCGAGCTGGCGGCACAGGGCGGCGGCGGGCTGCTGGATGCCGGCAACATGGCCCTGCGGGACCTGCACCCGCAGCCCCATCAGGGCATCTGCGCCGACGTGATCGCCACCCTGGAGGGCATCTCTCGCGAAAACGTCGACCAGCTCGCCTTCGAGAGCCAGCAGCGCGCCAAGGTGGCGATGGAGAACGGCTACTTCGACGGCAGCGTGGTGCCGGTCTACAACGAGGACGGCACCCTGGCCCTGGACCGGGACGAGTTTCCGCGGCCCCAGACCACGCTGGAGGGGCTGTCCCAGCTCCCGCCGGTGTTCGCGAATTTCATGCCGATGCCGGTGGACGAGACGGGCGAGACCTTCGATTCCATCGTCAGGCGCACGTATCCCGACCTCGAGATCAATCACGTGCACCATGCCGGTAACTCCTCCGGCGTGGTGGACGGCTCCGGCGGCGTGCTGCTGGCGTCGCCCGACTACGCGAAGGCGCAGGGCTGGAAGCCGCGCGCCCGCATCGTCGCCATGGCCAATGCCGCCGGCAGCCCGGAGCTCATGCTGAACGAACCGGTACCCGCGGCGAAGAAGGTGCTGGCCAGGGCGCGCATGACCCTCAACGACATCGACCTGTTCGAGGTCAACGAGGCGTTCGCCGTGGTGGCCTACAAGTTCATGCGCGATCTGGAGCTCGACCCGGCCAAGGTCAACGTCAACGGCGGCGCCATCGCGCTCGGGCATCCGATCGCCGGCACCGGCTCGATCCTCATCGGCACCATCCTCGACGAGCTTGAGCGGCGTGACCTGACCACGGGCCTGGTCACCATGTGCGCGGCCGGCGGCATGGCGCCGGCCATCATCATCGAGCGGATCTGATCCGTCCGGGTGCGGCTCTGGCGTCCGCTAGTAGGCGGACGCCAGAGCAAAGGTGACCGTGGCCAGGAAGGCGACGGCCACCGTCGGCGCCAGGATACCCGTCACCACGGAACCGAACGGATCCTCGAGCCACCAGGACGCGGCGCCGGTCACGGCAGTGGTCTCCGCCGGGGCGGTAGTCTGGCGGGGGGCGGCGGCTGTTTTCATCTGACGTACTCCTGGTCGTCCTGATCGGTGGGGCGGGGTCGCGTTCGTCGCGGTTCCCGTGGTCGGGTGCGGATGTTAGACGGCCCGCCGACGGATACCATTCGGTTCTATCCGATGCAGTGTTCGGAAATCCGTGATGCGCCGGGCCCGGCTTTGCTCGTCGGAACGTTGCTGGACATACTGACCCCGGATCCAACAGGAGAGCGACATGAGCGCGATCGACGAGTTTCTGGCGAACAACGAGCGCTACGCGGCCGGGTTCGACAAGGGTGATCTGGCGATGCCGCCGATCAAGCAGATCGCCGTGGTCGCCTGCATGGACGCGCGCCTGGAGACCGGGGTACTGCTGGGCCTGGCGGAATGTGATGCCCACGTCATCCGCAATGCGGGCGGCGTGGTGACGGATGACGTGATCCGTTCCCTGACGATCTCCCAGCGGCTGCTCGGCACGCGCGAGATCATGCTCATACACCACACCGACTGCGGGATGCTGACCTTCACGGATGCCGGGTTGAAGGACCAGGTGCTCGAGGAGGCGGGCTTCAAGCCACCGTTCTCGTTCGAAGCTTTCGCCGATCTCGAGGCGGATGTGCGCCAGTCCATCGCGCGCGTCAAGGCGAGCCCGTGCATCCCGCACCGGGATACCGTGCGTGGATTCGTCTACCAGGTGGAAACCGGGCGGCTCGTCGAGGTCGACTGACCGCGCGCCGGCTCAGGCCTGCCGGGGGATGGCGGGCACGTCGTCGGCGAGCTCCACCCAGTTCTGCTTGCTGTCGCACCAGACGTGGAACTGGGGCTGGAAGTCGCTGGTGTCGTCCAGCGTGCCGGCCTTGAGGAACACCATGTCGGGCTGACCGTCCAGCGCCGAGTAGATCGGCGATCCGCAGGTGCCGCAGAAGTAGCGGCGCACCAGATTGCCGCTGTCGGTATCGCGATCCTCGTAGCATGCCGGCTCGCCCGCATCGACATGCAGAGACGCGGCGGGGGTGCCGGCGAGGGTGGAGAATGCCGAGCCGGCCTGACGCTGACAGTTGCGACAGTGGCAGACCCCCGTCAGTGCAGGCGCGTCGTCGAGGTGGTAGCGGATGGCGCCGCAGAGGCAGCTTCCCGTGATCGGCATGGCGTCTCTTCTCCCGTTCTGTTCCAGGTCTGTCCGGGCCAATGCGGCAAACGCTACCACACCTCGCCGGCGGGTTGCGGTGGCACCGGCGGTTGCAGCACGTCGGCGAGGAAGTCCGCGCCACGACGCCGGGCCGAGCGGTTCAGCACGAACATCGACAGATGGCCGTGCATTTGCACCTCGTGCAATTCGCAACGGACGCCGGCGGCGGTGAGCCGGGCGTGCAGACGCCGCGACTGGTCCGGCTCCACCAGCCGGTCCAGACCGCCGTGATAGAGAAAGAACGGCGGACTGGCCGCACTGACGTGGGCCAGCGGTGAGGCTTCCACCCAGAGCTGGGGGTCGCTTCGATACGAGACGCCGAGAAACCGTTTGACCACTGGACTTTGGGGCCACCGGGTGAGATCTGCCGGGATGCCGCCCGCGACCACGGCCCGCAACCGGGGATGTTCCCCGGTGCCGGCGTCGACGAGCGCGAGGAGGCTCGCAAGGTGTGCCCCCGCGGAGTAACCGAAAGCGCCGATGCGCTCCGGGTCCATGCCCAGGCGGTCCGCATGGGTCGCCATCCAGGCCAGCGCCTGACGAAGATCCCGAAGTGCGGCCGGAAACAGATGGGCCGGCGCCAGTCGATAGCCGACGTTGACGGCGACGAAGCCGCGGCGGGCCAGATAGCGGGCGATCCGGGTCATGTCTGCCGGCGTCCGGCCGGACCAGCTTCCGCCGTGCACCACCAGCACGCCCGGGGCGGTCCGTGCGTCGGCCGGCCGGTGAACCTCGGCCATCAGGCGTTGCGGCCAGTGTTCCGGCGTGTAGTGTGCGAGGGCGTGCTCGATCACGGGCGAGGTCCGGCGGATGCCTGCTCCTGGGTCACTTTCCCGAGCAGCAGGAAGCCCAGCACCATCAGGATCACCAGCGATGCGAACCCGGCCCTCTGGGACTGGAACCACGTCGTCGTGGTCGCCACCATCATCGGCGCGAGAAATGCGGTCACCGTACCGGACAGGGCGAACAGACCGAAGAACTGGGTGGCCATTTCCGGCGGCGAGATGCGTGCCATCAGCGTGCGCGACGACGACAGCCCGGTCACGAAGAACATGGCGAACACCTGATTGGTGCAGAAGTAGACGAGCTCAGCGGTGGTCTGGAAATAGGGAAAGGA